>TARA_R110002096_G_scaffold73787_2_pt1 | contig 27538 bp, 20 predicted proteins | sample TARA_R110002096 | Tara Oceans TARA_R110002096 (sample SAMEA4397295) | marine metagenome | biome: Polar Biome; feature: [DCM] deep chlorophyll maximum layer (ENVO:01000326); material: water (ENVO:00002006), including particulate matter (ENVO:01000060) such as... | depth 35 m
CTTACTGCTATATTACTAAAAGCGTTTTGATTATTTTCTCCACCAGCACCCGCCGCGATCCAAGTAAATCCAGTTGTAGCCTCATCATAACTTAGAAGATAATTATCAGTTGGGGCATTAGTAGCCTTTAAGTTTGCTTCATCAACCACATTGTCTGCTATTACCGTAGCACCATCCGCGCTAGATGTCACTTCGCCACTATGGTTAGGGTGAACGTAATTATTAGCAGATGCAGCAATAGCATCTAATTTATTTTTAAGAGTAGTGGTGAAGTTTTGTTGAGTCAATCCCCCCGCACCAACAGAATATGTGGTATTAGTATCAACCCACGGTACATTTACAACACCTTGACCAGCACTGTTTAATTGTAGACCATACGTTCTTGCAGCAGTAGCACTTACAGCAGTAGCCGCAACTGATTGATCTGTATTACTAAATAATTCCAGCCCACCTTTCGTAGTAGCGTTTGCTTCGGGCAGAGTATAGTTATTAGCAGATGCAGCAATAGCATCTAACTTATTTTTAAGAGTCGTTGTGAAGTTTTGTTGAGTCAATCCACCAGCACCAACAGAATAAGTTGTATTAGTCGGTGTAGCCCATTCGCCGTCTTTTCTAAGGAATGTACTTCCGTGAGATGCAGCTCCAGTTACCACTAATCCAGCTGCATAACTATTGCCGCCACCCATTACAGCATAAGTGGTATTGGTGTCAGTAGGTGTAACCCAACTAAACGTACCATCACCGTCAGACCGTAAAAACTGTGAAGTGCTACCATTCCCGGTAATTTTTAATTGAGAAGGCCCTATTGTATTCGCGTCTATTGATGCATCAAGTGTAACAACATTTGTACCATTAAAGGAAATAGCACTTGCAGTTATATCTCCCGTAATGCTAAAGTTTCTTGCAGTGGCTAATGCGGTGGCAGTACCAGCAAGGCCCGTTGTATCTGCATTCTGTAATGCTAATGTCCCTTGAGTAGATGGCAATGTAATTGTTATATCACTTGTTAATCCTGTTACACCGATTAGTTTGGTTTCTTTATCAGTATGTGAACCCGATGCGTTACTTTCAAACAGTACACCATTACTAACAGTAGTTGTTTCAACATTAGCAGTTGTTGTTGTTCCTGTAACTACAATCGATCCGGGGAAAGTTGTTGTTGTACTGCCGTCTCCAATTTGTAGCGCATTACTGCCTATTGCCCCCCCAAGAGCTGTTTTTACATCGGCAGTAGTAGTTGTATTGGTATCAGTGTTAGTAATTGCCCCTGTTGCAGCACCTAAATATCCCCATTGTGCTGCTGAGATTGTTGCTGACCCGATATTTTGTAATTGTGTAATTTCCCCCGATGCTAAATCATTTGTAAGAGCATAAACGGTATTAGTGTCCGTTGCAGCAATAGTTAAGTTTGCCCCACTTGGAGTTATTGTTATATTAGAACCAGCTACAAACTTTAGGTCTTGAGTACCACTTGATGCACCACTCTTTGTTAATCTAAGTATTGCGTCATTAGTAGAATCAACAAATGATGAAATAAATACGTTTTGTGTGTTAGTGTCCGTGTTTGCAGCTACTGAAAAGACACCATTTGTTGCTGTGACATTTGTACCAGCCATAGCGGTCGCTAAATCCGCAATACTCTCTTTCTTTGTAACCCCGGTGGCCCCACCGTCTAAGAATAAGAAGTGATCATTAGCAACAGCCACAGCAGCAGCAGCGGCTTCACTAAGGTCAACATTGAATGTAGTACCGCTAAGATCGAGAAGAGTTCCTGCTGTGTAAGTAGTATTTGTATCGGTATTTGCATCATTAATCCAAGTAAACCCACCAGTAGCCGCATTGTAGCTCAAGACTTGATTATCACTAGGGGTGTTTGAAACTTTCAGATTTGCTTCATCTACTACGTTGGCCGCAATAACAGTCGCTCTATTAGAGGAAGTTACTTCCCCAGTCAAGTTTCCTATTGTGGTTACTGTACCCGCACTACCTGATGCGTTACCTGTTACATTACCTACTACATCACCTGTCAAAGAACTTGTTATTTTTGGAACAATTAAGGTATCATTAGAAGGATTGTAAGTAAATGCAATATCGGATTCGGGCCTGTAATTACCTGCGTTAGCTGATGCGTCTCCATCAGGCAAGAACATAATTCGGTTGGCTTCATTGGCTGAACCAACAACTGCTACTGATACCGTACCAGCAACAGCAGCGGAGGACGCACTACCACTAATACTACCAGTAATAGTAGAGCTGAAAGTCTTGACCCCTCCAATAGTTTGGTTTCCGGTTGTGTAAACTCCATTAGTCACAGAACCCGCATTACCCGTTGTATCTTGATTGGCCGTAACATAACCCAATCCTGTAACAAAGGTATGTATTTGGTCTGCTGTGGCTAAACCTGCACCTCCATCAGATATTGCCGCAGTATCTAATACTGCACCTGTTCCCAAACCTAAGTTACTTCTAGCTGTACCTGCATTGGCTAAGTCTGATAGGTTACTTGTCTTTACTAATTTTTGACCTAATGAAGTGGCAGTTGTTGTAGCAAAGTTAGCATCATCCCCTAAAGCGGCGGCTAATTCATCTAGTGTGTTAAGTAAAGATGGCGCACCTGTTGTTATTGCTGTTATTGCAGAAGCATTTGTCGCTACTTCTGCATCTACATAAGCTTTGATTGATTGCTGAGAAGCAGCAGCAGTAGCACTATTACTAGCCATGTTATCTTCATCTTTTAATGTCAATTGAGTATTGGTGTCGGTAGGGGTTGCCCATTCACCGTCTTTTCTCAAAAACGTACTACCATGAGTAGCAGAACCAGTAACGACTAATCCCGCCGCATAACTATTACCACCGCCCATTACAGCATAAGTGGTGTCAGTATTGGTAATCGCTCCTGATGCAGCACCAAGATAACCCCATTGTGTTGCTGAGATTGTTGAGGAACCTATGTTTTGTAATTGGGTAATTTCTCCTGATGCTAAATCATTTGTAAGGGCATAAACGGTATTCGTATCGGTGGCTGCAATTGTAATTGTATCGCTAGTAGCATTTGTAGTGACAGTTACATTTGAGCCGCCAACTACCGTAAGCGTGTCAGTCGCACCATCAGCAACAATACTAGATTGACCCGATACCGCAATAGTCTTGAAAGCTTCACCAGCCCCGCCTGTTGCAGTAGTATCTATTGAATCTTGAAGATTATCAAGAGTCATATGTTTCCATTCAGAAGCTGATTCATCCCAAAGTAATATTTTATCATCTGTTGCATCAGTGGATTCATCCAATGCGCTTAGATTAGCTGGATCGGTTAAAGCAAAAGTCGTACCCGAAAGCGCAATGCCTATACCAGCTGAATAAGTAGTATTTGTGTTGGCTGAGTTAAGAGTTATTGAATCCCCGCTTGTAGTAATTGTCATCCCACCAGCTGCTACCAGCGTTAGAGTATCAGTTGATGTGTCAGCCGCAGCAGTTGATTGGCCACTTACTGCTACATTGCTGAAAGCGTTCTGATTGTTCTCTCCGCCAGCACTCGCCGCTATCCAAGTAAATCCACCAGTAGCTTGGTCATAACTTAAAAGATAATTATCTGTTGGTGAATTAGTTGCTTTTAGATTTGCTTCATCTACTACGTTATCTGCAATAACAGTTGCACCATCGGCTGAAGATGTTACTTCTCCACTATGGTTCGGATGAGTATAAACTGTATCAGTGTTAGTAATTGCTCCCGATGCAGCACCAAGATAGCCCCATTGTGTAGCTGTAATTGTTGTAGCACCAATATTTTGTATTGCGGTTATTTCGGATGATGCTAAATCATTTGTAAGAGTATAAACTGTATCAGTGTTAGTAATTGCTCCCGATGCAGCACCAAGATAGCCCCATTGTGTAGCTGTAATTGTTGTACTACCAATGTTTTGTATTGCGGTTATTTCAGATGATGCTAAATCATTTGTAAGAGCGTAAACGGTATTAGTGTCAGTAGCTGCAATTGTTAGATTTGCACCACTAGGAGTTAATGTTATGTTAGAGCCAGCTACTATCGTTAGGTCTTGTGTCCCACTACTCGCACCACTCTTTGTTAATCTAAGTAATGCATTATTAGTAGAATCAACCCAAGATGATGTAAATACGTTTTGAGTATCAGTATCTGTTAAGGATATAGTTCCATCCGCATTTGGCAACACTATTGTACGATCAGCAGATACAGTATTCGCCTTCAATAAAACTTCAAAATCATTTGCTGCACTACCTTCAAACACTACACCATTTGATGTCGATAATGTTTCAACATTCTCGGTTGTTGTAGTCCCTGTTACAATAAGGTTGCCTCTTACTCTAATTGTTGTATCATCACCCGAATCTCCCAACACTAAACTTTCATCACCATTAAGTGTGGCTAAAGCAGCAGTGATGTTTGCTTTATCAGTTACATCAGCACTTGCTTCTATTGCATTTAATTTACTGTGGTCTGTATCTGTAAATACATTTGAATCAGTAGCAGCCTCTACTGCTGCTCTAATTTCAGCATTAGTTTGATCAGCCGTTGCAGAAGCCTCAATAGCATTTAATTTACTGTGGTCTGCATCTGTAAATACATTAGAATCTGATGCTGACTCTACTAATGCACGTATTTCAGCATTAGTTTGGTCTGCCGTTGCAGACGCTTCTATTGCATCTAGTTTATTTTTTAGAGTTGTAGTAAAGTTTTGTTGTGAGAGACCGCCAGCACCAACCGAATATTCGGTGTTAGTATAATTGTTAGCATGAACGGTTCCCGTACCGTCAACAGTTAAGTCAACTGTGTTGGTAGCACTAGCAGCAATAGCATCTAATTTATTCTTTAGAGTTGTAGTAAAGTTTTGTTGAGTAAGCCCACCTGCCCCTACTGAATAGGTGGTATTAGTATCAGTTGATGCTATTGTGACTGTATCTGTTCCAGCAGTAGTAGTGATTGTGACGTTTGACCCTGCCGCTAAGGTTAAGGTATCAGTGGAAGCATCAGCAGAAACAGTTGTTTGACCGCTTACAGCTACATTACTGAAAGCGTTTTGATTGGCCCCCCCAGCACTTGCAGCATCTATCCATGTAAAACCACCACTAGCCTGATCATAACTCAGAATATAATTATCTGTTGGCGTATTGGTCACTTTCAGATTATCTTCATCGACTACATTAGAGGCTATTACCGTAGCACCATCGGCTGAAGATGTTACCTCTCCGCTATGGTTAGGATGAGTGTAATTGTTGGCAGATGCAGCGATGCCGTCTAATTTGCCCTTAAGGGTATTAGTAAAGTTGTTTTGTGTTAAACCGCCGTCACCAATCGAATATGTGGTATTTGTATCAGTGGACGTAATTGTTATGTTATTAGCATCAGTATGAGTCAAAGTAACATTAGTACCTGCTACAAACTTAATGTCTTGTGTTCCACTACTTGCACCACTCTTGGTTAAACGCAATAAGATGTCATTAGTCGAATCAACAAACGATGAAGTAAACACATTTTGAGTATTAGTATCAGATGTAAGTTGGCTTGTTAATGCGACAGTACCCGTTGTGTTGGGTAATGTAATTGTCTTATCGCTACCTGTTGCATTGCTCGCGGTAAGTAATATTTCGTGAGCATCACCATCACCAGCCCTAAATGCTAATGTATTATCAGTCACAATCTGTATTGTTTCATTGCTGTATGTAGTGTCGCCCGTTACAACAATGTCTCCGGGGAATGTTGTTGTTGTGTTTCCATCTCCGATCTGAAGGGCATTACTCCCCATTGCCCCACCTAATGCGGATTTAACATTAGCAGCGTCTGTTACATTAGCGGATGCTTCTATACCATCTAATTTTGATTTAAGAGTATTAGTAAAATTGTTTTGAGTTAGTCCACCATCGCCAACAGAATATTGAGTGTTGGTATCAGTAGATGATAACACCCCGCTTCCGTTTATACTCAAATTAGTTCCTACTTTTATTCCCCCAAGAGTATTTGATGCGGCTGTTGGTAAAGAATAATTGTTTGAAGATGCAGCTATTCCATCTAACTTCGACTTAAGAGTATTAGTAAAGTTGTTTTGTGTTAAACCCCCATCGCCCACTGAATATTCTGTATTTGTATCGGTGGCAGTAAAGGTAACAGTATCGCTACCAGCCGTTGTAGTTATTGTAACATTAGTCCCACCAACAAGAGTCAAGGTATCAGTAGCTGAATCAGCGGCGACACTTGTTTGGCCTGATACAGCGATAGTGCTGAAAGCGTTTTGATTATTTTCGCCCACACTTGCTGGTGCAATCCATGTAAATCCACCTGACGCTTGGTCGTAGCTTAAAATATAATTATCAGTGGGAGAATTAGTAACATCCAATTTTACTTCGGCGATTGAATCATCAGTTATGCTAAGTGTATCGCCACTAAGAGTTAAACCAGCCCCTGCCACTAGATTTGTGTGGCTTGATATATCTATCGCACTAAGTACAGCCATGCTTCCTAAACCTAAATTACTTCGTGCAGTTCCCGCATTAGCAAGATCAGATAAGTTACTTGCCTTTGCCAGCTTAGTCCCTATGCTTGTAGTAATTGTTGAGGCAAAAGAAGCATCATCGTTTATTGCTGCTGCAAGCTCATTGAGGGTGTCTAATGCCCCCGGTGCGCCCCCTACAATTGCATCCACATATGCTTTGATTGATTGTTGGGATGCTGCATGAGTATCACTGTTAGATGCAAAATTATCTTCATCCTTTAACCCTAACGTACTGTAACCATAAGCAAGTATCTTATCTTGAATTGCAGCCGAAGTCATAACCGTAGTGTCGTTATCAGCAAACGATTCTGAGCTGACTTGAATACTACTGGCTGCTAACTGAGAAACAGTTAATCCACTTACGTTTAATGTAACATCTCCAGTTGTCCCCCCACCTGATAATCCTGTTCCAGCTACTACGCTTGTAATATCCCCCCCTATTGTCTCAGTTATCCAATTATTACCATTACCAACAATTACTTGGCCGTCAGTAGGGGTAAGTAGAGACAGTTCTGTCAATTTTGTGCTAAGAGTTTGGTATATGCTTGCTCCTGTAACCACATTGGTCGTTGGATTAACAAAAGGTGTTTCACTTTCAGCTGTCAAACTAAAAGTTATAAGTTCGCATTGCATAGTGTATCTAAACAGTTTTTTTGTTCGATCAGATAAATCGGTACGTGTTTTGAATATAATCCTATCAAAGTTAATGCCATCTCCTTTTCTGAATCCATGTAATATCCTTCTTACTTCGTTTCTAAGCTCAGATAATCTCTCCCTACTTTTTACAGTCCTAATATCTAATGTAAGGTTAATGTGTTCATTTACGAAATCATACAACAATTCAGGCTGAGCCTCATTGTGCGCCGTTTCAAAAATACGAATAACGTCTTTATCTTGGAGCCTTACTCTCTTGCCATCACCCTTATCTAAATTAGCAATATCTTGTATTGAAGGTTTAGGTGCTTTAGTCCAATTAGCATCAAGAATGTTAGTTACAATTGCGATTGCGTCTGTCATGTTGCCACCGCCTCTTCTACTCGTTCAAGTGCTTGTTCTAAATCCTTATTGATAGGATGGTTCTTTATCTGATTAAATACAATACTTTCTATTTCAGCGGCAGTGTAATTTAATCCATCTTCAATAGATGACTCTTCTTCAATTTTTGTCAATTTTTGTTCAAGAAGAGGTGCTGCATCTAACCATTCTTTAGCGCACTTTTCAAGATTTATGTAAGCTTCTGCTAAGTTAGTGTAATAATCCACAGCTTAACCACCCACTCCAGCAACAATAATTGTTTCTTGGTATGGAATAAGCATTCGTTTTACTTCTTCATCTATCTTTGTGATCTTACCATTTAAGTCTAAGTTTTGAGTACCTTCAGGGAATAAAGCAGTATAATCATCAGTCATTAGAATATCTCTTACTACAAGTTTTGTGCAAGCATCTTCAATTACCTTATCCACATATCTTTCACCATAGATGTATGAGACCTTTATGCTGTGGTTTTCAAAGAACGGATATTGGTTGTTAAACATAATAGCCCCATTCTCTTCAATAGACCACCAATCCTTTTGACGCTCAATATCAGCTGCATCAATACTAAATCTTTGTTGATATATGACAACATCGTTAGAACAATTAGAGGCAAAACTAGATGTTAAGTCAGTTATAATAGTAAACACATTACCATTACGAGAACATAAAGCAACATGGTTCCCGTTGTAAACTAATGAATGCCCCTGAACAAAGGTACTAGCATCAGATACGGTGAATGTATTTACAGCACCACCCGACTGAGTTGTAGCTGTAACTGTTGAACTGCATTGTGTCCCTCGATCCATAGCAAAGCTACTACTGTTTGACACAGCAATAGTGCTATTTATTCCGTCCTCTCCTTCTCTCATGCTACTTATTATGACTTTTCCATCTCCGTCATCACTATTTGCTGTGGCAAGATATTCATTAGATATATTCAAGTCAGTACCGTTTTGAGATAAAGACCCTATTTGTATCGGTAGTTTGTTAGTTAATACGTCTTCATTAATTAAATTAGCCAATTCTGTCGCAACAGATTTTACACCAAAATCTCTAATATATTTAGAAGTAGAAGTTGCCCCTGCACTACAAGCTTGTAAGGTACCCACATGAGCTACGTTGGGGCAAACAAATACTTTATCGCTATCAGTCATTAAATGGGTATCGGTAAGAGTTAGTCTAACTCGTCCTGCGGCCAATTCCTTGTAATAGTCCCCCTGCCAAACACCCATTCTAAGAATCTGCCTTAGACTTCGATGGTTGAGGTAAACTGCCCCCACATAGTCCGTGTAATATCTTCGGCGGTATGGTTTGAAAGTGGTGAAGTTTTTGTATTCATCAATAACAAGTCTAGGTCTCCAAGATTGTCTTGTAACTGTATCAATGTAATCTTGCCTTTTCTTGATCAGGTTTTCAACAGCTGATTTTGTAATCCCTCTTTGTTTGCTGTTAGATATAATTGAAGCCGGCTGCAAAAAGGCATTGTTAGCGGTAGTAAATGATACGCTGTCATTAGCTGCCGTGAGATTAACTACTCCGCTAGACCCTGCTGATGTAGCTCCAGTTAAAGTATAAGACACGCTTAAACTCGTAACGTCATCATATACATGAACTACATCTCCAGTAGCAAAACCCCATCTTCTATAATCCGCGCCACTTATTGGTAATCTAATTGAACTGCCTGATACAGAAGTATTTGTTGCTAGAGCTATTGGTTCGGTTTCAGGCAATTGAAGATACTGGACTACTTTGTCCACTGATGAATAAACTAAGCTATCAGGGTATAACGGTTGATTCGGCCTATTACCGGGATTGAATGTTGTTGGCATACTTTCATCCCCCTCAACCTCTATTGGCAAGATATTCAGGCGGGGTTATGTCCTCAACTGATAAATCTCTTGTATTATCAAACCCTTTAGCCGCTGCATTTTTTCTTTGTTTGCATCGATTTGCTGGCATTTTGTTATTTCGATCACATCTTTCACCAGCGTTTGCACCACATATAGTACATGGAGCCGCTTTTAGCAGCTCATCCCAACCAGTTTCAAATGCGTCATTCATTGCTCATACTTCCCCAAATTATAATCCATTGGTCCTGAACAACCGGCACAAGCTGGTGTCCAACAAAAATGTAAAAGCCCACAATCGAGACATCGAGTGCCAGCACCTATATTCTGCACGTCATACTTTTGACGGCCTCTAACTTTTACCTTAACATCGTGGCTATGCGCCGCCATATTTTCTTTACTAAAGATTGATTCATCAGTTCTAGTCATACCACTAGAAAGCTCTTCAAGACGTACTTCACGTCTTTTCCCTATTTCTAGGAGTTCTTCAAGATTTATTTCACCTAATTCTAAGCCCAAAGGGATTCACCCCAATTAAGCCCTTCCGCCGGAGACTGTGATGTAGAGTGTTTGACCTGATAAGTCAGTGGTGGTTGCTACTGCATCGAGAGGAGTACCATCAGCACCGGCTTCGTATGCGAGAAGTTTAGCCGCTGATCTATCAAACGACCAAACATATCCTCCGGGGTCAGAATCAATCAAAACAGTTTCTAAAGAAGACACATATTGTGTCAAGTTTAATGCTTCACCAGCTGCAAGCCAGCTAGTATCAGGGACTACTTTTAGTGCAACAGTAAGTCTGTTACCAGTTACATTCGTTCTTCCAAGCTGCGTTACGGTTAGTGCCATATAGAACCCTTCATGATACAATCATATATAACAACTGTTTTTTTTATTTATTCGTGGATTACAATTATTCTAACCGTGCCACTAGCAAATACTGAATTAGATGTAGCTAATGAGAAAGTTACTTTACCCGCTACAAGACCATTCCAAGCGGCTGGTTCATCAATTGTTAATCCACCAGTAGTCGATGAACCGGGGGCAGTTACCGTGAAATGAAGTCCACTTGTTGCTCCGCCGTCTGCATTCATGTTACCGCCTTCGGATGTTTGGAGATTTAATGGAGTGTTACTATTTGACCTTACATCTAACGCAGCTAAAGTATCGCAATATGCATAACCTGTTGCTGATCCGGTTGCCCCTATATCCATTGAAATAACTAATGAGCCACCAGTTGCGGTGTTGGATGCACATACTATGTCTTTGGGGTCAATAATTACACGGGAGATTTTACCATTCATATCTAATGAGCCTGATATGCTGTTAGTTCCATCGCCCGTTAAAGTCAAAACTCTTCTATTAACACGGGTTCTACTAGCGTATCTACCAACGCCATCATTAATGTCTTCAGCACTCACTCAGAAGCCCCCGCTAAGTATAGGCGGGCTTTCTCAGTAAGTAATGCTTTAGTATCAGTATTGACGGTTGTAATTGCTCTTTGAGTACACCAAGTCATCATTTGAGACCTAGTTAAACCCTGAGAGAATCCTGCTTCCATTAATTCTTCATCGGATGCAGGTGTCAAAACGGTTTCTTCAACTACTACTGGTGCTTCAACTACTACTGGTGCTTCAACTACTACTGGTGCTTCAACCACAGGGGTCTCGATCACCGCAGCCATCTTTGCAGCCTGTTCTTTACCAGTTTTATCTATAACTTCCCACATAGTACCGCCATTGGCGATTGCAGGTATAATTCGTTCCTGAATGTATTCGTCAGGTATGTCGTCCCTTTCCATACCGCGAGCAAATCCTAAGCGACCACCATTTACGGTGATCTCACAATAGGACCTTGCTCCGATATACTTCAGTGTTAGAGCCATTAAGCTCAACCTCACACATAAAGTAATGATAACGTAATAACGTCAGTGTTAGTTCCACTCGGAGAGGTAAATGCGACTGTTGCGCCGTCTCTCTTGAAAAGTGGTATTTCTAAACCGCCTGAGTTATTATGTAGTCCAAGTATTGCTAAAACTTTAGTTCCGTTGACTCCAGCTACTTTTGTTGCAGCAACATCGTCTAAAGAAAATACTGTTGACGCTGATGCTGAGGTTAGTGTAAGGTCCACGACTAGAAGGTTTACTCCACCCTCTGCCTGACCTGCCGCTACACCTGCTATTCCATTCAACCATGCGGTCGAATCAGCGGGTGTACCCATCCATAGTCTTGAATCCAAAACTACTTTCGTTGTTGCTCCTAGTGTAATATTTGCGTTTACTGCCATATCTTTTCATCTCCATTATTTATTCTTCTCTAGCTTACTTAAGCAGATAAGTCTCTCACCTTACCGTGTGCGCCGTAGAAGAGTTGCCATAGATTGCCCATTGTGTGGAACATTCCCATTTGTCCTAGTCTGTTGATTCCAAATGGATCGCCAGTCTCTATACCGGATTCGTGGTATAGTGTAGGTTTTGCTGTGCAAAAGTAAAGGTAGTCTGTATCTAAGTAGTACATACGACTTAATGCGCCACCTTCATCGTGAACGTCTTTAGATGGAATTAATGGTACTCCATTGTATGTTGCTACAATGAAACCAGCTTCCATGCCCGGTACACCCTTAACGCCATTAACGCCGGGTACAACTCTCTTCATCTCAGTAAATCTTTGCTGAGGTTGTAGAAGTTGTTGAATCTTCTCTAATGTATCGTAGCCAGTAAGGATAACTTTAGGTTGTCCTCCACGTTCCCAAACACTTCGGAACATTCCGTCCATGATGTTCAAGGACAATGCTCTTTCAGCACCTGAAGCACCAGCATCTACGTTTGCATCATACCATTGTGCAACGCTTCCTGCGTTACGGTCAAGGTTATACATATCGTGGTCGCCAGCTGCACTTACGTCTCCGAAAGCTGTGGTCTCTACGAATGATGATGATAAACAACGGTCTATTGACTCAAAGTCGTTTAGTGTTGTATCACGGAAGTCGATGTCCTTTAGAAGCATCTTATTGATAGATTCAGCGTGATGCTTAGCCATTTCCATCTTCATAACAGCTCTAGCATCTCCAAGACCATCGTCTTTGTCAGCTAAGAACATAGCTGTTTCAGACAGATCGAATGTATGTGCGACTGTTCTTGGTTTGTCACTGACGTGAGCAAAACTAGGCTTGCTAGTTTCAGGCAGTGTACCGTTCTCAGGAAGACCGCCACCAACATCGAATGATGGTTTGTCAGTAACTACTCTCCAACCGGATTTTTCCCACGGTTTTTTAGGTAGTATAGAAAAAGCATTGAACTCTTGGTTTAGTTGTGACCAAACCTTACGTCCAAAAATTGCTTGGTAAGTACCAGTGGTACTGCTCATTAAAGGCGAGTCAGCCTTCAAAAGATCTGTACCGGAGTAAGCCCATGCATTTGCACCTGCGCCAGCTCCATAGTATAGTCTCTCCATGTCTTCAATCGTTCTCAAATATCCTCTTGATCCACTCATTTTAATTTCATCTCCTTAATTTATATTCCCTTCGTAAAGAATTATTCTCCACGAATTGCTCTCCTAGCAAGGTCTTCAACAGCTTTCCAGCCGTCTAAGTCACTGCCCATTGCGTTAAACTCTTCATGTGAAGGGATTCGTATATCTGATGTAGGAACTGCAACCGCCGACTTTTGTATTTCGGTGTTTGAAGTACGAAGTGTTGCTATCTCAGCTGTTAGTGCTGCGATTTGTCCACTGTAATCTGAAGCTTTCTGCATATCCATAGCTCTTGTAGTTTCAGATTGGTATCTTTCTTCCCATTGTGATTTTACAACAGTTTTTAGTGATTCTTCATCACGCATTCCAGCGTATGCTCTGTAACCGCGCTCTAATCCTTCAGGAGTAACCTCTGATTCTTTAATCACTGATTGATTACCTTTTGGCGCATTCATATTCATCTTTGAAGGTGCCTTGATAACATTTTTGTTACCGCTTGCTGCTGGTAGAGAAGGATATGTAGGTTCTGAAGCATCTTCTCCGCTACCGACCTCATCGCCCTGTCCACGGTGAGTATAGCTAGGGCCATCTCCCGGAAGGTAAGCTTTAGCTAATCCGTAGTGATTTCGTAATTTATCAAGATCAATTCCTTGTTCGTGAGCAAACTTTTCTAATGTATCGATGTAGTTTACTGCATCATCATTCGATTTTGCCATTACTGGGGTTGCTTCTTCTGTTGGTTCATCATCAATGTGTTTTAGCACTCTTGCTAATCCGTCTCTTATTTCAGTCAGTGCTTCTGCGTTGTCAGTCATTTTATTCATCTCCGGGGTTTCATCCATTTTTAATATAGTATATCGAGCTTCGGGGTTTATCCCTTTCTTGCACAATGTAACTTCATGCAGTTCTAACTCGGTAATCTCACGGTGGCTCCCATGTTCGGGTGTATGCTTACTTACCCTGAACAAAGCTTGTCCACCAATAGAGAACGCACGTAGCTCATTATCTCTAATCTGCTTTTGTACCTCTCTTGCTTTTTGTATATCGCTGCGTATTTTACACACAACAAAGAGTCCGTGGTCATCAACTTCTGATTTCCATACTCGGCCCTGTGAATCTGTATGTTCAGCAACTACCTCTCCAACTTGTATTCCGCTGTGAGCTAATTGCACGTTCCTGAATGCTTTGTTGTCCATGAAACTCCCAAATGCTTTACCTAATGCGTCTGAAGGGATTCTGTCGCCTTGTTTGTCTACCATGTCCACACTAGCATATCCAGCTATGAATAAATCAGCACCACTCATTGACTTGAGTAAGAAATCTGACCCTACCGCACTCCACTTAAGGGAGGGTTGTAACATAACCGCGGTGGCAGACATTATCTCCTAATTAATTTACTATGGTATATGAATAAGATTGTGTTAAGGCTGTCAACTCTAACATCATATTGAATCGGTCCTAACGCTAGGCTGCGCCTCAGCTTCGGCTAATATTTGTTTTTTTTCTTTTTTAGGGAAACGCATTATTGCGCCCCCTTCAGTGATTTCTATCTGAGGCTTTTCTAAATCGTCTTCAGGCGAAATATTTAATTGAGGAATATCTATTTTTTCTCGATCATCATGTTTACCCTCTTTAGGGTCTCCAAACGTAGTATTTTCTTCATCTTCAATGGTAGTGGCTCCAGTGGGGGCAGAGATGTCGCCCTGCATACCCGACCATGCTCCACCATCACTAGATGCCCTATTCATCCGAGGAAATGCAAACTTCTTAATTGGTGTATCAGCTATATCGTCATCAACCGCTTCATTAACAGTCCATTTATTGTCCTCGGTTCTTTCAATACCATACTCGTTTCCGAATCTTAACAAATGATCTTCTTTCAATCCATCTACTTTACCCGTTAGCTGTTCGGAACTAAGTGAAACTTCTTCATCAGCAATAACCTGTGTTACGTGTCTCATCATATGTGCAATGTCGTCTTCTTCGCCATTTGGTTCAAGGATAGCCGGGGCTTTTTGTATAATCTTCTTTTTCTTTTTACGGCGAGGATTTACTGAATGTATAGCTTGTAATGTTCCTTCACTTGTTGAAGACAACATTCCTCCGCTGTCACCACCGCCACCTACGCCAGCAGCAGCAGCAGCACCTTCTTTCAAAACTAAAGCTGCCGGGGCAGACCAAAAGTCGAATTGAGATAAAGCCTGTTTTACCAAATAAGGTACGCCTTCATAGGATTCAACATAAAAACCGTGTTCGTCTACGTTTGTTTTTACAATAACTGGGGACACAATTTCAGGATATTCAAGAATAATATCTGTACCCTTAATTAATAACTCAGGCAATGGGGGGTATATCTTTGTTTTTGAAATCTCATCGTTTACAAATAATACCCATTTTGGGTGTAATTCTTTGTCTTTAATAAATGTAGAATAGGAGTCCCTTATCAAAAACTCACCTTTATCAAAACCAGCTATTGACTTGACAAGACCCTCATCGTCCGAAAATACACAATTTTTAGGGGCTGGGAAATGAATATTATCTGTTGAATGGTATAATGTTCTCAAGACATTTATTCGATCAGACAAAGGTTCAAACGCTAAATCAGACCCTTTATGCACTAATAAATCAACAACGGCTAAGGTTTTATTGTCTAAATATGCATCAATAGTAAAATCACCTTTTATCTCTTTCATGTCTTTTTGAATATTGTTAGGGAGTCTTGGTTCTATTGATTTACCTTTTTTCTCAATCAACATACGGTTGCCAGCTGGTTTAGTTTGAACAACCCAATCTCCACTAAAACCTTTCAAATCGGAAAGGTCGTCAAACGCCTTTATTGTATGAGCCGGTGAAATTAAATCTTTACTGAATACCCCTGTTGGCTCATAATCATCTGCCTTGTGTAAATCTGAAATTAATGTAGGGTAATTTTGGTAATTAGATGTCAAGAGATTTATATCTTTATCTTTGGTCATAATTGTCTTTAAACTAAATGCAGGGTCAATTTGTTTAATGTGGCCTTCATGTGCAGTTCTTTGGAGTATTACAAAAGGCTCTTCAGTTTGAGTGATTACTATGTCTGATAATTCAGGGTCATAACTCCATGCAATATTCGTGGGCATAGGGTGTCCCCAAGCGTCATTGTTACCATTATTGAATATAGGGGCAACAACTCCATGAGATTCAGGCGAAACTCCACCAAGTAATTCTTCTACACTTTGTAAACTTCCTGATTCAAGATCAGGCAAAGCCATTGGAGAATGACCCGCTACGTCTCCCTGACGCATAAGGTTGTAATTAGCAGCTGCTAAAAATTGTTGAATGTTGCCTCTTGCTAAAGTATTACCTTCTACATCGGTAAAACCCGGTTCTTCGTCAATAGGCCCAGTAATAATTTCTGAACCATACTGTTGCATTGCTCGTTGAGATAGTCTCATGGCTTCTCTTGTAATGGCGTTACTAGAAAGAATAGCAAAACGATTATGCATTTGATGATATTCAGGATTAGAGTTAGGGTGTTCTGAGCCTAAGAATGCAGTGCCGTGTTCACCAATATTCATCATAGTACGGCCAAACGAGCTTAACATATACGCATCATGAGGTATTTCCATAATGCTACCTTGATTCTCTATTTCAGAGGGGTGTAAATGATGATGATTAGATGCTGATGTCCATAACGCTCTTTTCCTTTCAAAATCCAAATCGCCTTCAGAATGACTGGACAACACTGAGCTTAATTCTCCAGCTCCCATTTCACTGTTAGATGATTTTGGAAAATGAGAACCTGAAATAGAATGTTTACCATCTAACATAACACCGTCAAATAATAACACATCTAACCATGACCCATTAAATATTTTAGAATAAGATTGACTAAATATACCTTTGAGAGACCCTACGTCCCTGCCAACTCCGCCCCAATACTGAAACGGTTCCCACCAGTGATAATTATGATTTGGAACGATACCTGTTTCAGATGCCACCCACGGAGACACATGATGTCTTTCAAATGCCGTCTGATCAGGGTGAGCCTGTGTCGGGCCGGATTTATCCGCCGGTCGAGACCACCAAGCGAATAGAGGGGTAAATCGGTCGCGCCAATTTCTCAACGCTCTATCCCAGCTTAAACCGGCTTTTTCTTTCATCTGATTAGCCGCATGATCGGCATCGGGAGTACCAGCCTCCGCTGAGGACATCCGAGCTAATGAGTGCATGAACTCTTCTCTTTGGTTGGTACTTTGATATTCCAAGCCGAACAGATAAGATAACAAACCATAATCATAATTTAATTCAGCAATCTTAGTTTGAACATAACCTTCATCAGTAAGCTCACCATATCTCCCTCTATCTATGTTGTATAAGTCTAACATCGAATCAGATGGGTCGCCCATAATCTGCCGTTGTTCTTTAATATCCACACGTATTTTTCTTTCACCTTCTCTATGAGCAAACATAAGGTCCCCCATAAACCGCATAACGTGTTTAGGGTATTCAGGCTCCCCATGAGCAGCCCCATGAAGTAAAGGACAACAATTAGATTGAGGATGGAATGGATGATGTTCGCCAAAACGATTGTCTTTTTCAGCCAAAGGCCAATCTCCTGAATAGGATGTTGACACTTTTGTATGCCCTGAAAGAAACTCACTCATACTTTCAGGTATTACCATTGTTGACGGTTTCATAGGTTTATCCAAATCTCTCATTGAATATGGTGGGGGTTCTGATGCTACTGCTAAAGTGGCGGCATCCATATTAGATTTAACAACTTGAATAGATTCAATATAAGGTACTAAAGAAGGCTTAGAGCCTGTTAATGTTGAAAGAAGAATGTCGGTGCGTTGCCTTACAATATTGTCTGTCATATACTCACCTCACAGGCGAGCATACACTTTTTCAATGAGACCCGCTATTTCTTCAATTATCCCTTCTTTACCAACTGTTGATTTCTTCAATTCAGCTAATTTGTCTTCAAAGGAGTCAAGATTAGTAGTTGACCCGCCGCCATCAGTAAGGTGCATATGAAGAGATGAACTCTTAGCATCGTAACCTGTTTGAGATACAGACGGCATTTTGTAAACTTCGCTAATTCCTTTTTTAGCAGTACCGTCTTCAGTGTAAGGTAATACTTGATTTGTACCATATCCTTGCGCTCTAATAGTTGTAGAACCCGAAACCTCCATAAATTGTGGACGTGATTCTTTTGGTTCAGATTGATATTTTACAAAAATCCCCCTGTCTTCAAGGAACTGAGTAGTTGCATCTGCTTTTTCCACCTTCTTGCCTTTCATATTTTTATTGCCTTTAGGAGATGGTAATTTAGGCATAGGTCTATCTCCGCGGTCAGATTTGTAGCCGCAATCTTTACAGCTTCCATCCGAACAATTCATACAATTAGTATTGTAAGTAGAGTTTTTAGTAACTGCTTTTTCCAATGTCCTAACCATATTAAGTAGTTGTCCAGTTGGTGTATCAGTCATTGGGTCTTGGTGTCTTAAACTCATCTCATCGCCTCTTCTGCTTCGATCCATTCTTGTAACTCATCATACCGAGATTTGGATTTTTGAAATGTTTCTCCTGTACCTGCAAATGGACCAACAATTTCGTTATCGTTCCCCAATCCTCTATTTAACGGGTCAAAGGTTTCTGCCGGGTGTGGTGTTGAATATCTTAAGTACCCTGCTTTTTTCATCATAGCTTCAGGGTCTTCCATAGCCTTACGAAGATCATTATTCTCACTTTCAACAAAAGCTAATCTTTCATTTAATGAACGCAGTTCTCCGACTACTTGCTTTAATACATCTAATTCTGTTTTCTGTATTTCATCACTCATATTCTGAAACCACCTGCTTGACCATCAATTGGAGGCATAGCAATTCCTTCACCTACGTCCATCTTAGGCGATTGAACCGGCGCATCATATTGCATTAGGGTTGCATTGAGTTGTTTAGCTTGAGCCAAAGCACTACCGGCTGCTGTTAATTGTTCTTCGATCATCTTCATACTCATGTCGAATTGCATGATAGCCTCTTCAGGCATACCCGTCTTTCTCCATTGAGCCATAATCCCATGACGCTGCCCGATTTGTGTTCCAAGTCCACCGGCCATATCTATCAAAGTATCTACATAATTGCCGCCCTCAGCTTGAGCCGGGACAACTGGTCCTCCTAATGATTCACCAAACGATTGTTCTTGTACGGGTTGAGTATTAGATAAGCCCGCGCCCGCTGGAGTTTCAGGGTTAGCTGCACTCATAGCAGCCATAGGGTCTACTGCGGCTTTGCTTAAAGCCATACTTTGTATCTCTAATGCTCTCATTCTTTGAGCGATTGATCCACGGTTTGATTCATACAAAAAAGCCACCTCAATAAACTATATGCTCACGAAATAACTTATCTGTGCGTCCGGGCCTAACAACACCAAAGATGTTAGCGTCTTCCCCACCATTAAATGTATTTTCATGGTTGCTAGGGACAAATGCTGTTCCCTTTTGAATTAAAGAATCATTAGTAGGTCGTGCGGATTTAGACAAACTATCGTGTAATTGAAGGTCATCTTCTACCATTGAAAGAGCATTCTTAGCAATACGCAATTGTACTTCAATTAAATCTCTATCGTTTTCATCTATTCCTTTTTGCATTGCCTCAACAGCCGCTAAACATCTGCGAGCCATTGGGTCCATTTTTGCTAGTATATCAAAGCCCTCGCCCATGTGTATCAACTTCCCTACGAATTACAATCCTATTCAAGACTTGTCCTTGTCAGGCCCTCTTTGCCCATCTATATTTAGTCTTTTTAACTTTGCATTGGCTCTTCGGAGTGCGGGGGGGTCATCAGTATTTTTATTTCCTTTTGAAGAAATTGGTGAGCCTTCGTTGTGAATAACCCTGTCCCCAGCATTGCCTTTAACAGATGAACGTGTTTGCTTTGCCCCTCCTTCTCTAGCTGGGCGTATGTCTGTACCTCTTGTAGTAACAGCAGCCGCAGCATCCGGGACACTGCCGTGAATCGGGTCATTTACGTCTCTTTTGAATATATCATATTCTCCCAAGCTTGCTTTTTGTACTTCTTGACCCTGTTGCTGTTCTGCTTGTGCGGCTTCTTGTGCAGCTACTTCTTGAGGGTCAGGTTCAGCATAGTCAAAGGTCAGATAAGCATCATCGACTGTGTCTCTTAATTTTGCATCAAAGCCAGCTTGTTTCATCTGCATCATATTGCGGATAGCCATTTCATCTCTTCGCAGTTGCATAATCTCATCTTCTTCTTCGTGAGGGGTTAATGTGATTGTCCATTCAGTTATACCAAATGCATCTAATAAAGCAGGGAATACAAGTCGGTCATAAATAGACTGTGAAAATGAAACTGATCGGTTGCTTACTACGATTTGCATACCTTCATTGTTTAACCCGCCACCTGTAACGTCATTCATGAATACGTTAGATACGCCATAGAATGCAGATATTCTTTGTCTTATATCATCTTTAATTGGTATATACTGCAACTCTTCGAGGGTGTCCATCATACGGACATATTCTATCCCCCCTCTGCCTGATTCAGTTTCAACACCTATTGTTGGAACATAATTAGGGTCACGCTCAAGATGCTCTTGAATATTTCTAGCTGTTCTTTCAACAGTTTCCATATTAGATGATTTTATGACCATTATACCTCTTGGCATTCTTCTCTTTTGATAAGCGGAATAAACATAGTTATCCATAGCAATCAATGTATTAACCTGTCTCCACATAGTAGCAACCGGACTACGCCCGTAAAGCTTTGAAGGAGACCACTTACTGATGTGGATAATCTCTCCTTCGGTGTAACACTGACCATTACCCACTCCTGCCAAGTTCATGTAATGTATAGGGACAACATTCATTCCAGTAGTAGGGCATTTTTCATGAGGGTCTGATGTTCTAAATGACCGATCAACAAGGCTAGTATATTGCGACCCACCCCTTACACCTCTCTTATCAGATAATATACGCATGAAAATAGGGTCTGCTCTTGATATTTCTTTTATTCTAAAAAATGAAGCAGCTTTTGTTTTAGGGTCAATAAAGTATTCTTTAGTCACAACTAGGTAAGCGTCATCAACAATATTCAAATCCATTTCTAATTCTCTTAACACATCAATAAATGTTTGTCCCATTTCATTAGTATTATTGAATATCATGTTTGCATATTCAATTTGAGAACGGTCAGCCTTTCGCATTTCGCCGCCGGTCTCAGGGTCTGATTCATATTGTTGATGGTAATCTTGATCTGTATCGATGCTCTTAACAACAAACTTTGGTTTCCAAGCCCAACCTTTACGAAATGTCTCAACACAAAGATGGTTAAGGATTGAACGCAATACCATGCATTCGTAAGATGCAGCATACAAAGCTGGTATTGTTATACCTTGAAGTAAAGCCGGTTCTTGAACTCCTGAAACAAATAAAGGCATAGATGGTTTAGGAGAGGAATGCCTCTCCATGTCCATTCCCACAGCTGAGAATAAACGCTCCATTCGTTTCTTATCTACCACTCATCATCACCTTTTCTTTCATTTTGTCAAATCTTTCTATTGATACGTTTTTACTTTTCAAAAAGGACACTTGTTCTTTTCTGTTTAATGAATCGTGTACCATTACAATAAGAGCATCTTTGTCTCCATTCAATGCTTTAGATAACATGAAAGTCTCATGAGATGGGTCGTTTATGTATGGACTAGCCATGTCCATTGCCTTAATAACTCCTTTCTCTCCTTCTATACATAACCCTGATGGGGTTGCTTTAACGCAGGAAATACCCATTTCAGTGTTCAATGCATCAGCATACCACGGAGCAGTAGGCGCATTAAATCTCATTTCTATGCGTGGCTTCATTCTACTATCAAACTTAACGGTTGAGTTAGTATCAATTAACCCAGCAATGAACCGACCAGCATCTTTCAAGATAACATCCCTTCTTTTAATGTCATAAAAGAGACCCCTGCCAACTGATTTACTAACTTCGCCAACGGAAATTATATCATATAAAAATCCGTGAGACTTGATCAAAGACGAGATTTCTCCGGTACTCGCGGAAACCCCATTTATTTTTAATGTCTGAGCGTTCAATGCGCCTTTAGAAAATAAATGACTAGCACAATCAGTTAAGATCGAGCGTTCTCTAGGAGATAAACGTAGATTTGCATCTATTACTGTTTTCCACATCCCATATGATTCTTCTTTTTCTAGTCTGTCCTCGGTAGACGACCACACTTTTATAAATCTTCTAAATGGTATTCCTAAACGATTTGAATATTTATTTAGACTATCATAATCTAAATCAGTTAGAGGTAATGATTTAACCAATTCAGGGGACACTCCGGGGAATGTGGATAATATAGCTTGCTTTTCAGCTATTAGTAAAGGGTATAACGCATCTAAAGCAACCATTTCGTTTGATTTTATAAATAAAGATGCCATTTCTGACCCGGTCATACCAAAGTTATCAACAAACCAAGTCCGGCTTATTTTCAAATCACTCCTAAGTAATCCGTCATCAGTAGGTGCGGTTAGTACGCCATCTACTTGCGGGGGAGATGTTTGAGGACTATCCATTCCTTCAATGGCGGCTCCTTCGCCTTCTTCAGTCTTCGGTTTTTTCAAAGCCTCAGCGTCTGTTTTTTGGGCTTGTGCTAATTCGCTGTTGGCTTGTGTAACCTTTTCCATAGCCATTTCAGTTAGCTTACCAGCTGCTGCTCCAGCTACCGCGGTACCTACTGCTGCTAATGCAGGATTCTTTCTTATTGCATCAGCAAGAGTTTCAACTCCAACTTGGGTTTTCAAATATACTCTCTTAGGCATCCATCCACCCCAATCTCTTTTGCCATGTTGGTCCGTCAAGTATAATGATATTTTCTCTATATTCTTTTGTAGCTTGAACTGCTAGACCCAACGCTAATACCATATCGTCATGTGAACCTAGACTTTCCATCCGTCCATTATCTAACATAGTGAAATTAGATAATTCAGTTAATAATGTGTTCATGTGTCTCCGCGTCCCTTCAATGTTCTTGTAAGGTATGATAAGATGTTTTTGTTCAAAATGAAGTTGTAACGTATGCATTATAGCCTCTTTCTTCATACGGGACATATTAAACGGCTTTATTGGTAAGTCACTAATCTCTTTCAAAACTTGATTAAAAGCCATAGCAAAGTTGTTAGTTTCCAGCTCTATTATAACAGGATTGAACCTAGCATTCAATTCAATTATTTTATCGATCTGCTGACTGAAGTCCATACCTTTTTCATGATGAACATGAACTATTCGTTTATGCCTATTTTCATCCATGCCAATAACCATCATACAAGTGTAATCAGCAGAACGGTTAGCACTTATCGCTGGGTCCCAACCTACATAATAATTTAATTTTTCTTCGGGGTCAGGATAATAAGACAATGCCAATGTTTCATCTTTAGCTTTTTCAAGCACTTCTTCGGGGAATAAACTTGCCTCACTCGCAATCGGCTTACATAGATATTCACGGGTAAAAGCGATTGAAGTCATTTCCCCTCTTCTAGCATTTAACGCTTCAAGAGACCATCTTTCAGGCCACAGTGGGTCGCCCGTAGCCTCATCAATTGCAGGGTATTCACCCACTACATAACCATCTAATGCTTTTAACTCGGAGTATAAATCGGTAAATGAAAACGGAGTCCCTACTATACACAGTCTAGCCGTGTGATGTAGTACCGGGAGTAAAGCAGTGTAAAACCATGTAGAAATAGCTTTCAATTGTGTTTGTGCTTCACTAGACAATATATCGTCTAATACCACTATGTCAGGGTGTGCGCCTCTCACTGCTTTTCCAACAGACATAGCTCGAATAGAAGACTTGTTTGTAAACTTAAACAATTGCTTTGCCCAACCCCTCTTGGGTTTCAGATGTTGTAACGCGGGAGTTGTTTCGATCAGCTCATTCATTTTACCCATATGGTCTATTGATTGATGTTGACTGTGGCTGAAAAACAAAACCTCGGTATTAGGTCTATAAGCCATTTTCCATAATAAATAGCATCTAAAGAATACTGACTTACCGTGATCACGACTAGCTATTACACAAGTTTTAGTGTGTCCCTCTGACATCTCATACCATTCTTTATGAAAATCAGCAAGTTGAAAGCCACATATATCTTCAAAGAAAAAACGAAAATCTTTTCGGCCCATATCAAAATCGACTTTACTTGTCAATTTTTGAACTGCTTCACTCACTGTCCCAACCCCTCGGCAATAGGCTTGTGTTACTAAAATCAGTATTTTCTTTTGGCATCATTGAAGGTAGCATACTAAGGTTGTCGCCCTCCCGTGTGTCAAATCCTGATTTTTTCAAAATATCAGTGGCGGGATTAGAAACAAACACCGGGCCATCGGTTGTATCTGCCCAAGCACCGTTTTCAACTACTTGTTCGGTCGAAATTGGCGGTGGGCGATTATTTACTCGGAATGCTTCGGGGTTATGGAATGGATTAGCAAATGGGTTGGCAACAGGTGTCCATGCTTCTGATTTGATTACTTTACCTGATTTTTGTTCTATGGCTTCACTTCCGGGCATAGGGAAATACAATGGCAAAGGCATCGCCCTATCTCTCGTACCCTCGCTCTGACGCTTAACTTGTTCAACTGTGGTATATTTATCAGGTTTGCCCGCCTTTTTTGAAGTAGTTTGCCCTAATGCTTTATTTGGTCTTTTTAGACTGTCTAAAGGAATACCTTCAGGGTGGTCAGGGTGAAAAGCAACATTTATGGCCTTACCTTTTTCGTCCTTCCCTCGGCCAATAGTCCATCCTGTTTTTCCGTTTAATTTTACTGGATTGCCTCTTACATCTAATACTGGAACTGGTTTGCCTTCGCCCCAAGCCTCAAGTGCTTGTTCGGGATTATCGGTCATGCTAGTCTGAGCTTTGCCCTTATTGAGTTTCTTTACCGATTCAGGGAGCTTGAAAGCAGCAGTGTCAGTATAATCCATCTCAGGGTCTCCCTCAAGAGTAATCCTATCTTGTTTTGCTTGTAGCTGCCTTAACTGGGCTTCTTTACCATCTACTACTGATTTATTTCTCATATCAACAAGATTTTTAGGTGAAGTATTCATTTTGTCTGCTAATAATTTAACCTCGGAGTTTCTATTCCACTGATTTAATTTCTCAATATGACTTGCTTGACCCGAAGCCGCAAGCTTACATAAAGTCGCAAAAGACCTACCTGCTTCTTCAGGGTCATCGGAATATAACATTTGTATTAATGTTTCAGCGTTTTCAGGGTCATTGTTTTGTTCTGTCCGGTCAGCCGCAAATCTATCGTCTCCCCGATCATCTGCATATTCAATCTCAGATTTAGGCTCAGGCGCATTAACTTCCTCCATATTTTCACCCGCCTTTCTCTTTGTTGCTTTTTTCTTTCTCGGTACCTCAGCTAATATATCAGTTTTAGTTTCAGGTTTTACGTCTTCAATTTTGACTTTTTCCTCAATAGAAGCTAATGTATCATTTTGAGATTCCGGGACCACCTCTTCGACAGGCTCAGGCTCAAGCTCAGGCTCAAGCTCAGGCATAGGCTGAGGCATAGGTTCAGGTATAGGCTCAGGCTGAGGCATAGGTTCAGGCTCAGGTAAGCTAAACTTATCCCACGGATTGATCTGACTCATAAGGGTATTAGCCAATTCACCCCTGTAAGCTGCTTTTACCTGTGCTTGTCTTCGAGCATTTCTAAAGTCATCAATTAACCCTTTTTCAAAATCCGATACGACAACGTCTTCTTTAGCTATATCCCAAGCTTGGTCAAAGGTATCATCTGAAGGCATTTCTAATAGCCCCCGTAGTATTCTGTTCACGAATTGCTGACAAATCACCACGGTATTGATAGTGTTGAGCTAATAACATCTGCATATCTGCTTCATATTCTGTTTCAGATTTGAAAAGCTTCTGCCCCAATTTCCCTGCTCCCCGCGCTAAAGCATTTGCCCCAAACTCCGCGCCAGCTCCAACTGCGGCTAATCCGCCGGAAAGACCTAATGTCCTACCAAATGTACCAGCAGCAGAGTTCACTGCTTGTGTTTGTGTTGTTTTGACGCTGCCATCAGGATTAGATTCGGTTGTTTCTTTCGTATCTACACCGGGGACTAAACCTCGCCAACCCGGTATTTTTATTCCGCCACCTTCTGTACCCCCCAAAGCTTGTTCTTTCCAACTACCTAGTTTATTGTTAGCTGCTGGTGCTGGTGCTGCTGCTGCTGGTGTTGGTGCTGCTGCTGTTTCACCCCCGCCTTCTTCAGCATTCAGGTCAGGTCTGAATGGGTCTTGATAGCCGGTATTTGTCGTTGATGATGCAGCGTCAAATGCACCTTGAGTTTCGGAGTCTGCTAAAGTTCTAAGCGGCCCTTGACCTTCGGGGCTTCCACCCGTTCCAAGAGCCTTCGTTTTTCTTTCATTTGCAGCCGTAACTTTCCTTGCAGCTGCATCCCCTTTTTGGTTAGCAACATAACCCCCTTGTTCAGCCACACCCATATTCAAGTTTTTTCGTTGAAACTTAGATGCGTTTTCAGCGGTGGGGAGACCCCTGTCTTTCATAGCTCCAAATCGGTCTTTAATACCACCCATCAATCCAGTATTAACTCGGCCCGGTAATTCGGGTCCTTGTTTACGCTTGAATTGATCCATGAAACCTGTTGTATTATTGTCCATTGCTACTCGACCCGCGGTAGGTGTCGCAGCTGGTGGTTCCCCCGTTTGTCCCTCCGGTATCAATTCTGCATCCATCGGGGCTGCATCCATCGGGGGATTTGCTTCGGGAAGGGACTTGGGCTTGATCGAAGAAGCGCGGTTTCCGCCTAATGTATTAGCAGCAGAGTTCGCTAGAGAGTCTATTCTTGTATCATCTACTGGAGATTGTGCTGAGGCAGGTTCTTTTCCGAGTCCATCTGCTAATTCTGCCGAAGCACCCCCTGAATTAATTAATTTCGTCCTATCAATATTTAGACCTTTACTACCATATTTATTAGTTCCTGCTAGTTTACGTGCCGCGTCAGTAGTATTGGTTCCCGTTCCATCATCAACATATGGAATAGTGGCTTTGGAAATATCCCATGCTTGCTCAAACATCACACTCATGAAAACGCCACCTTTACCAATTGAACTTTTTCGTGGTCAACACCAATAGTATGAGCAATGTTGCGCCAATCGCCTTTTGTAAATAATATACTTATTACATCAGCTGTTGGTCTTTGAATGTGTGTAGACATCATAGCAATATCTGTTGGAGAGTCAATATCGAAAGTTGGTACAGGCATTAAATCTTCAAGAGTAGCTTTAGCTATTTCTAGCTGAACATTTTCAAGGTATGATTCTAATTCGTTAGCGTCCTCAGAACGTAAAATTGGACCGCCACCGGACAGCCTTCCTAATAATTCTGCAATTTGACTCATTACGCCTCCGCCCCCCTGACTTTGATTAGTTGGATTAGACAATGGTATATTGCTGTTTATACCGTTTTGTCGTTGTCGCATGAAATCAGACATATTTGGCTGGGTTTGTAATACTTTTCTTTCCGGCGTTGTACCGGGCGGAGCTGATACAGTTCCGGGTTGAGGGCCTAAAGCTTCTGCTGGTGGGTCAAAAGGTACCGCTTCTACACGGGGGGGGGG
>TARA_R110002096_G_scaffold15821_6_pt1 | contig 27449 bp, 11 predicted proteins | sample TARA_R110002096 | Tara Oceans TARA_R110002096 (sample SAMEA4397295) | marine metagenome | biome: Polar Biome; feature: [DCM] deep chlorophyll maximum layer (ENVO:01000326); material: water (ENVO:00002006), including particulate matter (ENVO:01000060) such as... | depth 35 m
AGAATTTGGACTAAAAAGGGTTTCCCAGTTTCCAGAAATATCAAATTTTGAAATACGTTCATAAGCTTCAAATCTTTCAGCATTTTTTTCTGCTCCGAAAGCCATTGTTCTATTCAAATCAGCTTTAATAAAACTTCCTTTTAATAGGTCTTTTTCAATTTTAGCTGCAATAAAACCCTCAAAAACTGGAAATTTTATATAAACAGAATCATTCACATAAGTAATATCAGTAACTTCAATAACTTCTTCTGCATTAAAAATATGGAGTTCGTTTTTTGAAATCACTTCAAAATTAAAAGGTAAATTTAAACTATCGCTAACTTTCAAAGTCGCTCTATAAGTCCCTGATTCTAAAGTGCTTGTTTTGGTTTCAGGCTTACAAGAAATTAATAAACATGTTAATAAAGCGCATGTGATATATTTCATAATTATATTTTGAATTAGATTATTCGAAATAACAACATTTACCTAACAATTAAAAGCTAATAATGATTCTTTTTATAGGCATTGTTTGAATGCTAACCGCAATATTTTATCTTTGCATGCTTAATACGAGAACGATTCATGAAAATTTCATATAACTGGCTTAAACAATTTTTAAAAACTGATTGGACTCCAGAACAAACCAGCGAATTACTTACCGATTTAGGACTTGAAGTTGAAGGTTTAGACGCCTACCAATCTGTAAAAGGTGGTTTAGAAGGCGTTGTAGTTGGTGAAGTTTTAACCTGTATAAAACACCCAAACGCCGATAAATTAAAAATTACCACGGTAAACATTGGTTTAGATGCACCATTACAAATTGTATGTGGTGCGCCTAATGTAGCTGCTGGACAAAAAGTATCAGTTGCAACCATTGGAACCACTTTATATACTGAAGAAGGTGACCCTTGGACTATTAAAAAAGGCAAAATTAGAGGTGAAGAAAGTCACGGAATGATTTGTGCCGAAGATGAACTCGGTCTTGGAAAATCGCATGACGGCATCATGGTTTTAGATCAATCTATTAAAATAGGAACGCTAGCCGCTGATATTTTTGATATTGAAAACGATCAAGTTTTTGAAATTGGTTTAACGCCGAATCGTGCTGATGCGATGAGTCATTTAGGAGTCGCACGCGATTTAAAAGCGGGTTTAGTACAAAAAGATATTAATTTAGAACTTATTACCCCATCAGTTAGTGCGTTTAATGTAGAAAACCGCACATTAAAAATTGATGTTGACGTAAAAAATAAAGATTTGGCGCCTCGTTATTGTGGTGTAACCATTTCTGGTTTAAAGGTTACTGAATCTCCTGCTTGGTTGCAACACCGCTTGAAAGCCATTGGTTTAAGTCCTATTAATAACATTGTTGATGCTACAAATTATGTGTTGCATGATTTAGGTCAACCTTTACATGCGTTTGATGCTGTAAAAGTATCAGGAAATAAAATTGAGATTAAAACTTTAAAAGCGGGAACAAAATTTATAACATTAGACGGAATTGAGCGTGAGTTACACGAAGATGATTTGATGATTTGTGATGCTGAAAAACCTATGTGTATTGCGGGTGTTTTTGGTGGTATTGATTCTGGTGTTACAGAAAGTACGACCAGTATTTTCTTGGAAAGTGCTTATTTTAATCCTGTTAGTATTCGTAAATCGGCTAAGCGCCATGGACTAAATACCGATGCCTCTTTTAGATTTGAGCGTGGTATCGACCCAAATATTACTGAATATGCATTAAAACGTGCTGCTTTATTAATTCAAGAAATTGCTGGTGGTGAAATAACAAGTGATATTGTTGATGTTTACACCAATAAAGTTAAAGATTTTGAAGTGCGTTTAAGCTTTGAAAATGCAAAGAAACTTATAGGTGAAGAAATTCCTAAAGAAATCATCAAACGTATTTTAACCTCATTAGATATAAAAGTAAATAATGTTACCGAAGCTGGTTTAGGATTAACTGTGCCTGCGTATCGTAACGATGTGCAAAGAGAAGCCGATATTATTGAAGAGATTTTGCGTGTTTACGGTTATAATAATATTGCAACAACCAAAAAGTTAAACGCTTCAATTTCAACAACATCACGATTTGAAGATCATAAAATCCAGAATATCGTTGGTAATCAATTAGTAGCTCAAGGGTATTTTGAAATTCTCTCTAATTCGCTTACAACACCAAATTATACTGCTTTGAGCGAGCAATTAAAAGATGCCCACAACATAACCATGTTAAATCCTTTAAGTAATGATTTATCTGTTTTAAGGCAGTCTTTATTGTTTTCAGGCTTGGAAGCTTTGTCTTTTAATATCAATCGAAAACGTGGTGATTTAAAACTATTTGAATTTGGAAAAACCTACCATGGTTTTGATGATAAACGTGAAGAATTTAAACATTTAGCGTTGTTTTCAACAGGGAATCAAACACAAGAAAACTGGATTGATTCTAATAAAAAAAGTGATTTTTTCTTCTTAAAAGGTAGTATTCTATCTATTCTTGAGCGTTTGGGAATCTCAAGATTTAGTGAATCGCCAATAAAAAATGATGTTTTTAGTGAAGGCTTAACTATTGGTTTAGGAAAAACTAAATTGGTAGATTTTGGATTGGTTAAAAAACCAATTTTAAAACATTTTGATATTTCGCAGGAAGTTTTATTTGCAAACTTTTATTGGGATGCCATTTTGGACCTTGTAAAAAGAAATAAAATTACATTTAAAAACATAACTAAATATCCTGAAGTTAAGCGTGATTTTGCTTTACTTTTAGATGATAACATCACATTTGAAGCTATTTACAAACTGGCGAAACAAAGTGAAAAGCAATTGCTTAAAAATGTGAATCTATTTGATGTTTATCAAGGTAAAAACTTACCCAAAGGCAAAAAGAGTTATGCCGTTAGTTTCACTTTACAAGATGAAAACAAAACCCTTACAGATAAACAGATTGATAAGATTATGAATAAATTGCAATCTAGTTTTGAAACCCAATTAGGTGCTGAGTTGCGATAAAAGACTAACTATTATACAAAAAGTTAAAAACCAGTTAAAGCTGGTTTTTTTTATGCTTTAAATTTGTATATTTAAGTGAACACAAAAAACATAAAGTTATGATAGATTCAAACTATATAAAAATATTTACAGGAAATTTTATTATCGTGCAACGCATAGTTTCAGATTTAGAACAACAAAGTATTAATGCGGTAATTAAAGATGAAACTGAATCGGGAAGATTAGCTGGCTTTGGAGCTCCTATTCAGGGACAACAAGAGGTTTATGTGCATAAGGACGAACTTGATAAAGCCCTATTAGTTGTTGAAAGTATTAATTTAGAAACGCAATCTTAACTAATTTTAAATCAATATGTTAAATAAAAATAAACCCCGTCGATTTACAAAAACTAACGAGTTGTTTTTTGTGTTGAAATTTTTTGTATCTTTAGTATGAAACCTTTAAAACATACTGATATGTTAAATTATATTAAAGTGTTTTCAGGTAATTTTAAAGAAGTTCAACTCGTATTTAATGAGCTTGCTCAATTAAATGTTTGTTCTATTATCAGAGATAAATCTCAGATTGAAAGAACAAAAACTATAATGCATTCTAATAGAAGTGAACGCGTTATTTTGGTTCATAAAGATGAACTAGATAGAGCTTTAAAAATTATTAAACACTTAACATCCGAATTACAAACTTAATTGTTTCTCTATTTGATAAATTTTTTAAAGTAGAAAAGCACAAGTAATTAATTATGCCGTAACCGCATACATCTTATTGCGCAATTCTTTTATCTTTTTATCCTGCATGTATTCATCAAATGTTGTGTAACGGTCTATAACGCCATTTGGCGTTAACTCCACTACTCTATTAGCTACGGTTTGTGCAAACTCATGATCGTGGGTGGTAAACAACATGGTGCCTTTGAAGTTTTTAAGCGAATTATTAAACGCCGTAATACTCTCCAAATCTAAGTGATTTGTAGGTTCGTCAAGCATTAAAACGTTGGCACGAACCATCATCATTCTACTTAACATACAACGCACTTTTTCACCTCCAGATAAAACGTTTGATTTTTTAAGAGCTTCTTCTCCACTAAAAATCATTTTCCCTAAAAACCCACGAATATAAACTTCCTCGCGCTCTTCTTCAGTAGTTGCCCATTGGCGTAACCAATCAACTAATGATAAATTATTTTCAAAATACTCGCTATTATCAAGTGGTAAATAGGATTGATTGGTTGTTACACCCCACATAAATTTACCTGAATCTGCTTTTTCTTTATCATTAATAATTTGATAAAAAGCTGTGGTTGCTCTGGAATCTCTAGAAAACACAACCACTTTATCACCTTTGGCTAAATTTAAATCTATATTTTTAAACAATACTTCACCTTCGGTTGAAGCAGTTAACTTTTCTATGTTTAAAATTTGATCGCCTGCTTCTCGTTCTCTTTCAAAAATAATAGCTGGATAACGGCGACTGGTTCGTCTAATATCAGCGATGTTAAGCTTTTCAATCATCTTTTTTCTACTTGTAGCCTGCTTACTTTTTGCTACGTTTGCAGAAAAACGACGAATAAACTCTTCTAATTCCTTTTTCTTTTCTTCAGCTTTCTTATTCTGTTGTGCATGTTGGCGCGCTGCTAATTGTGACGACTCGTACCAAAACGTATAATTACCCGAATAATGGTTTATTTTACCAAAATCTATATCTGAAATGTGTGTACAAACAGCATCAAGAAAGTGTCTATCGTGCGAAACTACAATGACACAATTATCATAGTTTGCCAAGAAATTTTCTAACCAAGAAATAGTTTCATAATCTAAATCATTGGTAGGCTCATCCATAATAAGCACATCTGGATTTCCAAATAAAGCTTGTGCTAATAATACACGAACTTTTTGTTTTCCATCTAAATCTGCCATCATGGTGTAATGAAACTCTTCTTTTATACCTAAATTTGATAACATGGCAGCTGCATTACTATCGGCATTCCAGCCATCCATTTCTTCAAATTTTACTTGAAGCTCGCCTATTTTATCTGCATTTTCATCTGTATAATCTGCATAAAGTGCATCAATTTCAGTCTTAATTTTAAATAAGGGTTTGTTTCCTATTAAAATGGTTTCTAAAACGGTGTGGGCATCATATAAATTATGATTTTGCTCTAAAACAGACATGCGTTTACCAGTTTCTAAATGCACTTGCCCTGAGGTTGGGTCTTGTTTTCCAGAGATTATCTTTAAAAATGTTGATTTTCCAGAACCATTCGCGCCAATAATGCCATAGCAATTACCATTATTAAATGTAGTATTTACTTCATCAAAAAGCACACGTTTTCCAAATTGAACCGAGAGGTTTGATACTGATAACATAAGTTTACTTTAATTTTTTGCAAAAGTAGAAATTCTATTTGTAAGCCAAAACTTAATTAGTCTATTTTTAAGTATTTAAGACTGTTTTATAGCATATTTTGACTATAAAATATTTAACAACGCATTAACAGGACTTTATAAATACAAGCTATATTTTTGTTAAATACAAACGGAAGATAATTTGTAGAGGGATTTATGAAATTATATTTATACATTATTTTAACTTCAATACTGCTTTATGGTTGTAAAAAAGACACAAATAAAGCCAATGGAGCTATTGCTTATTTAGGAGGCGAAATTATTAACCCCAACACTAGTTTCATAATTCTTTCAAAATCTGAAGCTGTTATTGATACTATTAAACTTGATGGTAGAAACCGGTTTATGTACAAAGTTAAAAACTTAGAAGCCGGCATTTACACCTTTAAACACGGTGGCGAATTTCAAATGGTTTTACTAGAACCTAATGATAGTATTTTATTTAGATTAAACACACTCGATTTTGACGAATCTCTAGTTTATACAGGTATTGGTGCTAAAAAGAACAACTATTTAATTAATGATTTTTTAGAGAACGAGAAAATAGAAAAAAAGATTTATGAGTATTGTCAATTAAGTCCGTTAGATTACAAACATAAAGTAGATTCCTTAAAAAAGGTGAAAACAGATAAATTAAATGCCTTCAAGAAAAAGTATGAAACATCTGAATTATTTGATAAAATAGCTGAAACTAACAATAAATACAACTACTACTTTAGTAAGGAAGTTTATCCTTTATGGCATTATACCAACAATAAACATGATATTTTTGAATCTCTCCCAAAAGATTTTTACGCTTACAGAAAAGATGTTGATTACAATGATGATTTTCAAAAAGATAATTTTATATACACTAGTTTTTTAAAATCCAATTTTAATAATCTAGCTTTAGAAAAACATTTTGAGCATAGTAATTGTGACGATGAGTTTAAAAGAAAATCTTTATGCTACAACTTAGATATTTTAAATAGTATAGATAGCTTAGTTGTAAACAACAATATAAAAGACGATTTGTTACATTATTTTACTGTTGGTTATTTGGCAAGAAGTGAAAATTCTGATAATAATGATGCTATTTTAAGTTCCTATTTAAGTAAAAGTAAGAATGAAAAAGGGAAGAAAATGATGACTGGTTTTACCAATTCTCTAAATAATTTAAAGGAAGGTTCGTATTTACCAAATGTAAAAATTGTTAATTATAATAATTCTGAACTAGATATTACGTCGGTTATTCAATCCAATACAGTAGTTAGTTTTTGGTCGCATACGTTTTATGAGCATTTTAAAAGAAGTCACTACAAAATTAATGAGCTAAAAGAAAAGTACCCAGAAATAAACTTTATTGCTATTAATATTGATGATTATGGTTTAGAAAAATCTAAAGAGTCTTTAAAGAATAATAGATTTTCTTGTAGTGATGAATACTATTTTAAAAACCCAGAAGAGTCTATTGAAGTTTTTGCGATTCATCCTATGACTAAAACTATTATTATTGATAAGGATAAAAAGATTGTGAATAGCAATACAAATATGTTCTCTAAAAAATTTGAAGAACAGTTATTGGGGTTAATAAATAGATAAAACCTTCTATCTAATTCTCCTATACTTTACAGGAAGGAATAATACTTTTTCTTCAATTCCTGAAATAGTCATTATTAAAGTATCTGTTTTAAATACTCTATGAAATTTTCCATCACTAATTCTAATATCTTTCAAATAGTAACCTATCATATAACTAGAAACAAGTTATATGCATAAATAATATGGGCTTGTCCATTGATGGACTGAGTTCGATTAATGTCGAAAACACAAAATGCTGATTTTTAATGAAACGTATTTATTTTTAATATCCTGCAAGGTTTTATTTTAACCTTGTAGGTATGAGCTTTAAAAAAAAGACCTACAAGGTTTTGAAAACCTCGCAGGATTAATATGTAAGCATGAAGCTAATAATAATAAAATAACCCTGAAATTTACTTCATATCTTATAATGATTCATCAACATCTTTTCATAAACCTTACTAGGCAAAATTCGTTTTAAAACAATAGAAAACTTCTGAAGAAACTCCCCTACTTTATATCTTACTTTTGGGTCTTTAGTTTGTATAATTTTAAAAACCGCTTTAGCCATAAGGTTTGGGTCGCTGCCATTATCTACATGGGTATTCATCAAATTTAAAGTATCTCCGTAAGGCTTTTTATATGGCGAATTATTTAATAAAGGCGCATGATATCTGCCTGCTGCAATATTAGTGGCAAAATCTCCTGGAGCTACATTGGTCATTTTAATATTAAAATCTTTAAGTTCCATTCTAAAAGCTTCTGTTAAAAGCTCTAGCGCACCTTTGCTTGCACTATAAATGCCTCGATATGGCAGCCCCATATAACCAGCAATTGATGTTATATTAATAATTAAACCTGAGTTTTGCTTGCGCATTTGAGGTAAAACAGCTTTAATTACATTTATGGGTCCGAAAAAATTAGTGTCAAAATTAGCTTTAATTTCTGCCTCAGGTATTTCTTCAATAGGACCAGTTATTCCTGCTCCTGCATTGTTTATAAGAATATCTAATTGGCCTTCTTTCTTAATTATTGTATGAATAGTTTCTAGAATGGTTTCATTTTTTTTGACATCTAAAGTTAGAATCGGGAATTTACTATCAGTATATTTTTCTGAATTCCTACTGGTGCCATAAACTATAAAACCTTTTTCAGTTAAAAACTCACCAATAGATTTTCCAATTCCAGAAGAACCACCAGTTATTAATACAACTTTAGACATTCTATTTATTTAATTTGTTAAAAATACGATAATAATCAAAAGATTCCCACCTTCGTGGGAATGTTCAATAAACTAAAAAATCTTGATTCGCCAAAGCTTTCAAGATTTAAGTTTATTGTACAAAAAAAGGCAAGCTACCTACATCACACCGCTACGACCATTTACCTTTGCTTCGTTCCCGATCTGGAGGATTCAACAGGAGCTAGTTGTGTAGGACTTGCCAGTGGCAAAGATACAAACTTTTAAAATTTTCACAATGATTTTTTATACTGATTTTAAATAAATATCTTGCTTAAAATTTAAGAATAGAATGAATACATTTAAATACTTAACAATCATATTTTTAAGTGGATTACTTTTAGGTTGTGGTTCAAAAAACGGAACAAAAAAGAGTGATTTTACTATAAAAACTAACACCGAAAAAGGTGATATCTCTAATAATGAAACCTTAAAAATTTCATTAGAAAACAAAAAAAGTCATACTATAGATTCTGTTAGCTATACATTAGATGGAAATAAAATTAGTGAATCAACGCCATTAAATAACTTTAAATTAGGTAAGCAAACTATTGAAGCCACGGTTTATTTTAATAATGAAAAGCAAATTGCAAATACAGCTATCACTATTTTAAATAGTGAAACGCCAAAAATTTTCACCTATAAAATTATAAATGAATATCCGCACGATATAACGTCTTACACCCAAGGGCTTGAATTTTTCAATGACACATTATATGAAAGTACTGGCCAATACAAAGAATCGAAGCTTAGAAAAGTAAATTATAAAACGGGTGAAGTACTTAAAAATATAACCCTAGCTGATGAATACTTTGGAGAAGGCTTAACGATTTTGGATAATAAAGTATATCAATTAACATGGCAAAAAGGTACTGGCTTTGTTTACGATGTTAATACGTTTGATAAATTAAGTAGTTTTAAATACGGAAATAGTAAAGAAGGTTGGGGTTTATGTAACAATGATTCTTCTATTTATAAAAGTGATGGTACTGAAAAAATATGGTTGTTAAATCCTGAAACTTTGGTTGAGGAAGAATATATTCAAGTTTTTACCAATAAAGGAAAAATAACAGGAATTAATGAAATGGAATGGATTGACGGTAAAATTTACGCAAACCGTTACCAGAAAAATGGTGTTGCAATTATTAACCCGAAAAATGGCGCCGTTACTGGTGTTATAGATTTCACGTCTTTAAAAGAAAAAGTGACAAAACATGAAGGTTTGGATGTACTTAACGGTATTGCTTATAACCCAAAGACTAAAACTGTTTTTGTAACTGGAAAACGTTGGGACAAGTTATTTGAAGTTGAAATTATTGAAAAGTAATGTTTGCTATTTCAAAACACTAATTACTTATGCACTGCACTTTGGGTACATGGGCAATTACTTAAGCCTTGTAAAAAGTTTAACCCTATTGTTACTACATGCGTACCAGAGTTATAGGCGGATAAATCGTTGGTAGTAATTTGGTAAGCATAACCAAAATAAAAGATTGATTTTTGAAACCCAACCATTGGACCAATATTAAGCGGTTTTAAAAACTGATCGTTTAAAAAACGATAAGATATTCCTGCCCAAAAATAATCTTCGTTTCTATCGTATTTTCTAACTTTAAAGTTTAAATCTGTGCTTGATCGTTTATCACTTGTAAACATTTGATAAAAAATAGATGGTTCAAACTCTATTCCGCTTTTTTTAGGACCATTAAACGTGTAGCCTGTATATATTTGGTAGTTTAAAAGTAAATTAGGTTCTAATTTTCTAATATTACCATCAAAATTTTTATCTAAAAGATTATTGACATTAAAACTTAAAAAGTAACCTTGGAGTCTGTATAAAAACCCAGCATCAAAGTTATGGTTAGTTGTTCTTCTATCATCTGTAACTAATGGATTTATTGCAGGGTTCCCATTACCATTATCAAAGTTATTGATGTCTATTCTAAAGTTATTTATATTATAAGAAATACCAAAAGACAAGTATTGCCTCGTGTAATAATCTAAAGTTAAATGATGTGCAAACGAAAATTTAGCACCTGTTTGTATGGTATTACCATTTCTATCATTATAGAATGAAAGTCCCACACCTGTTCTATCAGCAATTCTAAAATCTCCGTAAATAGATTGGTTGTCTGGCGCTCCTTTTATACCAACCCATTGTGTTAAACCATTAGCTCGTATTTTTAAATTATCGCCAATACCAGCAAATGTTGGTGACACTACAAAGTTGTTATCTGCAAGATATTGGGTAAAAACAGGCAAATTTAGTTCTTGCCCAAAGCTATTCGCAATGGCTAGAATACACACATATATGATTAATTTTCGTATTTGCATAATTTTATTTACCTATATAATGTAAAGTGTCCAACAAACTTCCTATCATCTTTCGCTTCATTTAATTTTACTACATACCAGTAATCTCCAGATGGCAGTTCTCTTCCATTATATCTTCCATCCCATTTTTCATCAACATCTAAAGTGGCGATTTTTCTGCCATATCTATCAAAAATATCAAAGGTTATATTGCGGTATTCGTTTGTACAATTTGGTCCCCAACCTTCATCTTCTGGTACAAAATAATTTGGAATACAGATATCAAAAAACTCAAAGAATCTTGTAGCTATAGAGATACATCCATTACTATCGGTAACTGTAACAGTATAATTACCCGATTTATAGATAGCAAATGTATTGGTGCTTCCGTATGGCTCACTGCTAGAATCAAATTCGTATAAAACTTCAAAGTCATAAATTCCAGATCCACCTGTTGCTGTTGCTACAATTTCATTTACATTACCATCATTAATTGAAAGCTGTAATGAGTCGAATTGTTCAACTACAAAATTGATAATAACCTCGCAGGTATTTGTATGTCTTATAGTTATAAAATGATTACCTGGCGCCATATCAACAAAAATGTTATCAAGCTGAAAAGCACCGCCGTCTAAAGAATAATCTATATCAGCTGAATTAACTAAAGTTTCATCAATTGTTACGGTTACCACATTACTTGTGGCATCGGTATTATCTGTACAATACGCAATATCCACATCTGCATCAATTTGCACAGATACTGGAAATGCAATATTCCATTCTGTTTCACAACCTAAATTATCTCGTACGTAAACAATATGATCACCACCTTCTAATCCGGTGAAATCAAACTGTGTTTGTGTTAAAGTTCCGGTAGTATAAACACCATTTACATCATCTAAACTTACGCTGTAAGGCATGTTTCCTCCAGAGATATCAATACCAAACTCACCATCAAAATCACCTACACAAGCCTCTGCTATAATTGAATTTGGTACAATGGTTAATACCACTGGAATAGCATCATTAATAGTGAAGGTTGACGTTAAAAAACATCCTAATTGATCTTGAACAAGTACTTCATAATTCCCTGGTTCTAGGTTTTCAAAAATTGGTGAATCGAAAAACTGATCTAATCTTGGTGAAATAGCATATTTAATAATGCCTGTTCCGCCAGTAGCTGTAATTTCTAATCGTCCATTATCAGTATCTGCACAAGTGACATCAGAAGTTACAAAACTTGCCATTAAAGGTGCTGATGGTTCTGTAATTGGAATTTGAGCACTCGTTGTTAAACAATCGCCGCTATCAACTCTTACTTGATAGTTTCCTGCTGGAAGATTTGTGAAAACCCCCGGACTATTTTGAGTTACTGGTGTAATGTTATTTCCTGCTGTATCTTGCAAGGCATAAACATAACTACCTAAACCACCTTGAGCAGTTGCTATTATAACGCCAGTATTATCTCCAGCACAATTAATTGTAGCATTAGTAACATCTAAATTTATAGTTAATGCAGGTAGCATATCTATGGTTATTTCATTGGTAGCAAACGCATTACAACCATTTGCATCTCTAACGTAATATTGATACGTTCCTGATGATACAGGGAAAGTTACCGAAGTACCAAAAGACCCTAATACCGTTGTAAATGATGCGGTATCACTGTATGAATATAAACCTGTACCTCCATTAGCACTTAAAGTTAATGTGGAATTTGTTAAACAGGTTTGTGTTGTTTGTTTAACTAAACTAGCTTGTATTTGAGTAGGCTCAGTTATTACAACATTCGGTGAATTGAATGAACAGCTATAACCATCTGTAACAACAATGTTATAAGTTCCAGCTCCTAAATTGTTAAATACAGGGCTTGTTTGCGGACCAGATGTACTTGCTGTTGGCGAAACCATATTAAGCGTATACGTAAAGTTACTTCCTTGTCCACCAGATAGTGCACTTACCGTTATTGAAGCATTAGCATCACCAAAACAAGATAAAGTTGTTGCACTAGCAGTAACGGTTGCATTTATTGGTGGTGGTATTACAAGTATAACATCTTCAGAAACTATACATCCGCCAGCATCTCTAACATTAACAGTGTAACTTCCTGCTGATAAATTTGTAAATGTTCCGTTTGGAGAATAGGCTACTGTTGCAGCTCCTGTTAATTCATATTCATAAGAACCCCAACCTCCATTAGCTACTGCTGTAATAGTTCCGCTGTCATTATCACAAGTTACATTTGATGTTTCTGTTGCAACAAGCATTAATGGATCTAAAGGAGAACCAACGGTAATAGTATTGGATGTTGTTGAACAAAACGGACTTGCAGTTTCAGTAACAACTACTGTGTAATTTCCTCCAAGAAGTCCTGAAATTATTTCAGGATTTGTTGATGTATTTGCTGAAACCACACCAAATACTGAAGTTGATGAGCTATCAAATATTTCATAATCATAAGTACCTGAATATGCTCCTGTTATATTAATTACTATTGTACCATCATTGTCCCCAAAACAGGTTATTGGAGTTGATGTTGTTGTAAATGATACAGGTGTAGCCGCTGGTACAAACACGTCTATGGTTTCAAAACAAGTAGTCACAGCATCTGTTATAGTTACTGTGTAATTTCCTGATGGTACACCAGAAAACACATTTCCTGCTAACGTAATTGATGCTGGACTTGGACTGATTGAATAGGTATAAGTACCTGTTCCACCAGAACCAGTAATTGTTATTTCACCATCATCATCATTACAAGTAGGTAATGCAGAAACTGCTGGTAATAAATCTATTGGCGCTGAAATATCTACAGATACCAAATTACTACAACCATTAATATCTCGTACTTCAACGGTATGCGTTCCAGATGCTAAATTAGGTATCGTAAATGGTGCTGTTCTAGTTTGAAAAACGCCTCCATCAATGCTGTAAGTATATGGTGCAATTCCTGGTGTTGTTAAAGCAACATCGATGGCAAAATTACCTTCAGTTATAGTACATTGATTATTTACAATTGCTGTAATTATTGGTGCTGGATCTAAATCAATAGCCTCGTTAAGTCTAACTTCACAATCAAATCTATCTCTAACAACAATATCCCAATTCGTTCTTATGTTATAATCTAAATTCAACACATTATTAGATCCAAAATCGGCAACCGTAGGTATAAAACCTGGAGCACCTATAGCGTATAAGTAAGGCCCAGTACCTCCTATTGTAGTTAAAGTAAGTTGTGCATCTACATTACAATTTGCATTTTCTTCTGAAACAATAACAGAAAAAAGTGGTTGTATGGGTTGATTAATTTGAAATGGTCTTGAAACCGTACATAACGTTCCATCTACTTCTTGAACAAATAAAGTATAACTACCAGCACTTAAACCAGTAATTGTAGCGCTAACAGAAGCCCCTGTTAAACCTATAATTGTTCCATTTTGAGCTGGTATAAGTGGTGTATTTGTTAATTCATCTTGAACTTCATAATATAATGTCGTTACCGATGCATCATAATTTAATATTGTAAAGGTTGCACTACCATCATTACCTCCAAAGCAAAAAACATCTGTTGTTGTTATTGGGTCAATTTCTATAGGTGATAAAATAGGTGTTGTAACTTCTATAATTGAAAAACAACCACCAGCATCCTCAACTTGAAATTGATAGGTAACACCATGATTCAATCCTGTAAAAGAATATGACGTTGCTGCTGTAGGACCAAATGCTGTTGCTGGCTGACCAAATATTGAATAGATAAACGGCCCCGTACCAGAAAGCACAGAAATATCAACAATAGCACCAGAAACACAAGTTCCTGAAGATGCATTTCCATCTAATTGAATACTTGGTGGTGTTTCTATTCGCTGTCTATCACTTCTAAATTCACAACCATTAGAATCTATAATGGTCACGTAATAATCACCAAAAGATAAACCTGAGAAAGTGTAATTAGTTAAAGAGGTCGTAATACTTCCTCCTATTTGGGTAAAAGCATCATCGTATAATGAATAAACAAAAGGCGCAATTCCACCAGAATTAATATTTAAATCTAAACTACCTAATACACTAGGACTACATTGTACAGGATTTCTATTTACAATAACATCAATAGGTGCAGGATTAACTAAATTAATTATTCCTGTTGCTTCACAACTTTTACTATCTCTTATTACATAATTATAATTTCCTGCAACTAAGCCTCCAAATACATTTGAAGTTACAAAAGTTGCTCCTCCATCAATACTGTAGGTAAATGGTCCTTGACCCGTTAATGCTCTTAATCTAATAGAACCATCGCTAAATCCATTACAAGTAGGATTTATTGTTGTATTAGATGCAGTAACTAAAACTGGTGCTAATATAGTTTGTACTCCAGATTCTACAGTACAATTGTTAGCATCAGTTATTAAAAATTGATAAGTACCATCATTAGCAGCTGTATAAGCAAATGTTGTTCCTGTAACTGCAGTTGAAGTGGCGTAAGCACCTCCATTAAAAGATACTTGATACGAAAATGGTGCTGTTCCACCTGAAATATTTCCTGTAATAACCCCTTCTGGAGAAATTGTACAATCAATATCTTTAGTAACAACCGTAGTTATTGTTAATGGTGTTAAAGGTGCAATGGTGTAAGATTCAGTATAAATACAATCGTTTGCATCTCTTACTCTAAATGTATAAGTATTTGGTGCTAATCCTGTAAAAATATTTGAAGCTTGATATGCTGTAGCAGCTCCCGAAGGTGCTATAATTTGATATTCTAAAGGAGCAGTTCCTCCTGTTGATGTTACCGTAACATCAGACGTAATTGCAGGACAACTTACAGGTGTATTACTAAATGTTAAACCAGTTGGAGGATCTAAAGGATCTATAACTATCGGAGTAGTTAAAAATGTACAATTGTTTGCATCTCTTATAGTTACTGTATAAGTACCATCAGTTAATCCACTGAAAGTTAATCCATTTTGAAAGTTAATACCATCAAGACTATATGTATAAGGTGCTGTACCTCCAGTTACTCCAGATACGGTAATAACACCATTAGTAATACACGTATAAGGTGTTGTTAATGTGGCTATTCCTGAAATTGCACTTGCAATATTTATAGTAATGGTTTGTGGTGTTGAAATACAGACATCTGCTCCAGTTGAGTATTGAACAGCAACCTCATAATCTCCAGCAACTAATCCATTAAATACTGGTGAATTAAAAAATGTGACTCCATTATCAATGCTATATTCTAACGTATTTCCATTTGGGTTTGTAACGTTAATATTTATACTACCATTTGAATCATCAGAACATAAAATATCTGTTTTTGATATCGTAAAATCTGGTGCAGGTATAGCATTTACTTGTATTGATGTATTCGTGGAACAGTTATTAGAATCAACCACCGTAATATCATAATTACCAGCAGTGGTTACAGTAATTATTGGTGATGTTTGAAAAACCGTTGTACTATTTACATAATAAAAATAAGGTGCTGTTCCGCCAACTGGATATACTGTAATTTCACCATCGGTACACGTTAAAGGTGTTGTAAGTGCTGAAGTAGCAGTTATAATTGGAGGATTTATAATTTCAATATCACCCGTAAATACACAACCATCATCTGTTGAAACATTTATGGTATAAATACCTGGACTTAAGTTGTTAAAGGTATAATCGCTTTCTACAATTGGTCCAACACTATTTACAAGTGTTCCCCCATTATAAATTGAGTAGTTATATTGTGGACGCGCATCGTTTACTCCAACTATTACACTACCTAATTCACTATTACAAAATGGTTGTGTTACAATTGTTGAAACCGAAAAATCTCGCACTCTTATTTGAACATCTGGTACTGAAAAAATACACGGGTTTGATGTTATTCCAATTTGTCTAACATAAACACTGTAAATATTAGGTGTATTAATTGAGAAGGTATTACTTGGTTGATAAGTAACGCCATCAATACTATATTCATAACCACTTGGTACACCACCAACAACTATTTCTCCTGGTGTGGTACATACAATATCTCTTGAAGTTACTGTTGGTATTAGTAAGTTTGTATAAACATTAAAATAAAACTCATTAACACAACCACCAGTATAATTTAATGTAATTCTGTATTGACCAGCTGTTGCAATATTGAAATTTGAACCTGTTCCTACTTGATTCCATGCACAAGCTAGATCTTCATTTGCACAATCTTGATTTACAACTGCAACACAACTCGATTCGTCTAAAACTTCCCATATAATAGATGTTGTCTCTGTAATATTGGTTTCAATTAATCTTGAATCGTTGATACCACATAAATAGAAATTTGGTAATTCTTTTCCATCATTTGGACAAATAACAACCTCATCAGCAAAAGGAATTAAAGGGTTCGTTACATTGGCGCCAAAAGTAATTACTTCAAATTCTTGATTTATAGATTGACACGGCGCTACTGCTACATTTGTTACGTAATAAGTACCCGTGTCGGTAACTGTAATAGATTGTGTTGTTCCTATTACCGGAGTTCCAGATGGGTTTCTAGACCAAGAATAGGTGTCGTATCCATTTCCTGCTGTTAAAACAGTACTAGCGCCACAAAGAATAACATCTTCTTGAAACGTACAGTTAAGATCTCCTAAAAAGTTAGTCGCCGCTGGTGTAATTAAACAACCAGAATTAGAGCTAAAACTAGGATCATCTGAGATTGTAAATGTTGAATTTAATGTACCATTATAAGTAACATAAGCTTGATTTGTAATAATATTAGAACAAGCATCAACCAACAAACTACAAGATGAAACCACAGTTACCTTAAAACGAATTTCCTGAACAGGATCATTCTGTTCAACCACTGAATTGTCAACATTAAAAATAATTTCTCTAGTTGTTGGATTATAACTTTGTACTGTAACTCCAGGAGGCAAAGTGCCCATATCTGCTGGATAGTTAAAAACAATATTTATTGGAAGAATATCTCTAATGATAAGATTTGTAGCATCATCATTTCCTGTGTTTTGAAAACCGATGACGTAATTTAATTCATCACCCAGACCTACTAATTGATTACCAATATCGTTACCAGATGTATCTTCTACTATTTTAGTTAATACAATATTAGGTTCTATAATTTCAACCGAAAAGGACGTTACAAAGGCACCATAACCATCTCCGTTGGTGGTTAATTTTAAATCACCAGCTGTCGCATCATTTGGCAAAATAGAATTTAGAGGATTTGGAATTCTTAAATCATTAATATCTAAACCAAGCGTATTTAAACTTGCCGGATTTCTATTAACAACATGAACACCTTCTCTTGTAATAGTTGAATTAAAAAAATTGTTAGGCTGATTTATGGCATCGCTCAATACGGTATATGAACCGGATGTACTTGCCTTAAATTGAAATGAATCGCCTGTAATTCCAATATCACCTTCTAAAGCAGAAACACCTATATTGGCTCTTACTGGTAAGGGTGCTGGTAAGGTTTGAAACCCCGAAACAGGAATATCTAATTCATCTCCATTTTGTACACCAGCATAACCATCAAAAGTTGATATAAACTTACTTGGTAGTATTGGGCTTTCATATATAACTACAAGTGTCCAACCTGCAGAACATCCTCCTCGTCTAATACCTCTTGTTGCTCTAACGTTTGCCACGGTATATTCACCGTCTGCTTCTGTTAAACCTTGTAATAAACTAGTTACGTTTTTATAACAAATTATAGGTGAATCTTTAAAAGAGTTTTCAACACCTGGACCATAATATTCATAGCCATCAAAAATAATATCATCCTCATCACCTACAGGGTCTGCATTATTATCTGCAACTAAGTCTATAAAACCACCTGTTGGTAATTTAAATTTTATTTGATTCCAATCGTCAAGTCTAGGTGTACCCTCGAATTGAACCGACCTATTATTGGCCACTTCAAGCGGATAAACAGATGCCCAATATAAGCCTGCGTATAAAATTCTTTTACAGGAATTATCTATGGCTAAATCTGCGCTACTGGAACTAAAAATTGATGGGTCGCCACCACTAGCAACATTTACATAAACACCCTCGTTATTATTATTGATTTCAGTACCATTATAAGGAAGTGGTAAATCTTTGGCGGTTACTATACCATTACCAATATATACAATATCGCCTTTAACTTTTATACTTCCTCCAGGTAAACGTGGAGAAAAAGGTACTGCTAATTGTGCATATACCCCTGTATTAACAAATAGAGATATAAGCAAAACAATTAATCCTAAATTTACATAAGTAGGTTTTCTCATGGTCGATTATGTTTAGCATTTCTTTTTTACTTGGGGGCGTTTCAAAAAGAAATTTTATTAACTTTAATAGTAAAACGTAAGTATAAAATTACTTTAAATTACTTTTATCCTACTTTTTTAACTCTTAAGCAATATAAATATCGCTTTATTTTTAATTAAATTAAAGATAAGCACAATAAATTCGACGTCTTGTCGTTCATAAATGTCGTTCGTCGATGTTTTTAGCTTTTTAGCGTTTTAAAATATAAGAAAAGACATATAAATACTCATTTGTATAAATTAATGGAAGTTGCCTGTAACTAAATATAATAGAATAAATATATAATGGAGAACACTTGTAATGAGTTCACATAATTAATAGATTAAAACCTTACTATATGATATGGGAAGTATTATTAGTAATAAATGGTTTAGTGAACAGGACTTTGGGTACAAGGACAGTTACTAATACCTTGTAAAAAGTTTACACCAATAGTTACAGCATGTGTGCCAGAATTAAATGCCGATAACTCGTTAGTTGTAATTTGGTAAGCATAACCAAAATAAAACATAGATTTTTGAAAGCCTACCATTGGCCCTATATTTAAAGGTTTAAGAAACTGGTCGTTTAAGAAGCGATAAGAGATTCCTGCCCAAAAATAATCTTCATTTTTGTTATATTTTCTGAATTTGAAGTTTAAATCTGTACTCGATCTTTTATCACTACTAAACATTTGGTAGTATATAGATGGCTCATACTCTATTCTACTATTTTTGGGACCTTGTATTGTAAAACCAGAAAAAACTTGATAGTTTAAAAGTAAATTTGGTTCTGAAACCCGAATAGCTTCATCAAGTTTTTTCTCAAGAATATTATTAGCGTTAAAACTAAAAAAGAAACCGTCATTTCTATACAATACACCAACATCAAAATTATTATTGGCAGTTCGTCTGTCATTAGAAATAAAAGGATCGAGTGTTGGATTTTCAGTTGTCGTATTGAAATTATTAATGTCTATTCTAAAGGTATTTATGTTATATGAAATACCAAAAGACAAATATTGTTTGGTATAATAATCTAATATAAGGTGATGTGCAAACGAAAACTTAACACCCGTTTGTATTGTGTTTCCATTTTTGTCATTGTACAATGATAACCCAATACCTGAACGGTCTGCAATTCTAAAATCACCATAAAGCGATTGGTTTTGAGGTGCACCCTTTATACCTACCCATTGTGTTAAACCGTTTGCTCTTATTTTTAAATTATCGCCAATTCCTGCGTAAGTTGGGGAAACCACAAAGTTATTATCCGCCAAATATTGTGTAAATACAGGTAGGTTTAATTCTTGACTATAGCTGTTAGCTACGACCAGAAAAAATAGATATATGATTAGATTTCGCATGTTTTTAATTTTTTCGTAGTTCATCATTATCTGTAAAGTGTAAAGTGTCCTACAAATTCTCTATCATCTCTTTGGTCATTTAGTTTTACGACATACCAATAATCTCCAGAAGGAAGATCAGCTCCATTATACGTACCATCCCAGGTTTGTTTACCTCTTAATTTAGAGACCTCACGTCCATATCTATCAAAAATATTAACTGTTAAATTCGGGTATTGATCGGTACACCCTGGGCCCCATTCATCTTGTCTATTATCATTGTTAGGTGTAAAATAGTTGGTTATACAAACATCAATATATTCAAAGAATGCTGTAGCTGAAGCAACACAACCATTACTATCGGTTACAGTTACCGTATAATTCCCAGATTCATAAATTGGGAATGTATTTGTACTTCCTGAAAATTCACTACTTGATGCGTTTTCAAATTGAACTTCATATTCATAAACTCCAGATCCTCCTGTTGATGATGCTATAATTTCATTTATACCACCTTCGTCAATTACAAGTTGTAAAGGATCAAATTGTTCAATTTCAAAATTGATAATTGACTCACAAGTATTCGTGTGCCTAACAGTTATAAAATGATTCCCTGGAAGAATATCCATAAAAGTATTATTAACTTGGAAAGCTCCTCCATCTAACGAGTAATCTATATCAGTAAGATTGACTAAGGTATCATCTACCGTGGCTGTTACCATGTTAATGGATGCATCGTTCAGGTTATCTGTACAATAAGCAATATCTAGTTCTGTAACGATGCGTACAGATTCTGGAAATGTAATATTCCATTCAGATTCACAACCTAAATTATCTCTTACATAAACAACATGATCGCCACCAGCTAAACCAGTAAAATCAAATTCTGTTTGTGTTAAAGCTCCTGTTGTATAAGTACCATTGATATTATCTAAACTTACGCTGTAAGGCAAGTTTCCACCAGTAAGATTAACGCTAAACTCACCATCCAATTCATCTATACAAGCTTCTGGAATAATTGAATTTGGTACTAAACTCAACATTACTGGAGCTGGCTCATCAACAACAAAATCTAAAAGAACAAAACAGCCTAATTCATCTTGTGCGATTGCTTGATAAGTTCCAGCAGGTAAATCTTCAAAAATAGCGGTCTCAAAAAATTGATTCAATTGCGGTGAAATAGCATATTTGATAATACCTGTTCCTCCTGTAGCTACAATTTCTAAAATACCATCATTACCTCCACTACAAGCTACATCGGTAACTGTATAAGATACTTGTAAAGCAAAATCTGGCTCAGTAATTTCAACTTGAATAGATACGGCTTCACAATCTATACCACTAGTTACTCTAACTTGGTAAATGCCTGCTGGAAGTTCTGTAAATACACCTGGCCTATTTTGTGTTGGTGCTGGTGTAATGTCGGTTCCAGAGCCATCTTGTAAAATATAAGTATAATCGCCTAACCCTCCTATGGCATTGGCTACAATAACACCTGTAATATCTCCAGTACAATTAATTGTTGCATTGGTTGCATCTATATTTACTATAAGTTCTGGTAACGGATCGATAGTAATTTCATTAGAAATTGCTGGATCACATGCATTAGCATCTCTTACATAATATTGATACGCTCCTGGTGTTACATTGAATGTGATATCTGAAGCAAACGAACCTAATACAGTTGCAAAGTTCATGGTATCACTATACTCATAAGGTCCTGTTCCGCCAATAGCACTCAACGTTAATGTTGAACCCGTTAAACACGTTTGTGATGTTGCTTTTACTAATGATGATTGTATATCCGTTGGTTCTGTAATAACAACATCAGCTGTCGTAAATTCACAATTCCAACCATCTCTTACGGTCACATTATAAGTTCCTGCTCCTAAACCTCCAAAAACATTTGAGTTTTGAGGACCAGACGCAGTTACTGTTGGTAACACCATATTAAGTGTGTATGTGTAGTTTGCAGCTTGTCCGCCAGTTACATTACTTACCGTAATACTCGCATTGGTATCACCAAAACATGAAACTAATGTTGGAGTTGCAGCAATTTGCGCATCAATTGGAGTTGGAATTACCAATAGTACATTTGTTGAAGCTATACAACCTCTGCTATCTCTAACACTTACTATATAATCGCCAGCGGTTAAAGCTGTGAAATTAGAAACATTACCAAATGGAGTAATAATAGTTCCGCTTGTTAATTCTAATTGATATTCATATCCTCCTGGCCATCCACCAGTTGCACTTGCAGAAATAGAACCATCATTATTACCGCTTACACAGGTAATTTCTGTGTGGGTTTCTGATATTGCTAAAGCTGCGGTTGGTGCATTTATTGTAAAGTTTTTACTAATTGTACAAAATGGTGTATTAGTTAAACTCGCTGTTATGGTATATGTACCAGATACCAAACCAGAAATTGTAGTTGGTCCTGCATTTGCTACTATTCCTGATGTTACAGGATTTCCTAAAGCATCAACTATATTATAATTGAAAGCTCCAGATTCATCTGTTGGTGTAGGCGATCTATCTATAAAAGTAACATCAACGGTACCGTCTGAATCTGTGAAACAAGTGACATCAACAACATTATCTATTGTTAAATCAAAAGTATTTGGTTCATCAACATAGTGTGTTGTTTGTAAACTACAACCTGAATCTAAATTAAGCACAGTTACTAAATAATTACCAACTGCTAAATTTGTAAAAACTCCTGTTGGATTGATTTGACTGTAAACCGCTCCTATAATTGCGCCATCAACATCTTCTACCGTATACTGTAAATTTGCTGGTGTACCACCTGTACTTGTAACTGATACAGTAATATCTTCATCATTTGTACATGTTATCGCGTTATCAACGGTTATATCTAAAGTATCTAATCTGATAAATGGCTGAATAGTAGCTGTTGTAGTTTCAAAACATCCATTATCATCATAAACATTAATTGTATACGTACCGCCTAATAAATCAGCTTCAGTATAAATGTTACTAGCATTGGCTTGTACAATGGTTCCACCTCTTATAAATTCATAAATGGTATAATTTGAAGACCCACCAGTTACACTATTTACGGTAATTCTAGCAAACACAGTCGTGTTGGTATTAGCGGTACACGCATATTCTACTACTGTTGGTGCTGGAATTGTAATTGGGTTTGGATCTATAACAGTTTCAGGTTGAGTTAACGTACAGTTTCTTCCAGAAGTTACTGTGACATTATAAATTCCAGCCACTAAGCCTGAAAATACATTTGATGTTTGTGTAGTAACACCACCATCTAAACTGTAAGTATAAATTGGATTATCATTACTAGCTGGTAAATTTACAGTGATAACACCATCGCTTCCTCCAGAACAACTAACCGGTGTTGGCGTTGATGTAAAGGTTACTGGTGTTGGCGCATCTACAGTTACAGATATATCTCTTGTACATAATGTCGTAGTATCTGTAATAGTAACTGTATATGTTCCTGCTGGCACTCCAGAAATTACGTTTGTTGTAATTGAAATTGATCCTGGTGTTGGACTGATAGAATATGTATAGTTTCCAGAACCTCCAGAACCCGTCAAAGTAATTTCACCATCATCATCTGCACAACTTGGTAAAACGGTTACAGAAGGTGATAAATCGATAGTTGGATAAACCGTTACAGACGTTGGACTAATAGCTTCACAACCATTGGCATCTCTTACGTTTACAAAATAATTTCCTGGTGAAGCTACTGTAAACGTTGTACTTGATTGGAATCCACTTCCTATGGAATATGTAAATGGTGCTATTCCTGTTGTAGCGGTAACTGTAAATGTATAAGGATCACCTGTTAAATTACATTGGTTTGAAGCCAATGCAGGAACAGTTACTGTTGGTAAAGCATCGGTAGCAATAACAACATCTATTTGATCTGTACAATCATTCGCATCAATTACCCAAACATCCCAATTTATATTGATTGTTGGATCTAAAACGGCACTAGCACTAGCTGTATAATCTGTAGCTATTGGTGCGACACCATCTTGAACAAAAGCATATCTATAGTTTGGTGTTCCGCCCGTAGCTTCAACTGTTACTTGAGCATCAAAATTACAGGTTGCATTAATATTAACTGTTTCTGTTAATGATAAAGCAGTTGGTTCACTAATTGTGATTGTGAAAGTAGCTGTACAATCTGTAGTTTCATCTGTTACTATAATTACTTGATTTCCTATCGGTAACCCTGTTAAATTAATAGTTGTAGCAGACTGTCCTGTAATAGCGCCACCTCCATTTATTGTATAGCTATAGGTTGAAGCAAAATCTCCAACCGTAAAATCTACTGCACCGTCAGATCCTGCATTACAACTTACATCGCTTACCAATAATCCTGATACGGTAATATTTGTAACTGGATTTACCGTGTATGATTCTGTATAAGTACATCCATTGTTATCTCTAACTGTGAATGTATAGGTGTCTGGTGCTAAACCAGTATAAATTCCGCTAGCATCTCCAGACGTATTTCCTGTAGCACTTGCTGGCGCTATAATAGCATAAGTTAATGGTCCAACACCATTAGTTGTAGCAAGCGTAACATTACTTGTTAAAGCTGAACAGGTTACTGCAGTTGCTGTAAAACCTAAATCTGTTGGTGCATTTAATGCTGGTACTACAACATCTATTACAGTTGCAATAATACATCCATTAGCATCTTTTACAAGAGCAGAAACTGTTCCTGATGTAAATGTAGTATATGTATTTGTTGTTGTATAATTTATTCCACCATTAAAGCTATAGGTATATGGTGCTGTTCCACCACTTCCTGTAATTTCAACTTCTGCTGGTTGGGTAGCATTACCTATTCCACAAGTAAGTCCTTGATTTAATGCTCCTGAACCACCAACTTGAGCTGGTTGATCTATTACAACTGCTTCAGGTAATGATGTACAATTCTTGCTATCTCTCACAACAATATTATAAGTTGCTGCCGATAAACCATTAAACACATTTGAAGCTTGAAATGATACACCATTATCATTACTATATTCATAAGGTGCTATACCATTACTAGCTGTTACTACAATGCTTCCATCTGCTCCACCATTACACGTTACATCAACATGTGTTTCGGTTAATGTTGGTGTTGTAAGGGCATTAATTGTTATACTATTAGATTCTGAAGTACACGCAGTTGGCAACTGAGAATCTGTAACTCTAAATTGATACGTTCCTGCGTTTGTTGCTGTATAAGTTGAACTTCCTATAACTGCATAACCACCTCCGTTAAAGTTAACTTCATAAGTAAAAGGACCTACGCCTCCACTTGGTGTTAAGAAAATTTGAGCATCTGGTGAAACAGTACAATCTAATTCTTTTGTTAAATCAGCGTTCAGTAATAATGGTGGTTGTAGTATAAAAATATCTGTTGCAATACATCCGTTACCATCTCTAACACTTACATTATATGTGCCTGCAGTACCTATAGTAAAGTTTGGACTAGCTTGATATGAACCACCAATACTATACGTTAAAGGTGTTATAGCACTTCCTGTACCTTCTACTAAAATGATATTAATAGGTGTACCATTAAAACATTGAGGTGGCACTGGATTTATTGTTGGTAATGGATCTGTATCTATTGTTTCACTTAGGGCAAACTCACAGTTATTAATATCTCTTACAATTATATTCCAGTTTGTACTTACATTTGGATCTAAATTAAGCACATTGCTACCATCAAAAACTGTTGGTATCGTTGGTGCAGGTGCGAAAGCATATTCATAAGGGCCTGTTCCTCCTGTTGCAGAAATAGTAACTTGAGCTCCTGTATTACAATTTGCATTAATATTACCAATAACAGTTGCATTAACTGATTGAACTGGCTGAGTTATTTGGAACGGTTCTGTTGCAGTACAAAAAGTACCGTCTACTTCTCTAACATATAAGGTATAATTACCTGCTGATAGACCTGTAATTGTTGCATTAGCTGGTGTTCCAGTTAAACCAATAAGATTACCATTCCTTGCTGGAATAATAGCAACATTGGTTAAATTATCACGTACTTCGTAATAAAGTTCTGTTACAGATGCATCGTATTGATCAACTGTAAATGAGACTTCTCCATTATCCGCTCCATTACAAGAAACATTTGTTGCAGATATTGGATTTATCTCTATTGGAGATATAATTGGTGTGGTAATTTCTAAATAAGAAGGACAGCCATTAACATCAATTACTTCAAATTGATAGGTTGTACCTTGATCTAACCCTGTAAAAGTGTGACTGGTTAATGATGTTGGACCAAAAGCTGTTGCTGGCTGACCAAATATTGAATATGTGTAATCTGGAATACCTCCCGATACATTTAGTTCAACCTCGACTCCAGTTGCACATGTTGCAGTAGCCGTTTGACTAGTTAAATTCAAATAAGGCGTAGGCTCTATTCTTAATTTAGGACTTTGATACTCGCATCCAATAGCATCTACTATTGTAATGTAATAATCACCAAAACCTAAACCTCCAAAATTATAAACTGGAGTAATAGCTGAAGATGTTTCAGTATATGTAGCTATTTGAATAAAAGAATTATCATATAAAGTATATACGTATGGAGCTGTGCCTCCTGAATTGATTCTAACATCAAAACTACCAGGTGTAACAGTATTACATAAGATACCATTTATACCTATGACTGGGTCAATCGGATCTGGATCAGATATAGTAATAGTCCCAGTAGCATCACAACCTTTATTGTCTCTAACAATATAGTTGTAATTTCCTGCTATTAATCCTCCAAATACATTTGAACTTACAAATGTAGTTCCTCCATCAATACTATAAGTAAAAGGCGCTTCACCAGAAGTTGCTGTCAATCGAATTGAACCATCAGTACTTCCATTACATGTAGGATTGACTTGTGTTTCAGAAACCGATACAGTTGCAGTTGCATTCACCATAACAACATTAGTTTCCTGCGTGCAACTATTAGCATCTGTAATTCTAAATTGGTAATTACCAGCTGTAGACGTTGTGTATGGAGAACCTGCAATACTTGTATATGTTGTTCCACCATCTGTACTAACTTCATAAGTATAAGGTGCATTACCTCCAGATACTGAAATATCAATACTAGCATCTGTTGGTACTGGGGCACATGTTATATCTTTTGTTAAAAGCGCGCTGGTTGTAATAACTTCAAAAATTTCAACTGGTGTTGGGCTATTTGCTGTACAACCATTGGCATCTCTTATCGTTACTGTATAAGTTCCAGGCGTATTTACTGTAAATGTAGGACTTGATTGATATGATGCGCCACCAT
>TARA_R110002096_G_scaffold190839_3_pt1 | contig 27449 bp, 29 predicted proteins | sample TARA_R110002096 | Tara Oceans TARA_R110002096 (sample SAMEA4397295) | marine metagenome | biome: Polar Biome; feature: [DCM] deep chlorophyll maximum layer (ENVO:01000326); material: water (ENVO:00002006), including particulate matter (ENVO:01000060) such as... | depth 35 m
GCGTGTGTGTGCTACATGCGTGTGTATACTACCATTCAGTATGTAACACCTTACCGTATGGCATCCACTCAATGCTAGCCTGCACCTCATCAAGCGTGAGTGTGCATGGTGCATCATGTCCCTTACCATCATGGCCCATGACTATGCCATTGCCACACACCCATTGACCATGAAGCATGAAGGCGCGAGTGTCGCCCTTAAGTCTACCCTCCTCATCACCATACACGTCATGCCCTTGCACCTCACCCATGCGCTCAAGCATGCTGCACCCTACGTGCTTGTATGCCTTGACGAATGCGTTGCCCTTGTCTAGCTCTACCATCGTGAGCGTGTTATTAGTTGCGTCGATCTTGATTGCTCTCATATGTGTATATCTTAGTTGATTGTGTGCTGCATGTCAAGCATTACCTACTGCCTCTACTGCCCTCTCCCATGAGTAGACCATGTTGCCCGTGCCTGCTATGCAGTAGGCCACCATACCATAGCACCAACGCGCTGAGCTTACCTCATGCACTATGCCTGCTACCTTGACGTGTGTGTTATCTGGGTGATGTTTCATTGTGTATATCTTATCAGTGTGCGTGTGTGATGTCAAGCCCTAATGCCCTCGTGTGCTGCTAGGTCATCATTGCATGTGTCCTCGAATGCAGCCCACCCACCATCGAAGTGTTGATTGATCTTCTCAATGACCATGCCCGGTGATGCTATCTCAAGCCACTCCTCGATCTCCTCAAGCTGTGCGCTGTCGGCTGCGATCTCACAACACCAGCTCTTGGCATCACGTAGCGGCTGCACTGGGCCATTGTAGACACACTCAAACAGGCTCTCGTCACACTCGAACTCAACGCCCTCGGCATCCCTCAGTAGCCAGCCCATGAAATCCACATTGCGAACCACTATGGCCCAACCCCCGTCTGCGCGAACTTCCGATCCGATCTTGATGTTGCTTGCTTTCATTACTAAGAGAATACCACACCCCCCTTTTTATGCAAGCTTTATTTTCATTTATTTTCGATGATGCATACCGTTATATTTTTTTTCAATGCATACCGTTATGCTGCCCCCTGACCCCCCACCCTATTATTGAAAAATCGCGGGGGGAGGGTGCTTCGTGTCGGGCGGGGGTCGTCTGCTTATATCTGGACAGTTTGGATTCGGGTACTTTTCTTAAAATACAACATAATCAAAATATCATAATAAACAAATAACATCAACAAAATACAACAAAAAAAACAAAATAACAAAAATACAAAAAAAACAACAAAAACATCATAAAAAAACCCCCCAAAAAAATGGACAAAATCTGACCAACAACTAACAACCTCGTGTTTTCCTAAAATCTAACCGCTTACTAAGCGAGTCAGAAGGGCGTATCAGTATCTATGCGAGGCTCGTAAGTAGATTCGTAGTTAAAAGAACCGCTGCCAAATTTAAAATGGGTAAAGTTCGACGACTCGTCCTTTTTTTCTTGTGCTTTTCGAAGTATTTCTTTGTATCGTTCAATCGTAGCGTCCATAAGTATTAGACGAATCCCGAGGCATTAACCTTTAGTATTTTCTTAAAATCATGTATGATAGCTAATGGCGACTGTAACCGTGGATGTGGATGATTTCGCAAAGGGAGTATGGAAGAACGTAAGCGACGGCGAAGCAAACGTGCGCATCTTAATCAAGGGGAAGGTTGTCGCAAGCAAGCTCGTTAGGACGATCAGCTTCAGAACCTCATTAATGCAAATATACGTCACAAAAGATTTTCAGTGGGACAGGGAATATGATTGGCTTATAGGTAAGACGTCAATAAGAATTAATTAAAATTATGGAAGAGAGAAAAGAGACCAAAACAGAACAAGGAAGAAAGCAGTGCACAAAATGCCTACAAGCTCTTCCTTTAGACTACTTCAGTAGAAACAAAAAAAATAAGGACGGCTTTCGCTACGCCTGTAAGCCCTGCGAAAAAGCCGCAGCAGCAACCCACTACAAGAAGAATAAAAATCATATCTCTGAGCAAGTCACAAACTGGCAGGCTCAAAACGCCGAGAAGACCAAAGAGTATAAGCAAAATTACTATCGTCGCGCCAAGGGTCAACCAGCAATAAAAAAATAATTAGCTTGTTCTCAAAAAGATTAAAAAAAGAGTGAACAATATGCCGATTAAAAACCCAATTAAAAAAGAAAAACGCCGATGGGACGGCCCAGATAAATGCGCTTCGCAAGGAAAGAAGCAAGAGGGGCCGACATACGTGGTAATTTATCATCACCACCAAGATTTTGAGACGCGCATCAACGAGCAAGCAGCTAAGGGGTATTCGATTATTTCCTCGGGCGGCGGATCAGGGGACTCTTATGTAATTATGAAAAAAATATCCAACCAAGACTTATAGCCGTGAACACTACTAAAGCAATTAACTGGTGTACAACGCACAACCGCGAGGCTACTTATTTTGCCTGTTGTTCTGGAAAAGACTCCTGTAAAGGCAAGCCTCAGTGTGATCCTAAACTGGGCGGCATCCTATCGCCCTGTATCACCGAGGTAAGACATGTTCCCATTGACGACGATTAAAGTGTAATACTGTTTACATATGCCTACGAATAAAAAACGTGGCGGCGGTGCGAAAGCCCCGGTAATTAACAAAGCCAAGGATGACTCTCCATACGTTTGGCAAAGGGACAAGATAAAACAGGACATCTCTATCAGAGAGCTAAAATGGACGTTTAACCAAGAACGCTTTATTGATTTGGCCAGCAAGAAGGACATGCGAATCATGTTCATCAACGGCCCCGCCGGAACAGCAAAAACATTGCTTGCTTCCTACCTTAGCCTTCAGCTTCTCAATCAGAGAAAAGTTTCAGACGTCTGCTATCTACGGTCCGCAGTGGAATCTTCAGAAGCGGGCATCGGATTTCTCCCCGGCTCCCCAGATGAGAAGATGTCTGTATATAATTCGCCATTCTGGGATAAGATGAGCGAACTGCTCAACGTAGGCGACCAAAAGAAACTCATAGACGACAATAGAATCCATTGTATGCCAATGAACTATATCCGAGGGCTTAGCTGGAACGCAAAGGCTGTAATCGTCGATGAAGCGCAAAATAGTAGCCAGAAAGAGTTAGTCACAACCATCACGAGGCTTGGTCACTTTACCAGATGCTTTATTTGCGCTGATCCAGATCAGTCTGATTTAAATGGGAAGGGCGGCGGTTTTCAAAGTCTTTTCAACTTGTTCGAGAACGACCGAGAGGCGATGGATCACGGGATCTATACTTTTGAGTTCACCGAGGACGACATCATGCGTTCCGATTTGGTCAAGTTCGTCGTTAAGAGGCTAAAGAGCTTATAAGCGAATAAGTAGAGACTCTCTTTGCAATTACCTCAAGGTCACGTCGGGGTTTAAGTATTACCTCGCCCCGGCGCAGCATCATGAAGAGTTCTATATTTTGGTCACGAAAAAAGAATTCCTTCAAGTCTTCTACATTGTCGTCGTTGAAATTCGCCACCAGAAAATCGATAAATAAACAATTACCATTAGGATTATGGGCTAGATCCTTTACTCTCTGATATTCGCCGTTACGATTGAACTGGTCGGTGACTTCTACCTTCTTGTAGAAAATAATAGCCGAGCTGTCCATGATGCAGCACCCTTTGAAGTCGTCAATTAGCTTTTTGTAAAACTTGATACCTTCTGGTAGATTATTCTTATGAAGAGTATATTCGCTGTCGGGGAAATGAGCTTTAAGTATTCCCTGCGTCTTGTTGCAGATGATTATCTTGTCTTCTACGCTTGAATGTCGGAAATCTATTTCGTTATACATAGCTTTTTGTATTTTCTTACATAATTCATTATATCACTGTTTAAGGAAATACCCAAGACCATTTTACATTCTTCGAATTCTGTAGCAGAAAGAGGTATAATATAGCAACGCCACGGCTGATCGAATCTGGGTCCGATTTTTAATTGCTTATAATGCATTTTGGTATTGTCGGTTTCAAAGAGTTTGTCAATGATTTTACTGTTGAGGTCATGCGGAAGGTCGTATCTCTCGATTACGTCGCTGGTTCCGTCATCATCCGTGTCTGGGTCAACGTATGAAATTATGAATGACCAGTATCGAGAGGCTACGTCTGTTAAAATGGCATATTTTAATTCTCTTGAGATAAAATTGTGACCATGCCTCATTCTGTTAGTTTCTTTACCCGGTTAATTAAACTTATTTGGTTTTCGAGTACAATTTTTTGTATTTTAATCTCTATAGGTAATATACACTCATTTTGGTATATCCTGACGCCTTTTTCTTTTTCTTCTTGAGTGACAATGTCAGTAATGGCGTCATATGCGCCTAATTTTTTGAGGAAGAACCAGTATAGGTCTTTCATATCGGCGGGGGATTCAATCAGAATGTCGAGGTCCAAATCGTGAGCTAGGGCTACACTGATATAACGAAAGGCGTAAGCTTCGGAAGGAGGCTCACAGAGGCAAGCCTCGACTATCACTTTCGAGGTGTCCATGATTATTATACAGGGACTTGTATCTTTTTGCTAAGAATTTTTTGTAGTCGGTTCCTTCTTACATATTTTTCTCCAATTTTTAACAAGCTCTTTTGGATAATGAGGATTTAATTCCTCCAATCTTTTTTTTCTCATTTCCTGAATCTCTTCTATTAACTTAATAAGATCAGCAGTGTCATCATTAACTGCAAATTGACCTGTAATGCATTTATTCATTATTCAGCCCTTCATTTGCAAAATCAAGATTCTTTTGGATTCTTCTTTCTTGGTCCTTGGGATACTTCTTCTCTTTCAAAATCAATTCACAGATGTCCTTGCTTTCTTTATATCTCCCGGTATAGTAAGCTGCGATTGAGAACTCGTCCAGCATTCTATACGAATATATATCAGCCTCTGTGAACAGACTGTTGGGCGGCATTTTGATGGGCAGCGCAAATTTACTCAGGATGTAGGCTTGGTGGTGCCAGCCATTCTCTCTTGAGATGCGAGCCGCTTCACAAATGACTTCTGCACGATAAGGTACGACTTCATAAGCCTTCATGAGCGTCTGAATTATATCTTCGCTCTCACAACCCAACTGTTCTTTCATTTTGGCCGCTTGGTAATAACTCCAGTAGATTTCCTCTGGCCAGCCGCCCATTGTCGTTCTCTTTTGATAGTTGTGGAGTGCGCCGGGAATGTCGTGACTATCCTTTAGACACTGTGCTAAATAAAAGACATAGCGAGAGCAAAGCATAGGGTCGCTCTCGGTTTTTAACGCCTCTGATAGAACAATTGCATCGTTCTTGAACTTATCGGGATCTTTGTTTCTCGCGCTGTCTTGAATTGGTGTGTTGACAAAATCTTCGATTATCCCCCGTGTCTCAATCTTATCTTGAGAGTCGTCAAGGAACTCGTGCATTACGCCTTTGTATGTAAAAGCCTTTCTGGCCGCTGTCAGTTGTGGACGAGTGTAAACGCCTGTTCCCATGACTGTGCGAATGTCATAAATATCACAGGACAAAGAGTCCTTTAACTTCTGGGCGTTTTTTAAAGCATTTTTATCCTTCCAGACAATGACCTCGTCTGCGTCGATCATGAGAAGGTATTCTGCTTTTGGGAAAGCGAGTCTGGCATCAGAGAGGGAGCTGGTTCTGTTTACGTCGAAGCCCTGCCATTCCTGAGAATGAATTATATATCCATTTTTGTCCGACCCAACAAAACCAAAACCAATATCTCCTATGTGATTTTTGCGCATCCAGTCATGAATCACCCCTTTGGTCCTATCGGTAGACCCAGTATCCTGAATCCAGTAATAATCAACAAAATCTTTAACGCTATCAAGGCAACGCTCAATACAATGAGCCTCGTCTTTGACAATCATGGCTAAGGTTACTTTTTTCATTGTTTTATTTTTTTTCTGTATTGTCAACACCCATTAGCGCCTTGTATCTTTTGATGGTAGCCCGGTTAAAATCCTTTGGGTGAATGATGTCGTTGGGGTCAGCGTCTGTTATTGAGATGGGATAACCAAGGATTCTAACGTCTTTAAAATCATGTTTGTAGACAAATGGGTGATTCATTATCAAAGATACATACTCTTCGTATGACAGCGGGACGACGCTGGGATCTTTGCCATGAGGCCAAGTGAGACTCCTCAGCTTGCTAATAAAATCATCCACTGTAAAATGAAAATCGTTCATATCTGTCATATTTTTTTTCTGTATTGTTTTACCAATAATTTTGAATTCTTCTTAACCGCAGTAATAAACATATCGTTGCTACAATCTACAAGTATCTTTCCGCAATTGGGACAGTCAGTATATAATGGATCAAAAACAACTATGATACAAGCACTACAATACCATCTATTGCAAGCTTCCACATTCTGATCCACTGTTAAAATTTTAGTTATCTCTGAAGTGAATTTGTGCAGCCGTTCTGTCATAAAATCTTCTCTAGTCTTTCCCACACCATCTGCGGCGTGATCTCCATCATACAGCAATGACCATTGTTACAAGAACTCCTGTTTAATGCGTTTACGATTTCAATATTCTCTTTATAGCATGGTTGGCAAGATTTGTCAAGGAAAATATTCTCATTTCCTTCGTAGCCAAAGCCGGTGGGACAAGTTGACCCAAAAATGATGACGGCGGGCGTCCGCTTGGCCTTGTGACTCCAAAGAATGTCGCTCGTGTGATTAAATATAGAGTCCAGCCCAATGTGAGCTTCGGCCCAGCACTGCTCGTTTACGCATGTGGAGAAGCCGTCGAATTTTAAATCCACGCCCTTGGGAACTGGGTCATTCGCCGCTCCAATTTGATGTATTTTTAAAGCCGAATTTTTTTTAATGATTTTAATTAGCTCTTCCCATTTAGTTATCGGCCACTCTTTGTATCTACTCCATCCACATTTTGTTTGGATTGTGATGAATTTTTTTCCTTGTCTCCACGGGTGAAAGTTAATTGGTTTACTCTGTAGAAAGAAGTCGTATTTTTTATCTATTTTTAATTCTCTTTCCATGTATCTTTTTAAATGATTTTGCATAGGGATTTTAAATGGATAACCCTTACTAATTGGATATGCTATTAATTTGTGATAATTATGATTATTTGTATCCAAAAGGGAGGTTTCACAGTCTATGAGATCATCTACGAGTCCATACTCCTTGATAAACGGACCAAGCGCTTTTATGGTTGAGGAGTGAGTATAGTAATATAGCTCCCCGTATTTCTCTTTAATCTCCCTGTGAAGAGAGAGACTGCACAGCACGTCGCCCAGTGCGCCGAGCCTAAGAATCGCTATGTTGTTCTTTTCTTCTTTCAATTTGTTTTAATAGACTGTATGCCTTGCTATTTAATTGCGCTGAAATAACAGCTACTGCGTTATCCTCATATTTGCACAGGGGATAAGTCTTGTCCATAACATCCTGCAAAAACCTTTTAATTTCTTCATTCTCATCCATATGTATGTTAACAAAATCCCCTTTCTTGTTATAATAAATCATCATGAGTAAATATTGTCCAGAATGTGGAAAGCAAGGAATTGCAGCTGGCGGAAAGATCTGTAGCTTCTGTGGTCACAATGACGCAGGCCAGAGCTTTGCAACTAAACCCGTAGCTAAAAAAGTAGTAGAAACGTATACGCCTGTAGCTTTAAAACCCACAAGAGGGAATCGCTACGTCAAGACCGAAGATGAAAAACTGGATGGCATCAGCGTTGAATATTTCGATGCAGACGCTCTTCAGGGTATTGACGTCGATATTGGGCTGGTTGGTCAAGACGACTGCTTAGGGAGTATTAATGATCTCAACCCTTCAGCATGTAATGATTTTAAAAAGGCAGTAGACGATTTCCAAAATAGATCAAATGACTGAATCCGATAAGCCTCTCTTTGAAGATTGTCTAGATATTATCGACAACGAGATTGCCAAGAGGCGACCTAAGTGGACGCTTACGTCTATCACTTGGATGGATTTCGACGATGTATCCCAGATAATCCGAATACATATTCATAAAAAATGGGAGCAGTATGATCCCGGCAAACCTATTGAGCCATGGATTAATAAAATTATTACCCATCAGATCAAAAATATAGTAAGGAATAACTTCTCCAACTTTGCGCGTCCCTGTCTGAAGTGTTCAGCATCTCTGCCAGACGAAGGATGCGAGCTGTATGAGGCGCAATGCGTAGCCTGTCCTCTATTTAAAGTCTGGACTCAGCGCAAGAAATCTGCCTACGACGTGAAGATTCCCTTGTCTATAGAACATCATTCACACGAGCTGAACGATCAGTTCTCTAGTTCAATGACTACAATCTCCTCTATCCTGAAATTGAACGCAAAATTGAAAGAGACATTAAAGCCTGTTGAATGGGTTGTTTACGACGGACTTTTTATCAAAGGACTCTCTGAGATAGAAGTCGCAAAGGAGCTTGGATACAAAACTAACGAGAAAAATCGTAGTCCCGGCTACAAGCAAATCAAGAATCTCACAAAGGCTATTATCATCAAAGCCAAGAAGCTTATTAATGATGGCGACGTGGATATTTATTAACCTTTTTTATTCCCAAATTTAGATTTTAGGGTGTAATAGTTTTTAAGAAGATGCAATTATGGCTAAAGAATACAGATTATCTGACGATCAAAAGAAGAAAATTCTCGACTACTGGAACGACAAGAACAACAGCGGGTCGTCTCCTTCTCTATCGGAATTATCGTTTCATGTCTTTGGAGGAGGAGTAGACGGAAGGAGCAAAGAGGGTCGGGCAATGAAAGGGTATTTAGCTTCTTTCGAAATCAAGCCCCGAGCCGCTCAAGTCTACGTTCCAAAAGAAAGAAAGACTCTTTCTGAGGAACAGGAAGCCTACATTACCAACAACTGCAAAACAATGACGCCTGTGGAGTTGGCTCGTATTCTTTTCAAGGATAATAAGCTAAACAATACTTCAGTAGAATCCAGAACCGTCAATGAATATATCAAGGAGCTTAACCCCATCGAGACGTTTGAAAATCCGACAAACTCTACCACGAACGTATGGAAGCCGCCCTGTACACTTATTCAGACTATTAATTTAGTCAACAAACATTTTAAAGTCTCTACTAAAATTGACAAGGACAAGTTGAACATGAATCAGGCCAAAGAAATGGACTCCCTGATGAGATATCTCAATACTTATCGCTTGGAAAGTCAAATTAATACCTATGAAGAGGTTAACGATAGGACCCTATTCGAATCAGTCTTCGTGCGTTATACTCACGACAAGGCCGATTTGACCGAAGAGGAAGTTGATCAATACATCATTCTATCTAATGAATCTATCATGGAGAGGAAGATTAAGAAGCGTTCAGAGCATCTACAGAAGCTTCTAGACAATCAGACTGGCGCAGGCGAGAACGATTCGGAACATGCCAGAGTAGCTATGTCTCTGGTTGAAGCCATTGGTAAGGCTACTACAGAATTCAACTCCTGTATTAAAAGACAACAAGATTTGGTTAACTCTCTAAAACAAAAGCGTTCTGATCGTCTAAGCAAGAGAATACAAGAGAATGCTAGCATCTTGAATCTCATTGACAAGTGGAAAATCGAGAAAACTAGGAACGAATTGATCGAAATTGCAGAAAGAAGAAAGCACAAAGTCAAAGAAGAGATTGAGAAGCTGGCGTCCATGGAAGACGTACAAGCTAAGATTCTTGGAATCTCTATTGACGAAGCCCTTAATGGCTGATTAAATGGATAGAGAACAACACAAATGTAACAGATGTGATAAAACCTTCGACACTGAGAAGGAGTTCCACTATCATTTCAGAGAACACGGAATGCGGATTGCTGAATACTACCAGTCCGAGTTTCCGAGATATGATTTATATGACGGCGACATCATCAAATTCAAAAGTAAAGAGTTCTACTTCAACAATGACTTCAACAACAAAAACCATCTTAGGTGGTGGATTAATAAACAGACGCCGGAAGATGCTAAGGAATGGTGTCGGGCGACCCTGTCTAGAAGAAGAATTTTAAAGAAGCAAATATACACCCCTACTCAGGTGGAACTTCGTAGCCTCATGGTCCCATCAGGGAACTATTTGAATGAATTGTTTGGTGATTATTATGTCATATGTGCCGAGTTGGGGTACAAGAACAGGTATTACTTGCCAGATACGAAAGTCTGCCAGCATATCCTACCAACTGACAAGCGTATTATCGTGGATACCCGCGAGCAGAATCCGCTCCAGCTAAAGGACTATGAGTGCATTTCCAAGAAGCTGAATGTAGGGGATTATGCTCTTGAGGATGAGGAATATGCTGATAAATGCGTCATCGAGAGGAAGTCGTTGGGCGATTTCTATTCGACAATGAGCGCGGGCAACGAGAGATTCCGCAAGGAGCTTGATAGATCTGTTGTCTCAGAACAATACGTAGTCGTCTTGATTGAAGCAGCAATGGATAAAGTAAGCAGCTATAAATACTCGCGCCCTGCCTTCAAAAAGATCAAAGCGGAGCCTGAATTTATTTTTCACAGAATGCGCGATCTTATTTACGACTACCCCAATCTCCAGTTTCTATTTGTAGACGGACGAGGAGAATCTAAGAGAATGATAAAACAATTATTTGGAAGTAGAGGACAGTTAAAAGACGTGGATCTTCAATTGCAATACGACACGGGGAACCTATAATGACATTCATTACCACTTCCCCCATCTCAAGCCTTCAACCTTTGTTGGTCGAAGATAATTTAAAAAATCAAACCGGAGGTAATTATTTGGTACAGTCATCCCGATTACGATAAACCTACAGAGAATTTAAATCTCAGATTCATCAAAGAACTGAAAGGGGAACTGAATGAAAAAGAAGCAATCATTACGCTTGTTGACTTCTTGAAGAATAATTTAGGCTTCACCGCAGAGATCGTAACTGGCATTAAACTTGCTCCTTATCAGGAAATCACACTTCGAGGACTTATGAATCGAAACTACTCTCTTTGTGTGTGGGGTCGTGGTTGTGGCAAAACGTTCATTGCGTCCGTCTTCTGTATGCTTCAGGCGATGCTCGAACCCGACTCTCGTATTATTATTGCTGGACCTACATTCAGAACTTCGCGTTTCATTTTCAACAAAATTGAAGAAATTCTCTCTGGCCGAAAGGCTGTATTAGCCCGCCAAGCGTTCGAGACTAAACCGTCCAAGCGCAACGACATTCACGAATTTAAATTATCTAACGGTTCTGCTATCGCAGCTATCCCCTTATCTGGTGAGAAGATCCGTGGTTTTCGCGCTAATATTCTGGTTATTGATGAGTACCTCCTTATGTCTAGGGAAATCATCGACACCGTCTTAAAGCCCTTCCTTACTGCTCCTCAAGACATCTCCGAGCGTCAGGAAATTCTCGAAATGGAGGATAGTCTTATTGATCAAGGAGTCATGAAGGAGAGTGAAAGAAGAATATTCGAAGACAAAACCAAGTTAATTGGATTGTCTTCAGCCAGTTATACCTTTGAGAATCTTTTTGTTACGTATGCCGACTTCATTAAGAAAATTTACAATCCTAAATACTACGAGAATGAAGAGGGTGATTCGGGAGCATCCTACGAAGAAGGAGAAATTCCACCCAAATACTTTGTATCTCAGCTCGCATGGGACGCTATTCCAAAGCACATGATTAACAAATCCGTTATCAAAGAGGCTGAATCTGGCGGTATTAACAATGCTATTTTCCAACGTGAGTATTGCGCTCAGTTTTCTGACGGTTCTGAGGGGTTTTTCTCTGCCAAGAAAATGATGGAGGTGACAATTCCTGATGGTCAGTCCCCTACGCTTATGTTGAAGGGCGACCCCAACCGTGAGTATATCATGGCTATTGACCCCTCATTTTCTAACTCACCCACCTCTGATGACTTTGGGATGTCTGTTCTTGAGATAGACAAAGAGACAAAGACGTCTGTGCTTGTTCACGTATATGGACAGCACGGCAAGGATTTAAAAGAACACATTAAATATTTTCATCACTTAATGATTAACTTCAATATCGTATACATCGCTATTGATAATGCAGGTTACCAGTTCCTTGACTCCTACAACGAGAGTCACTACGCAAGAGAGTCAAAAATCAATATCAAGTTCATTGAATACGATTCCTCCAAGGATGAAGACGAAGAGAGGCGCAAGGCTAAGCGTGAATACAATTTAAAAATTCATAGAATAGCCAACAGAATCGTCTTCTCCAACAATAACTGGATCAGACAGGCTAACGAGCATCTTCAAGGAGAGATTGATTATAAGAAGATTTGGTTTGCTTCACATCCCGGCGGCAGCGAGAGCTTGCTTCCATCCATGATGAGACAGGAAGTAAATATGGAGCTGATCAAAGCTCTTGAGGATAAGACTGTAAAGGATGACATCATCACCAAGTCTAAATTCATTGACGAGGTTGGCTTTAAGATCAAGCTGACTAAAAAGCAGTGCGCCATGATTGAGGTTCGGGCAAACCCTCGTGGAACGCAGACTTTTGACTTCCCTCTGCATATTAGTAGGGAACAGGGAGTGGGACGTGCTAGACGTGATAACTACACCTCCCTTCTTATTGCGACATGGGCTGTGAAGTGTTATTTCGATTTCACCGAGCTTCCCAATGAGCAATTTGAAACTTTTGTTCCTTTTTTTGCTAAGTAAGTGTAAAACATTGTAGCATCATTGCTACTTTGACTAGTATAATGCAGGAAAATTATGCCTAACTACAATTTAATCCAAGTCAGACAGGTTAATCAACCAGAATTCAGCGGTTACATTCTGGACGTGCTTGGTTCTTCGGGCCTATCCCCTCAAAGTGATTTCCTTCCTACGGGTTCTGGCATTCAGGACGTAGGTTCCGCATCTTACCCTTGGAAATCGGTTCATTTGACTTCTGGTGTCCATTTTGGCGACTCTGTTCTTTCTGTTATTGACGAGCAGTTGTATTTCAACGATGTCCTAGTCACTGGCGCCGAGCCTGCTGCGGGGATCGTAGGCATGACTGGTGGCACGGGTCCGTCAGGTAACTCAGGTATCTCTGTAATTGACGTCTCGGGATCTGGATCATCGAACGGCGGCTTTAATAATTTGTTTTTACTTCTGTCAGGAACTAACGACACGAGTTACACGCTTAGCTCCGCGTTTGCTATTCCGTCTGGGGCGTCTGGCGTCTCTGGCTCTACGGGAGTAGGAATTACAGGATATGAAGTAACGAACGTAACCGGTCTTTCGTTCCTTTACAACGACGGGTCCACTGGTGAGTTGATTTTGCTTCCTTCTGGAGCATCTGGGGTTTTAGGGCCAATCGGACCAGTCGGTGGACCGCTATGGGACTTTGGTCGAATCACAGGGATTTACTCAGGAGAAGAAGCTCCTTATACGTCCGTGATTGGAATCTCAGGACTCAATCCCAATTTACATGTAATTAGAGGGTTTTCTTACAACATCCACTACGATGGTTTGCATACTAGCAGTACCGTCGACGCATATACTTCGGGCATTATCCCGAATAATTACTTCGTTAGTGGAGGAGTTACGGGCGAGTATCTTAAATTTACAGTTTACACAGCTAACACCCCTACCGGTCCTTATACAGGCAGATATATTACTGACGAGGGCTATCTTACTGGACTTCCTACAGGGTCAAGAGTCGAAGATATTAACGTATGGTCTTCGTATGAAGAACCAACCGGTCGTTCAAAGCTTCTTGCTACTCTTTCTTATACTTCTGAAACTGGCTACAAATGGGGTTTTGAAAGAAGAAACTCCGTTAATGGTGCTGCTCTGGCCGAGCCTGAACATTACGTGCTTGGCGTCTTAGAGGTTCACGATCACGGCCCAACAGGACCCACAGGTCCAGCCGGACAAACAGGAGCAACTGGGCAAACTGGCTCGCAGGGATTGAGAGGTTACACTGGAAACACAGGGTCAACGGGATCAACTGGACCGACTGGGCAGACCGGAATGACAGGACCAACTGGTTCCATTAGTAATAGATTCATGGGAGTCTGGAATGGAGCGTCTTCTTACCTTGAGGACGATATCGTTTCCTATCTTGGGGGTAGCTATGTCGCAGCTCTTGGTAATTTAAATCAAAACCCAACAGGAACGATAAATAATCAATGGTTCTTGGTTGCTTCAGGCGGAAACGACGGAGAAGCGGGAATTAATGGTGCTACTGGTGGACCGGGGTCGATCTCTAATAGATTTTTTGGAACTTGGGCGTCAACAACGAATTATTACTCTGACGATATTGTTATTGAGTCGGGTAATACGTGGATTTCGCTATCAGGTGACGATTCGCTACCAACGGTTCCTCAAAATAGCGGGTTTTCTCCCGGCAGCTTGTCTGGTTCGCACTGGGAAGTTCTTGCGCTCAAGGGTAGCACTGGATCTACTGGTAGCGACGGCATCTCTGGTGCTACTGGGTCAGTGGGAACTCTCTCTAATAATTTCTTGGGAACATGGACAAGCGCCGCCGTCTACGCTGCGAGCGACGTGGTTGAAAGACTCGGCTCAAGTTATGTGTCGATTTCTGGAGACGGAACGGGTTGCTGTAATGGCTATGCCCCAGAATCAAATACGGGAACATACTGGGAAGCCTTAGCTCTCAAGGGTGCGACGGGTCAGACTGGTGCTACTGGTTCTGTGGCTTATACAGTTAATGGCCCGAATATCTTGCCATCCTCCCCCACCTCTAATCAAATTGACTTCGCCGTTTACGATGCACAAGAGTATACGATTACAGGAGACAATGTAGACATTAACTTTGTCTTAACTGGCTTCGCCACTGGCGTCGTTAATGTCATCAAAATCAACAACTCTGGATTAAATATCCCAGAGAATCCGTTTACTTGGGGAAGTGGAATTTATTGGCCCGAGAGTGCGCCGCCGCCATTCCCTACTATTTCAGGAAGGTCTGCAATGTATACCTTCATTAGATTCCCTAATTCCTCAGCAGGAGGCGCAAAAATCCTAGGGACATACGCTCCTAACTACGCAATTTAATTATGAAAAAGGCAACGACTAAAACTACAGCGAAAAAAGCTCCAGCCAGAAAGAAGGCGCCGGCAATTGAAAAAGAAGCTGTGGCTGCAACCGCCGCTCCATTAATGGTTGCGGACTTGCTCCAAACGAAGGCGTCATCGAGAAGAAATGTCGCTGGCGTCATTGATAGAACTGACAAATATAAAAACATCGAAGATGGACTAGTCCCATTCTCTGACGGATCAAACACGGTAGGAGGACCAAATGCTATTTCTGTTAAAGACGCCGTAGAGCTATGTCAAAAAGCCTATTACAATTTTGCTATCTTTCGTAATATTATTGACTTGATGACTGAGTTCTCTGTCGGTGAGCTTTACTTCAAAAATGGAACGCAGAAATCACGCGAGTTCTTCAAGGCTTACTTCAGGAAGATTAATCTTTGGGCGTTACAGGATCAGTTCTTCCGTGAGTATTTCAGGAGCGGTAACGTGTTCTTGTATCGTTTTAATACCAAGTTGCAGAAGGCAGACGTGTCAAAAATTACGACCGTATTCGGTGCTTCAAAAAACTCTCACTCAATTGCTGCTGAAGAGTTTGAGGTTCCAATTAAGTTCATTGTTCTCAACCCGGCAGATATTAGGCTGGAGGGTAACGTAAATTTCTTGGATGGATCTTATTTTAAGACTTTAAATGGCTATGAAATTAGCAGGTTGAAGAATCCTCAGACAGACGAGGATCGGGAGTTTTTGGATTCGCTACCAAGTGAGGTTAAGACGGCAATTAAAAGCATGAAGAGTGCAGGGACGATCGTCTTCCCTCTTGACACTAATAACGCTGTATGTGTCTTTTATAAGAAGCAAGATTACGAACCATTCGCGGTGCCAATGGGTTACCCAGTATTGGCTGACATCAACGCCAAAGACGAAATGAAGAAGATTGACATGGCTGTAGCTAGAACCATGCAACAAGCTATTCTTCTTATTACTCAAGGAACAGAACCTGAGAAGGGTGGCGTAAGCAAGAAGAACTTAGACGCTCTACAGACTTTGTTTGAAAATCAAAGCGTCGGACGCGTTCTAATTGCCGACTATACGACCAAAGCTGAGTTTGTTATACCTGAAATCGCCACTCTCCTTGATCCTAAGAAATACGAAGTTCTTGATAGAGACATTAATATCGGCTTGAACAACGTGTTCGCCGGTGGTGAGAAATTTGCTAATCAAAAACAGAAGGTTGACGTATTCGTAGCGAGACTTACTCATGCTAGAGAGTCGTTCATTAATGACTTCTTGGCTGGAGAGATCAAGAGGATCTCCAAGGTGCTTGGATTTAGAAGCTATCCTACTCCTTGCTTCGAAGATATCAACGTAGACGACCAAGGTGTGAAAGCTAAAATTTATACTCGTATGGGCGAGGTTGGCATGCTTACGCCTGAAGAAATTATCAAGGCAATCGAGACTGGCGAGCTTCCTGATAATAACTCGTCTATTGACTCTCAGAAAAAATATAAGGATCATAAGAAGATGGGTCTATATGAGCCAATAAATTCGGGTGGCGGCGGCTCACCAGCCGGACAGCCCGGTCGACCAGATGGCACGAAAAATATCCCTCAGTCGACTGATACAGTCGGCCCAATCGGAACTGGGAGCCAAGAGGCGGCAGCTTATAGCGCAACAGGTGTGAAAGAGGCGTTCCTCAAGGCTTCTATTTTAGAGAAAGCCGTAGCAAAGGCTTACAGGAAAATTAACAAGGTTAGAAAGCTACAAGCAGCAGACGATCTATTCATTGATAGCGTCACGAAGTCAATTATCGCTAACGAAGAAATGGAAAATTGGAATAACGTCATCGAGGGCTATATTGCTGATCCAACTGATCGTAATAAGGAGAGGCTGAATAAAATTTACGAGATTGGTGCGAGTCATAGTCTCGACTTTTACCTATCCAGCATTCTACTTGCTGCTAGAGTAAAACAGGACGACGAATAATGGGTTCCCCCTTTGATCAGCTTCAGCAGATTACAGTTAACTTGTCAGGCCGCGAAATCGGCATTGACAAGTTTAAACCTTATACGTTTGGCAACGAAAAGGTCAATGCTGAGGTAACCTTGGCTGGACAGGTCTTTCCTGCTGTGCTCGAGAGCGGGACTTTGGGGATCGTTTTTAGTTCTGGAGATGTCAAACAGGCACATGGCGACAACTTCAATTACTCTTCTGTCCCAAGCGGCAATCAAGAGGGTATTCCGTTCGATGATGCGATTAATGGAATTTTAATTACTGGCCTTCAAGACGGTTTCCCTAGAGATACATATTCTCAAAGCGTATTAATCACAGGTCAACAATCATCTGACCTCATTGATCTAGACCTCCTTATCACCTCGTTTAACGCGAGGTGGTCAGGCATTGTGCAAGAAAAGATTACTGCCTTCGCGGGGAATATTCGATCTGGCTCCCAACGCAGAATTAACGAGGACGAGGGTACGTTCGATTTCTCATTTATAGCAGGAACAGTTGATTCTGGTAGCTTTACGCCTGCTATTGTTCCAGTTAACTATCCTTATACTGGTGTTGATCAAGGGACAATAGACTTCGAATTTGTTACTGGATCTTATCAAGGTTCATAATATGACTATCTGTACATCTTGTAAAATCGAAAAGGGAAACGACAAGATAAATGGTTTAATGAATGGGGTTTTGAAAAGAAAAACATCTCTGCTATCGTCAAAGATTATTTTAACTTGAGAAACTTTTGAATATTTTTAAGTGTAATATCATAATATACAAGGAACGAAATGGAAACAAAAGCAAAATACGGATTACAAGGGGCCTTCAAGGTGGATATTTACGACGATAAAGACAATCTCGTAGACACTACAAAATACTTTTCCAATTTCATCACCCAGAGCGGCCTTAAATACCCTACGATTTATTCTTTTGCTGATTGTTTTCGCTTCTTGTCCGTTGGACAGGGTACGCTCGCCAATAGCGCGACAGGTAATGTTGCTGCCGGTCGCGCCGAGACAACTGGTCTTCAGGACTATATTAACTCCAACGGAGCCATGACAATGTCAGACGGGACGTTCCAAACTGGACTGTGGATGGGTAGAGACTGGTATCTTGGAGGGACTGATGGGGCGTGTGGCTCTATCGTAACTAATTCTGGTCCAATTTATTTCCGAGGCTGGTCTGTCCCTTCTGGTGGCAAACTCACCTCTTCGGCAGTTAATATTAATGAGTTTATGGTGTCTCCTTCTAGCGGGAATGACGCCGTAGGACGATCTGCATTTAGTCGCGTCGTCCGTTCTGTATCTATCCCAGCTAATTCTCGTTCCGTCATTTCTTACCAGCTTCAAGTTAAAATCGCAAATACAGGAACTACTAGATTCGAGGCAGGAACGATTCAAACAGGTGATGCCAACGTCGATAATGATCGGGGGATCGTCGGTGAATGGAACGACGCATCTGGCTATTATAAACAAGTCCACCACGGGCTGAGGCTAGTTGACATTGAAGGTTCTACCTTCGTTCCTAAATATGGAGACGGGATGGAACCTTCCAGAGTGAGCGTCGACGACTTGAAGTGCTACATGTCTCCAGATAACTCGACGTTTGACGTCTCTGCGACGGGGGGTTTTCAGTCAACGGAATCCGCTTCGTATTCTGCTGATGGTCTTTCTAAAGTGTTCGCTGGACAGGACTTCTCCATTGTAGACGCTTCTAGAGCTTCGGAATCCGATGATGATTACTATGTAGTTGGTGACCTTGCCACTTTAAATATTCCTTCTTCCGACGCAAATGATGTAACGAAGAATATCAGGCGTCAAGACTCGTCATTGCCTTTAACCTCTGATTATAGAAATTCAGTTGATAATGTTGATTTTAACTTAGCGACTACGGATCATTTGACTAAGACTACTCCTATCTCAGTGGCTACTCCCGGTGCTACGGGATTGGACTCTGACTTGATTAACTTGGGAGATAAAACGGTATTGTCATCTCTTACTATTAATCTTCCTTATGAGTATAGCGGGACACGCGATCAGCAGCTCTCTAGAAAGTTATTTTTCGCACCGGTCAACTCTAGGGGGCATAACTCTAGATTCGGTTCATTCGTATTCGCTTTTAAAAACGGAGCAAACTATTATCCTTACGTTGACTCGTTGTTCTTTAATAACTCAGGTCGAGCGCAGATGCAACACTATAGAACCTTCAGTGGAATTAATATTACCCAGAGCGGAAGTGGAATATCAGCTATTGCCTTTACTAATAACCAAGGTCTTGGGACATTTACTGCAAATGGGGTAATCAATTCTGATGGACAAGTATCAGAGAATCCGACTGGAGAAATCGACTTCGGCGTAGTGGATCACTCATTGATTAATAATACCACACCGGGATCTACAGATCAATTGTATTGGCCCGAGGCTGACGTAGCTGGTATGGAAATGAATCCTACTATTTCTAGCGTTAGCTATAATAAATCTGGCTTCTCCACGATTGACCCTGCGTTTTATTTTCAGACAGGTCAGATGATTAACAACTTTAAAATCTTCACTGTCGAATCTGGAGATTCAACAACTCCAGAGCCTTATTCTTGGAGTCTCGACTATCCAGAAGAATCTCCTCAAGAGTACAACGTTAATCTTGACTATATTAAGTGGAACGGATTCTATCTTACTACGGAACAGTTTACTGGCTTGAGTGAATTAACGACTCCCGGCTTGGACGAATCTGACTTCAGTGGACAGTTTGGCTTGGCATCATCTAGATTTAGTGATTTGAGAATGACGGGCTATCTTTCCACGACCGACGTGATGAAAGATGTTACTGATCAAGTTGCGCTGACAGGGGGTCTTCCTGCTTCGTTTCTTACGAAGTTTTCTCTAGATGTTAGTGGCGTTTTCTTTAAATTTAAGGACGCTGGGGGAACAGAACGAATCTCTACTTCGTACAGGGTAATGAATTTTTTCTCAGGAGGTTTTACAGAAAGACTGTCTGGGCTTGGCTATACCCCTGCGTCTGGAGAGCAATTAGCCATCGGATTCACTGGTCTTATAAACGACTCTGATGGTAGCGCTCATACTCCTGTATATATCTCAGCCATGACGGGAAACTATCTTAATCCATCACCGGGTTACCAGTGGAACGGACATAGTTTCTTGAGTGGCGAAGTCATTGTTTCTCAGTTTCAACCGGGATCAGGAGTATGGGAGCATAACGAGTCTTATCGACTTCTTCCTAACCACGGATACCCACAGGCCAGCGGGGCAGAAGTATACACTCCTATTAACCACGGAGGGACATACCCCGCTTTGAGCTTCGATAACACTCTGGAAATGTTTCTTGACTTGAATTGGTCGGCCACTTGCGGAAGTGCGCTTGACTGTACGGAACCTTCATAATGAGTTTACTAGGACTACAAGGATCATACAAAATAGATGTTTACAATCAGGGTAATCAATTAGTTGATAGCTCTGACTATGTGAAGAACTTCATCACATCTACTGGACTGACCTATTTATATGATGTTCCCCTTGTTGACTGTTTTCGATACCTTAGTATCGGATCGGGCAACAGCGGAAATAGCGTTTATACAGACGGTCTTGAAAGCGGCGACTCCCGTTGGCAATTTAAAATCAACTACGTAAATAATGCGTGTGGGACCATTAATACTACTAGCGGGGTGAACCTTTACAGGGCTTGGTTGATTAGCGGTATTACCGGAGAAACATATAATGGAGGTTTAGATATCGAAGAGATGGCTCTCTCTCCAAATAATGTTGGTGCCAGCGGAAAAGCCTTCTCCCGTGTCCTTTCTAATGCGAACGTCCCTAGCGGTCATTACTCTATCGTTACTTACCGATTAGAAGTAGCCATGCCTACTGGCGTGAAGACTTTTAACGGTATTATTAATGATACACAAGTAAATATTACAGAACCAGCAGAAGATGTTTGTAGATATTGGGATTTGTTATCTGGCAAATACTCTTTGGTTCATCATGGCCTTAATACAATTAGCTCGGCAGGAACTAAGGTTCTTGACTCGTTTGGTAATCCTTTAGAGCCTAGCATGAGGTCTACCCCTGAACTTTTAGCTTATCTTTCTACGGATCACAGACAATTCACTGTTAATAGCTGGTCAGGGGGCAAAATAGATACTGGGTCGTTCCAACCATATGCCGGCGATGGGAAAGCAATGGGTTCTGGAGTAATGGCTTATCATGACGAATTAGACGATGTGACAAAAGCAGCTCTTACTAATGCTCGTAGAGATTCTATTGAGACTCCTGACGCAACTGGCTTTCAAGCTGAGACGGTAACCGTTGTCGAGCAGAAGAATAACAGCATTCTAACTATTACTCCCGACGCATACACTGAGACTGGGCGTTCTCGTTCTATTACTCGTTTGTTCTCATGGCCAAACGTTCAGAACCAATTTGAAGACGCTGGGGGAACGCCTCATAGAATCAAGTCAATGGTCTTATCTTATTACGATGGGTCGCATCGCCCTTACGCTGACTTCTTATTTGCTACGTCTGGTCTTGAACTTGATGACCCTGTGAACACAGGAACTTACATAATCGACACTAGTTCATTTACTGGGGATTACGTCTTCATTGACCCTTTCGATAACTTGTCATTAAGTATTAGGATTTCTTGGTCCTCCCCATGTCCAACGAGCGTATCTGGTTGCCCCGGTTACGTTTAATTAAAATATTTCTTTCAAAGTTTTCGTCTATTATGTGTATTATAATAGTATGAAACAATATGATCAGACTTTGGCGAACTGTCAAAATACAAGAGGAACTGTTCGCAGTATGACAAAAAGGGATTTTCTAAGTACAGCAGCAATGGGCATTGGAGGATTGGGACTGGCATCTTTGATGGAACCGGGAGATTTAATGGCTGCTGGCGGTACCGGCAAGGCCAAAAGAGTAATTCATATCTTTCTTCAGGGTGCGCCATCTCATATTGATACTTTTGATCCAAAACCCGCCCTTGAAGCTCTTGATGGAAAGAAACTTGATAGAGGTGTAGCTAATGGGTCGCCATTTAAATTCAATAAAAGCGGCAAGTCTGGACTTGAGATTAGCGAGATCTTTCCCAATCTTCAGCAACATGCAGACGACATCTGCGTCGTTCGCTCTATGGTTACTGACGTCCCTGATCACAATATCGCTACTGTATTTATGAACACGGGTAATTTGAAATTTGTTCGTCCTTCTTTGGGGGCATGGGTTACTTATGGTTTGGGAGCAGAGAATGAGAATCTTCCTGCGTTTGTCTCATTGAGGCCGGGAGGAAACCCGCGTCCTCAGAGTTATCAGTCGGCTTTCTTGCCGGGGCTTAATCAGGGTACGCCAATTAACACTCAGTTAAAAACTGTGAGCCAAATGATTTCAAATATTAAAGGCTACGAATCCTTGAAGTCTCAGCGGGGAATGTTGGACTTCCTCAAGAGGCAGAATACCCTTCACTCTCTTCAAAATAACAAGGACTCGCACTTGGAGAGTAGAATTAAATCCTTTGAGCTTGCATATAATATGCAGATTGAAGCTACTGACGCTTTCGACATCTCTAAGGAATCCAAGGCGACCTTAGCCAAGTATGGCAACACGGCGCAGGGCAAGCAGTTATTGATTGCTCGTCGTCTTGCAGAGCGAGACGTTCGTTTCGTTCAGGCGTGGCACGGAAGCTGGGACCATCACGATCAACTCTACACGGCAATCAAAGGAAGAGCCAAAGACATTGATCAACCACTCGCCGCATTAATCTCTGACCTTAAAGAACGCGGGATGTTGGACGAGACTCTGATTATTGTCGGAGGTGAGTTTGGAAGAACTGCTCGTCGTGATGGATCTGGTAGAAACGGATATTTCGGACGTTCTCACTCTCACACAGGATTCTCAACGTTGATGATCGGCGGCGGCGTCAAGGGCGGCATCGCTCACGGCGCGACAGACGAGTTAGGAATTAACGCTGTCACTGATAAAATGAACATTCATGATCTTCATGCCACAGTCCTTCATACGCTTGGTTTCGATCACAAAAAATTAACCTACACATACAACGGGCGTCCCTTCAGACTTACAGATGTCTTTGGGCAGGTTCATAAGAATATCATCGCATAATGAAAAAATTAATAATCCTTTCAATGGTTGCTCTATTACCCTTTGGGGCATTCGCACAAGACTCTCAATTCTTTGAGAAGCAAGTAAGACCTGTATTGGCAAAGAACTGCTACGAGTGCCATAGTGCATCAGCATCTAAAGTAAAGGGGGATCTTCTTCTTGATACTAAAGAGGGATTGCAGAGGGTAACAGCAGGTAAGGTTGCTGAGAAAACTATGATGATGGAGAGTATCATTAACAAAGATATGCCACCTAAGAATAAACTTAGTTCTGGTGATGCTTCTATTCTATTTAGTTGGATTAGGAATGGAGCAAAAATCCCGACGACAATGGAGGGGATTAAAGACGGTGGGAAATGGGGCGTCGGAGCAAAGCTTCATTGGTCCTTTCAGCCTTTACATTATGTGCCTCTACCTGATCTCGACATGGAGAATTACTCCAATCCCATTGACATTTTTATCGCACAAAAACTAGGAGAGCAGGGATTGTCTCTTTCAAAACAGGCTAAGAAGAGGATCCTGATTCGCAGAGCTTTCTATGACCTTACTGGTTTACCCCCAACGATAGAAGAGGTCGAGTCATTCGTTAACAGCACAGACTCTGGTGCTTATGATAAATTAATTGATCAGTTACTTGCCTCTCCTCGTTATGGTGAGCGGTGGGGACGCTACTGGCTTGACGTCGCTCGTTACTCTGACCACAAGGGAGGCTTTCGTCAAAGGCGCGACGACTCTAGGTTTACTTATTCGTGGACTTATAGAAACTGGGTAATTAAAGCATTGAATAATGACAAACCATACGACGACTTCATCAAGGAACAGCTCGCTGCTGATCTATTAGGTTACAAGGACGACAGGTTGAACGCTCTTGGATTTTTAACTCTTGGACGCAGAGATAGAGACGTCAATAACGTTATTGATGACAGGATTGATACTACGGCAAAAGCCTTTCTTGGTCTAACTGTTACCTGCGCCCGTTGTCACGACCACAAATTCGATCCTATATCTCAGGCAGACTATTATGCTCTTCATGGTATTTTCAATTCTATTGTTGAACCAGAGGACTATCAACGCCCTGTCGTGTCAGGCAAGCCGTCCCCAGAGTATGTGGAAATGAGAACAGCTAGAATTTCAAGCATTGAAGCTTACAAGATTAAAAACTACGCTGAGTGGTATGATGATTTCAGACGTAATACAAAAGAACATCTTGTTTATTCGCACATGTATTACAGAGAGATTGATCCTGATCTGCGTGGGCAATATTCCAGAACCAACAAGGTCGGTAGATCTTCTCAGTTGGTTAATCGTATGCTTTCTAATTGGAACAGAGAGATGGCCAAGGCTGATCCTTTCTGGCGTCCGTATCAGGATCTTTTGAAAGCCAAAGGAAATCCGAGGACATGGAACGTGGCTTTGAGCAAGATGTCTCAGGACAAGAAGAAGTATGACTTTGGAGTTGTTCGCAGCTTACAGACACTTAAACCAGCTAACATGATTCAAGTTGCACAGTGGTATGGAAATACAATCACCGCCGCTTACGAGCATTACACCAAAGGTAAAGTCAAAAACCCAAGATACAAGTCACCTAACGCGCTCTACGCTAGAAGCATGGAGGTTCTACTTAAAAAGGGTGGACCTATTGACGTCGGGAACATTGACACTTTCTATCGTGCTTTAAATAACAGAGAGAGAACTAGATATGAAAACGGACTCCGTACGGAGACTGGCAAATTCATTACTCTTGAGTGGACTCATAAGTCTGCGCCCGAAAGACCTATGCTGGTTGCTGATCGTGCTGCTCGTGACACTAAGTTGTTCAAACTAGGAAACGCAAGAACCCTTGGAGACACTGTTCCTCGTAGGTTCATTGAGTTTCTCGATCCAAAGAAAACTCTTTACCCAAAGAACACGTCTGGAAGACTTCAGCTCGCAGAGTCTATTGTCGCTCACCCCCTTGCCGCTCGTGTGATTGTTAATCGTGTTTGGATGCACCATTTCGGCACGGCATTTGTAAATACTCCTGATGACTTAGGAATGGCTAGCGCTGAACCCTCCCACGAGGAACTTGCTAACTGGCTGTCTGCTTACCTCAAGAATAACAAATGGAGTCTTAAACAGCTTCATAAATTAATCATGACGTCTCAGACTTACATGCAGTCTAGTCTTTCTCGTCCACAAGCAGAAGCAAGAGACTCTGGTAACAGGTTGTATCATCGTCAAAATATTCAGAGGTTGGAGTTTGAATCGCTAAGGGATACCGTCTTGCAGTTGACCAAGAGTTTAAACACGGATCGCGTCTCAGGGTCTATTGACTTGAATAGAAATCCAGAGGCTCCAGTCAGGACGATTTACGCTGTCATCGACAGATCCAGAGTTCCTGAGTTGTTTGTAAATTTTGATTTTGCTGACCCTAACATGACTAATGGGAAAAGGTTCGAGTCAACGATTCCGCAGCAAGCACTCTTCTTGTTGAATAACAAAATGATAATTAATCAGTCTAAAAAGTTAGCGGCCAGTTCTCCTACCGTGAATGATCTTTATCGTACATTGTATCAGCGTGACGCTACCAAGTTGGAGGAGAACATGGCTGACAAGTTCTTAGCCTCTGTTAAAAAGGAAAAACTTACCCCAAAAGAGCAACTCGCACAAGCCCTCTTACTCTCAAACGAACTAATATACATAAACTAAATTTATTTATTAATGATTTGGATTTTACGTGTAATATAGTTTACGATGCCTGATACTTTTGACTTTTCAGAACAAATTGATGGTAGACTCGCTCAAGTTAAGGCAAGCGCGTTAACTGGCGGCGTCTTCGAAACCGAGAAGAAGCTAGAAAACTACCTTTACGATACGCGGGAGGATGCTAAGGCCGCTTCTCTGGAATTGGGTCTTGAAGGGTCTACTCACCAATTAGTTCTTGAGGCTCCAGACGGGAAGAAGACAGCTTCCAAGTTCGTACCGGGCCTGACCCAAGAAGACTTCCTCGCTAGATTGGCAGAGTTTTCTGAATCGAAAAGCATGGTGTCTTCTTATAAGATGGCTATTGATTTTTCAAGTTCGCTCATTGAGATCTTAAATAAAGAAGCGATCAGTTCGTCAATACATATTAATTTACTCAAGAAAATTTTTCGTTCTGGAGCTAATACCTACTTCGTGGGTAACAAGGGGGTGTCCAGAACGCAGTGGGCGTTGGCAAGAGTTTACTCCTTCCTCTCTACTAACAAGAATAAAAAGGAAACAGAATGGGAAGGCGACGTAAATATTATGTCCGAAAGCCAAGTAGAGCAGGACGGGGAGGTCGACTTCTTCAACTTCTCGATTAATGAGGAAAGTCTTATTCAAGCAGGAAACGTGCTGAAAGACGCAAAGTTAGATCACATTGATTTCAACTCAATTCATGACATCTACATGGATGATGACGGCGTAGATGTCTCTTTTTTGAAAAATATCCTTTAATTAGGTGTAAAATATAGTGCAATGAAAATTATAGAAGAAAAATATCCTTACTACATGAAGGGGGCGTCTGTTTTAAAGCCTCTCGTCTCTAAGGACAAGGACAAGTATTTAGCTATGGCGTCACTCATTGACATTGGGCAATACGTCCCAGACATTGACACGACTGCTAACATCGACGTTTTGCCTGTCGCATTCAACGCCTTCGTCGCCAACCGAGCAAACGCTAATGGTGATATATTAGGAACTGAGACGACGCTCGCCACTCATCAAAACTTTATCAACAAGCCAATTAACATCGAACATGATCGCGGGAAGATTGTCGGCGTTATTCTTAGCTCTGCGTTTAGCGAGTTTGGAACCGACAAACCACTAGAGGCTTCTGAGATTAAAGGCGATACCCCTTTCAATGTTGTCCTAGGTGGGGTCATTTGGAGAATTGCAGATCAGGGGCTTGCAGCTACCATTGAGGATAGTAGCGACCCTGCGTCTATCCGCTTCGGAAGCATTTCTGCAAGTTGGGAACTTGGCTTCGCTGATTTTGAGCTAGCTAAGGCTACTGGAACCTCTAAAAATCTTGAGGATTGCACCATTTGTGATGACGATGAGATCATTGCTGCTCTTGGGGACAACTATAAATTTGGGGAACCTAATAGCGACAATGGGGAAATCCTTTTTAGAAAGCCAGTTGGAAGCGTCGTCCCCTTGGGAATCGGTCTTACAGGTACTCCTGCTGCTGACGTTGTTGGTGTTGCCAGTCCCAAGACGATTATAGTTCCTGACGAGCAGAAAAAAATCGAAGCCGATTGTGACGACGACGAATATAAGGGTGACAAGAAGGGCGACAAGAAAGATCATAAAAAAGATGATAAAAAGAGTGGTAAAAAGGAC
>TARA_R110002096_G_scaffold24664_8_pt1 | contig 27445 bp, 18 predicted proteins | sample TARA_R110002096 | Tara Oceans TARA_R110002096 (sample SAMEA4397295) | marine metagenome | biome: Polar Biome; feature: [DCM] deep chlorophyll maximum layer (ENVO:01000326); material: water (ENVO:00002006), including particulate matter (ENVO:01000060) such as... | depth 35 m
GTACCAGCACTGGAAGCTCCACATGTCGCCCGACTGGATCATCTGACCCGCGGGGCTGTAGGGAAGCGCCGACGGAACGTCGTAGCCGCTGCCACCCGAGGACGTCGCGTTGCCGAACAGGCTCTGGAGAACACCAGCGCCGTCGAACTGACCGATCGAGTTGAGGGCGGGGTTGCCCTGGTTCGTGGCGATCGTCGGGTTGTAGCGACCTTGCGGACTGCCGAGGCAGAGCACGCCGTTGAAGATGGCGAGGTTCGCCGAGGAGTTCAACGAGACCAGGATGAAGCCGAACTCGCCGGCGGGACCGTCGGTGACCTCGAGGTGGAGGTCACTGCCGATGCCACTGCCGAACGAACTGGAGTCCATCTTGGCGTAGTTGCCCAGGTAGTGCGGGCTGGCCGGATCGCAAGCGACGGTGATGCTGGACGACGGGCAACTACCGCTGATGTTCGCGATGCTGAGAACGCCGTCACCGAAGGGCGAGTTGTTCGTGTCGTCGTTCCAGTTTCCAACCTGGATCAGATAGGTGTCGCCTGCGAGGAGGCCGGGAATCGTCAGTTCACTGAGCAAGCTGCCCCCGAAGTCATCGTTCGACGCGACACAGGTTGCGCTGCAGTCGGCACCGAAGTGCACACTGAGACGTGTATCCGTGATCACGGGGGAACTCATCGTGTCGAAGAGGTAGTCGCCGTTGCACGGCACGGTGAAGGCCCAGAAGACGTCCTGGGTCGCTTGACCCAGACCCGAGTTCTGGATGTTGAGCGGGCTCATGCAGTTGCCCGGGTCTCCACCGTCGAATCCGCTTGTCGTCGCGGACTCGTTGTTGAAGGCGTAGGCGCCCTCGGCACCGATGGCCAGAGGCGTCGAGCAATCGTTGTTCGCCGGGGGGGGCGGAGCGATCGTCACGTTCAGGACTCCGGGACCCTCGACGTCGGCCGTGAAGGCTCCGACCTGGATCAGCATGGTGTCGCCCGCCGACAGGCCGGGGACGCTGACACGGCTTTGCAAACCACAGAAGTTGTCGTTCTCCGCGACGCAGGTCGCCAAGCAATCCGTGCCCGAGTAGACCGCGATACGCGTGTCGTACGTCACGCCACACGTGTCGAACCGGAAGTCGCCGGCCGCAGCCGCCGTCCACACGAAGAAGACGTCGTCCTCGACGATGCCCGTGACGCAGCCAGCTGCCGCGCCGGTGAAGTTCGAGGTCGAGGCCGACGTCGTGTCGTACGCGAAGCTGCCGAGTCCGCCGATGGCGGTCGGGGTGGCGCACGTGTCGTTGGCCGGCGGGGGCGGAGGCACGGTGACGTTGAGCGTTCCCACGCCAGGCGCCGGCGGGTTGTTGTCCCACTCGCCGATCTGGACCAGGTAGACGCTGCCGGCGAGGATGCCGTAGACGGTCACTTGGGATTCACCGTTGATCGCGCACAGACCGTTGTCGTTGCCCTCGATGCACGTCGCCGAGCAGTCGCCGCCCACGTGGACGTTCATGGAGGTGTCGAACGGGGATCCACATGTGTCGAAGCGGATGTCCCCACTCGCAGCGGCGGTCCAGGCGAAGAAGACGTCGCGGTGGGGAGCCGTTCCGTTGATGGCGGGTCCGCAGATGGTCGGATCGCCTCCGACGAAGTTGGAGGTCAAGGCCGTCGTCGTGTCGAAACCGAACGACCCGACGCCGCTGATCGCGGTCGGGGTCGCACAGGTGTCGTTGCCCGGACGGGCAACGGCCGGGACCGACACGTTCAAGGCGCCGGGACCACCGGCCAAGCTGCCAGGCGCCCAGTTGCCGACCTGAACCAGGTACACGTCGCCGGCAATGACGCCGGTGAGGGCGATCTCGCTCTCGCCGAGCGTCGCGCAGCCACCTTCGTCGTTGTTGGCCAGGCAGGTTGCCGTGCAGTCGCCACCGACGTGGATGTTCATGTCCGTATCCGCACCCTCGCCGCAGTTGTCGAAGATGAAGATGCCACTGGCCAGGGCGGTCCAGGCGAAGAACACATCACGATCGGGCGGGACGTTGCCGTTCGCCGAGGCGCAGAGGATCGCGTTGCCCCCGTCGAAGCCACTCCCGACCGCGGCCGTGCGGTCGAAGGGGAAACTGCCCACACCGCTGATGACGTCCGGGGTCGCGCAGGTGTCGTTGGTCGGGGGCGGCGGAGGGACCGAGACGTTCAACGAACCCAAGGCCACGGTCGTCGTGGAATCGTCCCAGTCGCCGATCTGGATCAAGTAGGTCTGGCCCGAGGTGATGCCGGGGACGGTCACCTCGCTCTCACCGCCGAAGCAGTTCGGACTGCCATCGGCAGCCGCGACGCAAACGGCCGTGCAGTCGGCACCGAGGTGTACGTTCATCTGCGTGTCGTTGCCCGACCCACAGTTGTCGAAGATGTGCGTGCCGCTGGCGAGCGCGGTCCACGCGAAGAAGACGTCGCGGTAAGGGGGCAGGCCACCCTCCGCTCCGGCACACGTGATGGGGTCCGAGCCGTCGAACCCGCTGGACGTCGAACTCGTGCGGTCGTACGCGAAAGAACCGAGGCCACTGATGACATCGGGCGTGCTGCAGACGTCGTTGGTGGGCGGGGGCCCGGGGACCACGATGGTCAGGATGCCGGGACCGTTGGTGCCCGAACCGACTCCGCTCCACCCACCGACTTGAATCAGGTAGTCGGTCGCAGCGGTGCCGGCGAAGTTGATCGAACTTTGGTTGCCGCAGGCCTGGTCGTTGTAGTCCAGGCACGTGGCGGCACAGTTCGCTCCCAGGTGCACGGAGAGTTGCGTGTCGTACGTAGCTCCTCCGCAGGTCGTTACGGTGAACGCTCCGGTGACCGTGGGCGTGAAGACCCAGAAGAGATCACTCTCGAACGGGTTGCCGTTGGGCGAACAGGGTGCCACACCATTGCCGTCGAAGCCGCTGTCCGTCGCGAGCGACGAATCGTAGGGATAAGCTCCGGCGGTGGTGATGGGTGTGGGGATGCTGCAGTCGTCGCCACCTTGGGCGGCTGCCAGGGTCGGCAGGGACAACAAGAGTGCCCCAGCACTCAGGGCGCGCATTTGAGATTGCATGATGCGGTTCGAAGGGAGTGAGTGAGTTCGGTCGCGGGCGTTGGGCCAGCTGGCGAAGAATGGAGAAGTCACACAAGGTCCCCACGAACGGAGGCCGAGCGCGATGTTGTTCAGACTAGGTCTGTTCCCGAGGACTCGACAGTCTGGAGTTCCAAATCGAGACCAGGGCCTCATGCAGGTGCCCCCAACGCGAAGAGGGCGCCTCCTGGGAGGCGCCCTCTTCAACCGGGTCGCCTATGAGAGGCCACCGCAACGTGGTGTCGATCCTAGAACTGAACCTGCAGCACGTTCGAGAAGTTGGCCGAGCTGCCCGGGTTCGGGAACGGGCCCACCTGGTCGCGGTACCAGCACTGGAAGAAGTACGTGTCGCCGATGGAGATCAACTGGCCCGACGGCGCGAAAGGAAGTTCCGACGGCACGTTGAAGCCGTTCTGGCTCGCGCCCATTCCGTTGCCGACGATGCTCAACAGAACACCGTTGGCGTCGAACTGCGCCAAGGAATTGAGCTCGGGGTTGGCCTGGTTCGTCGCGACGTTGGGGTTGTAGCGACCGGCCGGCAGATCCAGGCACAGCGTGCCGTTGAAGATGTTCAACGAAGCGTTCGCGGTCGAGGACACCATGAAGAAACCGAACTCGGCGGGCGGGCCTCCGGTGCACTCCAGGTGCAGGCCGCTGCCGAACGCGTTGCCCAACGTCGAGCCCGACAACGTCGCCGTGCCACCCAAGTAGTGGGGCATCGGCGGGTCGCAGACGATGCTGGTCGAACTCGTCGGGCAAACACCCAGGCTGTTGATGTTGAGCAATCCATCTCCAGGCACGTTGCCATCGAAGTACGTGCCGACCTGGATCAAGAACTGGTCCCCAGCGGTGACGCCAGCCAGCATGACCATGGAGAGCAGGCCCGTTCCATCGTCGTCATCACCCTGATAGCAGAGCGCTCCGCAATCGACACCTGAGTGGATGTTGATCTTGGTGTCGGAGATGCCGGTCGTGCCTTCCGTATCGATCTGGAAGCTGCCGCTGCAAGGGGCGGTCCACACGTAGAACATGTCGCGGGCGATCTGCTGCTCGAGGCCGGTCTGCGAGTCGTGCGGGAAGCACGGGTGGATGCCGTTCGAGGCGAACTCACCGCCGTTGAACCCCGTCGTCGTGGCGCCGGAGTTGTTGAACAGGAACGTGCCCAGGCCCGCGATCGGCTCGGGTGTGGCGCACGTGTCGTTGGCGGGCGGCGGCGGAGCGAGGACCACGTTCAGCGTGCCTACGGCTGTACCGAACTGGTTGGTCGCCCAGTCGGAGACCTGGACCAGGTAGGTCTGGCCGGACACGACGCCGGGCAGGGATACCGTGGACTCGCCGGTGTTGCAGTTCAATCCACCGTCCGCGGCCACGATGCAAGCTGCCGCACAGTCCGCACCGAGGTGGACGTTCATGACCGTGTCGTTGCCTTCGCCACAGTTGTCGAGGATGTAGTTGCCGCTCGCCGTCGCGGTCCAAGCGATGAAGACGTCACGTCCACCCGGCCCAGCTTGCGCGATGCCGCAAGTCAGCGGATCACCGCCGTCGAACCCGCTGGTCGTCGCATCGGTTCGATCGTAGGCGAAGGATCCCAGCCCGGAAGCCGCCGTCGGCGTCGCGCAGGTGTCGTTCGCGGGGGGCGGCCCTGCGATGGTGACGGTCAAGGAGCCGGGTCCCTCGGTGCCGGATCCGACGTTGCTCCAACCGCCGACCTGGATCAGGTAGCTCGTCGCTGCAACCCCGTTGACGACGACGGTGCTCTGGTTGCCACAGTCCTGGTCGTTGTAGTCCAAGCAGAAGGCGGTGCAATCCGCGCCGACGTGGACCGAGATCTGGGTGTCGTAGGTCGCGCCACCGCAGGTGGAGACCCCGAACGTTCCGTTCCCGGCGGGGGTGTACACCCAGAACAGGTCGCTCTCGAACGGGTTGCCATTCGGCGCACAAGGGGCGCCACCGTTGCCATCGAAGCCACTCGACGAAGCGCCCGTGGAGTCGTAGGGATAGACGCCTGCGGCCGTGATGACGGTGGGGACGTTGCAGTCGTCACCGCCTTGAGCTGAGGCCAGAGTGGGCAGGGCGAGCAGGAGTGCTCCTGCACTCAAGGTGCGTGATTGAAGTTGCATGGTGCGATGCGAAGGGAGAAGGTCGTTGCGCCGCAGAGTGCTCTGTGTTGCAGAGTGCTCTGTGTCGCAAGAAGCAGGACGAAGCGAGTCGGCGCGAAGTTCCCGCAAGGAGTTCGGGCCGACCAAATGCCAGCCTAGGCGGATTCACCCGGTCGTGACAGGTCCCTTGGTCAAAACGAGACGTGCGGGTGGATCGCACCCCGTTCCACGCGAAGAGGGCACCTCGTACGAGATGCCCTCTTCGATCGGTTCGCCTTCGGGAAGGCCACCGCAACGTGGTGTCGAATCTAGAACTGAACTTGCAGCACGTTCGAGAAGTTGGCCGAGCTGCCCGGGTTCGGGAACGGCCCGACCTGGTCGCGGTACCAGCACTGGAAGAAGTACGTGTCACCCACCGAGATCAGCTGGCCCGCCGGAGCGAAGGGCAGTTCCGACGGCACGTTGAAGCCGTTCTGGGCCACACCCATGCCGTTGCCGACGATGCTCACCAGCACGCCGCTCGAGTCGAACTGCGCCAACGAGTTGAGCTCGGGGTTGGCCTGGTTCGTCGCGACGTTCGGGTTGTAGCGACCGGCCGGCAGGTCCAGGCACAGCGTGCCGTTGAAGATGTTCAGGTTGGCGTTCGCGGTCGAGGACACCATGAAGAAGCCGAACTCGGCGGGCGGGCCACCGGTGCACTCCAGGTGCAGGCCGCTGCCGAACGCGTTGCCCAAGGTCGAGCCGGACAGCGTCGCCGCGCCACCCAGGTAATGCGGCATCGGCGGGTCGCAGACGATGCTGGTGTTGCTGGGCGCGCAGCCTGCGCCGATGCTGTTGATGTTGAGGACGCCATCACCGGGGACGGTGGTCGCCTGGTACATCCCGACCTGGATCAGGAACTGATCCCCGGCGGTGACGCCAGCGAGCAGGACCAGGGACAGGAGGCCCGTGCCATCGTCGTCATCACCCTGGTAGCAGACCGCGTTGCAGTCCGATCCGAGGTGGATGTTGACCTTGGTGTCGGTGATGCCGGAGGTGCCTTCCGTGTCGATCTGGAAGTCACCGCTGCAGGGCGCGGTCCAGGTGAAGAACAGGTCTCCTGCGATCTGCTGCTCGAGGCCGGTCTGGGTGTCGTGCGGGAAGCACGGGTGCACCCCGTTGGAGGCGAACTCGCCTCCGTTGAAACCGGACGCTGTGGCGATCGTGTTGTTGAACGAGAAGGAGCCCAGACCGACGAGCGGGTCCGGGATCGAGCAGTCGTCGTTCGTCCCCGGGGGCGCCGGCGGGGGCGGCACGAAGATGTCGAGCGTGGAGGGCCCGCCTCCTGCCGCGTACGAACCCGCCTGGATCAGCACCTGCGTGCCCGGAGCGAGGGCGGCCAGTGTGATGCTGCTCTGCAAGCCGCAACTGTCGTCGTTGTTCGCCAGGCAGACCGCGCTGCAGTCCGATCCTTGCGAGACCTGAAGTTGGGTGTCGTACGAGGCCGTACAGGTGCTGAACACCACGGAGTTCGCGACCGGGCCGCTGGTCCAGACCCAGAACACGTCCTCGTTCATCGTCGCCTCACAGGGCGCTCCACCGAAGTCGAGCCCGGAGGCGGTGTTGATCGAGGTGTCGTAGGCGAAGGAGCCCGTACCCGAGATGGCCGTCGGGGCAGCACAGTCGTCGGTCTGTGCCGAAGCCAGACCAGGGAGCGACACGGCGAGGGCGCCCACGAAGAGGCGCATGGTGTTGGTGTTCATCGAGCGATTCGAAGGGAAGCGTGAGTCCGGGTCCTTTGGCTCGAAGGTGAGCGTCGTGAACCGAGTTCAAGAATGGAGAAGCGTGCGTCGGATTCGCGGCTGCGACCAGCAGGGCTGGGCGGTGCGAATCGTCCTGGTAGTAGAATAGACGGGCGCATCACCAGAACGGTTCCCTGGGAGGCACAAGTCCCCAAGGCGAAACAGGTTGTCTCAAGACGAGTCCGTGGCGCGCATGCTGCTCGCACGCAGTCGTCTACGCATCGGACCGTTTCGAATGCGGAGGGTGCGCGGTGCGAGCTCTGGGCACGGGCACGGGCACGGACTGGACCCGGGTACTTCAGGGGAACGGCACCATCGCGACGTTCGAGAAGTTCGCCGAGCTGCCAGGGTTGGGCAAGGGCGGGACCTGGTCCCGGAACCAGCATTGGAAATACCAGGTCGAACCCGAAAGGATCGTCTGGCCGGCGGGCGCGAACGGGAGCTGGCTCGGCACGTCGAAGCCGCTGCCTGTGGCGGACGTACCGACGATGTTCTGCAACGCGCCGCTCCCGTCGAAGACGCCCAACGAGTTCAGGGAGGGCAGCCCTTGGTTCGTGGCGACCTGGGGGTTGTACCTGCCTTGGGGACTGTCGAGGCAAAGCACGCCGTTGAAGATGTTCAAGGCTGTCGTCGAGCCTGACGACACCAGGAAGAAGCCGAACTCGCCCGCTGGACCGTCCGTACATTCCAGGTGCAGCCCGCTGGGCGTTGCGGCTCCGAGGGTCGATGCTGCGAGCGTCGCCGATCCACCCAGATGGTGAGGGTTCGCAGGGTCGCACAGAAGCACGATGGCCGACGGCGCACACGGCAGGCCGAGCCGCGTGATCGAGAACGAGCTGTTCGTCAGGACGCCGTTCCCCCAAGTGCCGACCTGCATCAGGTACGTCGAGCCAGCGGTGGCCGCGAACACGAGTTCCGCGGCGACCGTACCTGAACAGAGCCCTGCGTTGGCTCCGGCCAAGCAGGTCGCCGAGCAGTCGCTGCCGACGTGGACGTTCAACACCGAGTCGAAGGGCTGTCCGCAGGTCGTGAACCGATAGCTTCCTGTGCAGGCCGGAGCCCACGTGTAGAAGAGGTCCTCGTACGGCGCCGCGCTCAAGCTCGCCTGGCCACACACGGCGCCGTCGCCCCCGACGAAGCCCGAATCCGTCGCATCGAAACTGGAGTAGGCGAACGTGCCTTCTCCGGCGATCGGCGTCGGCGTGGCGCAGTCGTCGTTAGACGGCGGAATAGGAGCGACTCCTATATTGAGAGTGCCTGTCATCGTTGCGCCGACCAAGCTCGCGGTGCCGACCTGGATCAGGATCGGATCGCCGGTCAGCAGGCCCGTCGCGACGATGCGCGACTCGAAGTTGCCGCCCCCGTTGTCGTCGTGCGCCAAACACACGGCCGAGCACGCCGTCCCGCTGTGCAGCGCCAGCTCGGTGTCGGCCACCGAACCGATGGTGGTGAACTCGTAGTCCCCGTCGGCCGGGACGGTCCACTGGAAGAACACGTCTCCCGCGACGAGACCGGGTGCGGTCGCCGGGCAGGGTCCCATGCCGGCATTGAAGTTCGACGTCGTCGCTGCGAAGTTGCTCCAGACGGTCGTGCCGACCCCCGCGATCGCGGTCGCTGTGGAGCAGTCGTCGTTCGCGGGCGGAGGGGCCGCCACCGAGACGTTGAGGATTCCGATCGCGCTGCTCGTGGGGTCGTCCTCCCAATCCCCCAACTGGATCTGCAGGACGTCGCCCACGTTGATGCCCGTGACCGTCACCGCGCTCTCGCTGAAGGTCGCGCAAGGTCCGATGCTGTTGCTGTCGAGGCACACGGCACCACAGCCCGACCCGAGGTGGATGTTCAGGATCGTGTTGTTCTGCGAGCCGCAGTTGTCGATCGTGAAGTTGCCGGCAGCCGTCGCGGTCCAGGACCAGAAGACGTCGCGCGTGATGAACGTCGTGCTCTCGTTCTGCGCGCAGAGCAACGGATCGCCCCCGTCGAACATCGAGGTGCCGGCCCACGTGCGGTCGTAGGGGAAGGAACCCGTGCCCACGATCGCGGTGGCCGTCGAACATATGTCGTTGGCCGGCGGCGTGGGCGGCACCCAGAGCCCAATCTCCAGAATGCCCGGGCCCGCGAAACTCGGGAGCCACTCGCCCACCTGGATCAAGTACGTGTCGCCGGCCGAGATCCCGTTCAGGACGATTCGCGCTTCCGGGTCGATCCCCACGCCGTCGTCGTTGTTCGCGGCGCAGGTCGCCGTACAGCCGACACCGGCGTGCATGCTGATCAGCGGATTGGCCGTTCCTCCGGCCGTGGCGAAGAAGAAATCTCCACCGACGGCCGCGGTCCAGTCGAAGAAGGCGTCGACCCTCAGATCCGTTCCTCCGCTCGTCGCGCACAACACCGGATCGCCACCATCGAACCCGGAGGTCGTGGCGAACGTCGTGTCGTACGGATACAGACCGCTGCCCGAGATCATCGTCGCGGTCGAACACAGGTCGTTGACCGGCGGCGCTGCCGGCAAGGAGATGTCGACCGAACCCGCACCCGTGGTCCCCGGCGTGAACGCGCCGACTTGGATGAGGTACGTGTCCCCGGCATTCAGGCCGGCCAGCGCGATCTCGCTGCGCGCGCCACACGAGTTGTCGTCATTCGCGACGCAGATGGCGGAGCAATCCGATCCGAGCGAGATCTGCAATTGCGTGTCGTAGGTCGCGGTGCACAGCGAGAACGTTGTGTCCCCAGCGACCGCCGACGTCCACGCGAAGAACACGTCGATGTTCATCGTCGTCTCGCAAGGCGCTCCGCCGAAATCCAACCCCGACGCCGTGCTGATCGTCGTGTCGTAGGGGAAGATCCCCGCGCCCAGGATGGCCTGGGGTGTTGCACAACCGTCGGATCCTTGGCCGAGCGCGTTGCCGGTTGTTGCGCAAGCGAGCACCCCGGCGACTCCGAGGTGGATCCAGCGGTAGGGCGATGTGAGTGTGATGAGATTCACGTGCGAAGAGTCGTAGGCGGGGGAAGGCTGGGGCTCGAGGGGGCCACAGCTCGCGCCTCCATCCTGCACCGATCCACTCCAATGCGAAACCTCGCCTTGTCCGCGGGGGCGGAGGAGCGCGCCCTTCACCCCGTCGGCAACAGCCCGGACACTCTCGGGGGTCCTTCCGCACGCGCTCCGGGTCACGCCATTCGTCCCGGTCCTCACTCGATCGTACGGCTCCGCTCGGAGCCTCTTCGAGAATGCAATGGAGTCGAGTGCCGCACGAACGAGAGCGGGGGCGCCACCCCGATGAGTGACGCCCCCGCGTGTTCGATCCGAAGCGTGGCGGAACCACGCTCCGGAGTCCTAGCCGGTCCCGTTCAGGGGAACACGACGTCGATGGCGTTCGAGAAGTTCGCCGAGCTGCCGGGGTTCGGCAGCGGAGCGATCTGGTCGCGATACCAGCATTGGAAGCTCCACTGGTCGCCGGACATGATCATCTGACCCGCGGGGCTGTAGGGAAGTGCCAACGGCACGTCGTACCCGCTGCCACCCGAAGACGTCGCATTGCCGAACAGACTCTGGAGAACTCCGGCGCCGTCGAATTGACCGATCGAGTTGAACGAGGGGTTGCTCTGGTTCGTGGCGATCGTCGGGTTGTAGCGACCTTGCGGAGTGCCGAGGCAGAGCACGCCGTTGAAGATGGCGAGGTTCGCCGTGGAGTTCACGGAGACCAGGATGAAGCCGAACTCGCCGGCGGGACCGTCGATGACCTCGAGGTGGAGGTCACTGCCGATGCCACTGCCGAACGAGCTGGTGCCCATCTTGGCGTAGTTGCCCAAGTAGTGCGGGCTGGCCGGATCACAGACCACGGTGATGCTGGACGACGGGCAGTTGCCCAGGTCCGTGATGTTGATCTGGCTCGCACCCTGCGTCGACGTGGCTTGGTAGGTTCCGGCCTGAATCAGGAAGTCCTGACCAGCGACCGCGCCCGTGATCATCAAGCTGGAAAGCAGACCCGTTCCATCGTCGTCATCGCCCTGGTAGCAGAGCGCTGTGCAATCGGAACCCAGGTGGACGTTGATCTTGGTGTCCGTGACCGTCGCGGAGCCTTCCGTGTCGATCAGGAAATCACCCGAGCACGGCGCGGTCCAGACGAAGAACACGTCGTTCGAAATCTCCTGCTCGAGTCCCGTCTGGCTGTCGTGCGGGAAACACGGATGGATACCGTTCGAAGCAATCTCGCCACCGTTGAAGCCCGAAGTCGTGGCGCTGGTGGTGTCGAAGAAGAACGAACCGAAGCCCGAGATGGCCGTGGGCGTCGAGCAATCGTCGTTCGCCGGGGGCGGCGGGGGCGGGGGCGTCACGGTGATGTTCAGGAGGCCGCCGGCGCCCGAGACGCCAGGGTTCCATCCACCGACGCGGATCAGGTACGTGTCACCGGCGAGAGCGCCGGCCACGTCGACCGTCGACTGCGGGGTGCAGGGACCACCGTCGTCGTTGGACGCGATGCAGATCGCCGAGCAGTCCGCGCCGAGGCTCACCGAGATCTCGGTGTCGTAGCTCGAGCCGCAGGTGTCGAAGGTGTAGTTGTCAGGGGTCACGACGGTGAACGTGTAGAACATGTCGTTGCCGATGACGGCACCGCACGGCCCCACGCCGGAGTCGATGGCGGTCGTGTTGTCGAAAGCCGTGGTGCCCAGGCCAACCGCGACCGGCGTGGCGCACGTGTCGTTCGCCGGGCCGGGGGGAAGCAGGGTGATGTCGAGCGTACCCGGGCCAGCAGCGACGCTGGTCGCGGACCAGTTGCCGATCTGGAGCAAGTAGGTCGTGCCGGAGACCGCACCCGCGAAGGTGAAGGTCGACGGGTCGGATTCGACGAGGCACGTTGCGGTGCAATCGGCGCCGAGGTGAATGTTGACCTCGGTGTCGTTGCCTTCGGTGGACACGTCGATGGTGTAGTTGCCAGAGGCCGCGGGGGTCCAGGCGAAGAAGATGTCGCGGTTACCCGCACCGTCGTTGACGGCACCCAGGCAAGTCGTAACGCCGTCACCACCGTCGAAACCACTCGAGAAGGCCGGCGTGCGATCGTACGGGAAGCTGCCAATGCCACCGATGACGGTGGGCGTCGCGCAGGTGTCGTTCGCCGGGGGCGGCGGGGGGACCGAGACGTTCAGACTGCCGGAGGCGTTGAAGATCTCCGTGTCGCCGAAGTCACCGACCTGGATCAGGTAGACGTCGCCGGCGTTGACTCCGGTGAGCGTAACCTGCTCCTCTCCGTTGGAGGCGCAAACGGCTCCGGCCGAGTTGGCGACACAGGTCGCCGTGCAGTCGCCACCGAAGTGAGCGTTGATCTCGACGTCGTTGTTCGCGCCGCAGTTGTCGAAGACGTAGTTGCCGGCCGCGAGGGCGGTCCAGGCGAAGAACACGTCGCGGTGGGGCGGAAGCGTTCCTTGCGCGGTTCCACACGTGACGGGGTCACCACCAGCGAAGCCGCTGCTGGTCGCGCCAAGGCGGGAGTACGGGAACGAGCCCAACCCGGAAATCGGATCCGGGGTCGCGCAGGTGTCGTTCGCGGGCGGGGCGCCGATGATGTCGATCGTCAACGTGGCCGCGCCAACGACGCCGGCCGTGAAGGCTCCGACCTGGATGACGTACTGGTCACCGGCGAGGATGCCGGGGATCTCGATGGCGCTGCGCAGGCCGCAAGCATCGTCGTTGTTGGCGACACAGATCGCGGCACAGTCCGTGCCCAGGCCCATTTGCAGTTGCGTGTCGTACGTCGCGTCGCACGTACCGAAGACGTGCGTTCCCGCTGCAGTAGCCGTCCAGATGAAGAAGACGTCTTCGTTCATCGTGGCTTCACAGGGGGCGCCGCCGAGGTCGACGGCCGAAGGAGTGCTGGCGGTCGTGTCGTATACGAAGGCACCGGTACCAGAGAGGGGGGTCGGTGCGACGCAGTCGTCCGTGCCCTGGGCAAAGGCGGCGCTCGGGAGAGCGATCGCCACGGCGCCGACGAGGGCGCCCATGAAGGTCTTGTTCATCTTGCGATTCGAAGGAGTTGAGAGGAGAAGCTGTGACGCTGTCTGCCTTCGAACCGTTCCGTGGAGGCGCCGCGTTGGCGGTCCAAGGAGTCGGGGCGGGCAGGCTTCGACCGGTCCAGCTTAGATGCGAATGGCCGAAGTCTCCCAGGGGATTCCCTGGATCGCACAAGGGAAGCCCAGCGCGCTGTTCTCGGGCTCCCCAGCCAGCGTCAGAGGCCCTGGTGAGGGCTGGGTCTTCCGCTTTGACCCAGCCTGAGACACCTCGGTCGGGAGTGGGACTGCCCGGCCCGTCGACCCGCGATCGGTGGAACTCCACTCGCGGCCCCAGGACCTGCGACGCCACGCTCACCGCTGCTCAAAACCTGCGCGTCGATTTCCCTCAGGGGAAGAGCGTGCTGCCCGAGAGGAATCCCGGCAGCACCCCGATCGCCACGACCATCGCCGCGCAGAATCCGACGCAGGCTGCGGCCCACGGACGCTCGGCCATCGGCGGAGCTTGCCCGTCCTTGGCCGGCTGCATCCACATCGCGATCACGACGCGCAGGTAGTACCCGAGCGCGACGACCGACAGCAGGATGCCCGCGATCGACAGCGCGATCATGTCGGCTTGAACGGCCGCACCGAACACGAAGAACTTCCCGATGAAGCCGCCGGTGGCCGGAATGCCGCCGAGGCTCAACAGGAACAGCGTCATGCCCGCGGCCATGCCCGGGCGTCGCTGTCCGAGCCCACGCAGTCCGTCGATGGTCGTGTGGTGCTCGCCGTCCGCTTCGAGCCAGGACAGGAGCGCGAAGGCCCCGCCGGCGGTGAAGACGTACGCGGCCATGTACAGCACCGCGGCTTGCGTGGCTTCCGCGTTGAGCAATCCGTCGGTGGCAGCCGACGCTGCCACGGTGAACAGGAGCGTGCCGGCGTGGGCGATGCCGGACCACGCCAGCATGCGCTTCAGGTCCTTCTGCATCAGCGCGCCGAAGTTGCCGACAGCCAGCGTCAACACGGCCAGGATCCCGATGAGCGTCGCGGCCGAGACCGGGACGAGGAACGAAGCCTCCAGCAGGAACGCGATCGCGGCCGCCTTGGTGCCCGTCGCCATCAACGATGTGACAGGGGTGGGCGAACCCTGGTAGACGTCCGGCACCCAAAGGTGGAACGGGAAGATGCTCGCCTTGAAGAACAGGCTGCCCAGCATCAGCGCGATGCCCGTGCGCGCCAGCGGTGTTTCGAGGGCTTCGCCAACCTGGCGCAATTCCGGCAACGACATCGTGCCGGTCGCCGTGTACAGGAGACCCGCGCCGTACAGGAACATCGCGACGCCGAACGCGCCCAGGACGAAGTACTTGAGGCCGGCCTCGACCGAGTCGTTGCGCACGCGGCGGAAGGCCGCCAGGCAGTAGAGCGGGATCGACAGCAGCTCGAGCCCGATGAAGAACGTGATCAGGTCCTGGGCACCGGCCATCATCATCATGCCGATGGGGGCGGTCAGCATCAGGACGTCGTGCTCGCCCAGGAACGGAGCCTCCTGGCGGTAGTACTTGCGCGCCTGCATCCAAGCCACGAGCGTCGCCGCCAGGAACACCATGCCCCAGACGCCCACCTGTTGGCTGACCAACAGCGTGCCGCCGAGGACCCGCACGGGCGCACCGATCTCGGGCGTGTGCTGCCACAGTCCCCAGCAACCCCAGGCCGAAGCCAGGATCGCGCCGAGGAACACGGCGGGGCGGATCTTCTTGAGACCCTCGAACAGCTCGCAGACGAGCAGCACCAGGATGCCCACCGTCAGCGACACCATCGGCGCGAGCGCACGCGCCGCGTCTCCGGTGAACGTGTTCGCGAACAGCTGCTGGGTCGACTCGGGGTCGAACGCACCGCCCTGGGCCGTCGTTTGCAGGGCGGACTCTTGAACGATCGTGATCAGGCTCATCGGGGGACCTCGGTCGAGACTTCAGCGGCGCTGAGTTCGAGGGTCGTCTGGGCAGCCTCGACGCGCTCGGCGAGGAGGTCGAGGGAGGCGGTGGTGCGATCCAGGAACATGTTCGGCGCGACGCCGATCCAGACGCACAGGACGGCGATGGGAACCATCAGGCCGACCTCGCGCAGGTTCAGGTCCTGCAGCTTCTGGTTGGCCTCGTTGGTCACTTCACCGAACAGCATCAAGCGCGTGGCGCGCAACAGGTACACGGCGCCGAAGATGACTCCGGTGACCGCGATTCCGGCGATCCACGGGTTGGCCTGGAACGATCCCAGCAGGATCATCCATTCCCCGATGAATCCGTTCAGCCCGGGCAGCCCGACGCTGGACAGCACGGCGAACACGAAGAAGAACGCGAAGACCGGCATGACGGCTGCGACGCCGCCGTAGTCCTTGAGCTCGCGCGTGTGGCGCCGCTCGTAGATCATCCCGATCAACAGGAAGAGCAGGCCGGTCGAGAGGCCGTGGTTGACCATCTGCAGCAGGCTGCCGCGCAAGCCCGACTGGGTCAGCGCGAACATGCCGAGCACGACGTAGCCCAGGTGGCTGACCGACGAGCATGCGACCAGACGTTTCACGTCCGTCTGCGCCATCGCCAGGAACGCGCCGTACACGATGCCGACCGCGCCGAGGATCATGAACGCGGTCGACGACGCGACGGCCGCTTGCGGGAACATGCCGATGCCGAAACGCAGCAGCCCGTAGGTGCCCATCTTCAGCAGCACGCCGGCCAGGATCACCGAGCCCGAGGTCGGCGCCTCGGTGTGCGCGTCGGCGAGCCAGGTGTGGAAGGGGATGACCGGCACCTTGATCGCGAACGCCAGCGCGAAGGCGGCGAACAGCCAGCCCTGGACCTCGAGCGACGAGGCCGCCGCCAGTTCGGTCAGCTCAGGAATGCTGGTCGTGTGGAAGTGCAAGTACATCCACACGGCCGCGATCAGCATTACGAGGCTGCCGGCGACGGTGTAGAGGAAGAACTTGACCGTGGCGTAGAGGCGACGCTCGCCGCCCCAGATGCCCAGCATGAAGTACAGCGGAACGAGGCTGACTTCCCAGAACGTGTAGAAGAGCACCAGGTCCATCGCCAGGAAGACGCCCATCATCCCGGTCTGCATCACGAGCAGCCAGACGAGGAACTCCTTCACACGATGCTTCACGTGCCCCGGCGTCGACAGCACGACGAGCGGCATGAGGAACGCCGTCAGCGCGACAAGCAGGATCGAGATGCCGTCCACGCCCAGGGCGTAGCGCACTTCGACGAAACCCGGCGCATCGTGATACGGGATCAGGAACCAGTGCCGGTTCTCGGTCAGCTGCTGCGTGGCGATGCTCGCGTCGAACTGGAACCACAGCATCGCGCCGAGCACCGCGACGATCAGCGTGACCGCCAGCGTGTAGCCACGCATCAGGTCGTGCCGATCGCTGGGCAGGACCAAGAGGCCGAGCGCCCCCAGCAGGGGGATGAAGATCAAGAGGGAGAGCAGCATGAATCAGTTCCCCATCCACATCCAAAGGACGACGAGCGTGCAAGCGGCACCGCCCATCCAGAGTCCGTACGTCGAGAGCGAGCCGTCCGCCGTCTTGCGCACGCGGTGACCCGCGCTCTGCGCCAGGCGGCCCAATCCGTTGACCGCGCCGTCGATGATGACCTGGTCGATGACGACCGCGATCATCCGGGCGGCCAGCATGATCGGCTGCACGATCCACAACTTGTAGGTGCGGTCGATGCCCCAGGCGTCGCCGAGCGCCGCAGCCAGCTGGGGCCGCTTCGCCTCGAACGCCTGGTCGGCGCCGATGCCTCGCTTGTGGTGGTGGAAGCCGAAGTGCGCGCCGGCGAGGGCGATCACCGAGCCGAGGCCCAGCAGGAGCCATTCGGTCGTGTGCGACATGTGATGGGCGCCGCCGAGGATCGCCGTGCCTTGACGCGTGACCGGCTCGAGCCAGTGCGTCAGGATTCCAGCACCCCTGGGGATGACCGGCGGCAGGTTCAGCACACCCGCACCGATCGCGAGCACCGCCAACACATACAGCGGCATCGTCATCAACCGCGGCGACTCGTGCGGATGCACGTGGGCCGCGTCGAAGCGCTCCTCACCGAAGAACGTCAACGCGACCATGCGCCACGAGTAGTACGCGGTCATGGCGGCCGTCGCGATCCCGATGCCCCACAGCAACAGGTAGACCCCACCGTGCTGGAACGTCATCGCCAGGATTTCGTCCTTGCTGAAGAAGCCCGACAAGAGCGGCAGTCCCGACAGCGCCGCGGCACCCGCCGTGAACGCCAGGAACGTCTTGGGCATGTGCTTCCGCAGGCCGCCCATCTTGTGCATGTCCTTCTCGTCGTGCATGCCGTGGATCACGGAACCCGCAGCGAGGAAGAGCAGCGCCTTGAAGAAGGCGTGCGTGATCACGTGGAACAGCGCGGTGGACCAGGCCCCGACGCCCAGCGCCAGGAACATATAGCCGAGCTGGCTGACCGTCGAGTACGCGAGCACACCCTTCAGGTCCCGCTGGCGTAGCGCGCTGGAGCCCGCGACGAATGCGGTCAGCGCACCGACGATCGCGATCGTCATCATCACCGCCGGCGCCGAGGCGTACAGCGGGTTCAGGCGGATCACGAGGTAGATGCCGCTGGTGACCATGGTCGCGGCGTGGATGAGCGCGGACACCGGCGTCGGGCCGGCCATCGCGTCGGGCAGCCACACGAACAGCGGGATCTGGGCGCTCTTGCCGCAGGCGCCGCCGAAGAGCAGCAGTGCCGCGAGGCCGAGCTGCCAGGCCTTGGAGGCATCGAAGTCCTGCAGGAAGATCTTGTCGTTGATCGTCGCGTAGTCGAACGAGCCCAGCAACTGGACCAGCAGGAACATCCCGAGCAGAAAGGCCGCGTCACCGATGCGGTTGACGACGAACGCCTTCTGCGCGGCTTCGGCGGGCCAGCCCTTGCGGTACCAGAAGCCGATCAAGAGGTACGAGCAGAGGCCGACGCCCTCCCAACCAACGAACGTGCCGACGATCGAGCTGGACAGGATCAGCACCAGCATCATCGCGACGAACAGGTTCAGGTACGCGAAGAACTTCGCGAAGCCCGGGTCGCCCTTCATGTACCCGACGGCATAGATGTGGATCAGCAGGCCGACGCCGGTGACGACCAGCGTCATGGCGCCCGACAGGCGGTCCAGCACCATCGCGACGTCGACGTTCAGCGAATCGCTGACGTGGATCCAGTCCCAAGCGGCGCTGGACAGTTCGGTGACGCCCTCGATGCGCAGGCCGAAGAAGCCCTTCAGTCCGAGGACGAACGCGAACGCCATCATGGCGACGGCGGTCCAGCCCGCGACGGGGCCGAGGCCCTCGGTGCCGGGGCTGTCCTTGCGCTGGCGCAACGTGACGGCGTACATCACGGCGCACAGCAGGCTTCCCAGAAGCGGCAGTCCGGGGATCAGCCAGAGCCAGTTGTCATGCATGGGATCCGTCCTCCAGCTCGGTGAGCTCGCGCATGTCGACCGACTGCTTGCGGCGGTAGAGCGCGATGACGAGCGCCAGGCCGACGGCGGCTTCCACCGCGGCGACGACGATGACGAAGGTGACCATGATCGGCCCTTCCAGGTCGGTCTGGTCCTGGCCCGCCAGGAAGGCGTTGTGCCTGGAACCTGCGACGAAGGCGAGGTTGGCGGCGTTGAGCATCAGCTCGATGCACATCAACACGACGATCAGGTTGCGGCGGATGAAGAATCCGGCGACGCCGATCGAGAACAGGATGGCCGACAGGATCAGCAGGTGTTCGGTGGGGACGCTCATGCGGCCTCCTCCTTCGCCGCCGTCAGCGCTTGGGGCGGCGTGACGGCGACCGAAGCGCGCTCGCGCTTGGCGAGCACCAGCACGCCGACCGCGGTCGCGAGCAGCAGCACCGAGGCGCCCTCGAAGGCCAGCGTCCACTGCGTGAACATCGCCAGGGCCATCTGCTTGAGCGGGTCGAGCCCACCGATCGGCAGCACGACGCCCTCGGGCAGCTGGGCCAGGTTCGAGTTCGCGACCGTCAGCAGCGTGAGTGCCGCGACGATGCAGCCGACGCCGATTCCGAGGCGCGGCGTGAGGCCGCCCTGCATCACCGGCGCGTCGTGCTCGGCGTCCGGGTCACCCAGGTTGAGCAGCATGACCACGAACAGGAACAGCACCATGATGGCACCGCCGTAGACGAGCACCTGGATCGCGGCGAGGAACTGGAAGCCGGACAGCAGGTACGTGGTGGCGATCCCGACGAAGGACGCCAGGAGCCACAGCACGCTGTGCACCGGATTGCGCGCGAGCACGACGCCCAGGGCCGCCAGGACCGAGAGCGTGGCTGCGGCGTAGAAGATGAGGTCTACCACCGGTCGTTGATCCGTTTCACGTAGTCCATCCGTTTGCGCATCTCCGACTCGGGACGCTTCAGGCGCTCCATGTCGTAGACGAGTCCTTGGCGGGTGTAGTCCGCCAACTCGAGCTCATCGCTCATGTAGATCGCGTGCTTCGGGCAGGCCTCTTCGCAGAAGCCGCACAGGATGCAGCGCAGCATGTCGATGTCGAACCGCTCCGGCTCGCGTTCGATGAAGCGATCGGTCTCCTGGCCGTCGATCGTGATCGCGTAGGCCGGGCACGCCGCCTCGCACAAACCGCACGACACGCACGCGATGTTGCCGTCGGTGTTGACGACCAGACGCGGTTGACCGCGCGTGACCTCGGTGGTCGGCAGCCCCTCTTCGGGGTACTGCCGCGTCACCCGGGGCTTGAACATCTTGGCGAACGTGATCGACAGGCCCTTCACGATGGAGGGCAGGTAGAGCTTCTCGAGCAGAGTCAGCTCGCGTCGTTTGACGATGACCATGGCATCAGCTCCAGGAAACGATGGCGCCCGTGAGGAGCAGGTTGGCGAGAGCGATCGGCAGGAAGACCTTCCAACCGAGCGACATCAACTGGTCGAACCGGAAGCGCGGAAGGGTCCAGCGCACCCAGATGAACAGGAACAGGAAGAAGCCCGTCTTGGCGATGAACGCCACGAACTGCAGGTACCACGGTGCGTCCGCCCAGAAGGGAACCTCGTAGCCGCCCAGGAAGAGGGTCGTGATCAAGCACGACATGACCACGATCGCGCAGTACTCGCCCAGGAAGAACAGGGCGAACTTCATCGAGGAGTACTCGGTGTGGAAACCGCCGACCAGTTCCGGCTCGCACTCGGCGAAGTCGAAGGGGTGGCGGTTGGTCTCGGCGAAGGTCGCGATCACGAACAGGACGAACGCGACCGGCTGGCTGAACATGTTCCAGTGCCAGATGTCGCCGGACTGGTCCTGGGCGATCTCGGAGAAGTTGAGCGAGCCGCTCATCGCGACGACCGTCAACGCGCACAGGATCAGCGCCAGCTCGTAGCTGACCATCTGGGCCGAGGCGCGCAGTCCGCCGAGAATCGAGTACTTCGAGTTCGACGCCCAGCCGGCCAGGATCACGCCGTAGACCGACAGTCCCGACAGGGCCAGAACGAACAAGAGGGCGATGTCGATGTGGGCGATCGACAGCGGCGCAGCGGGAAGTCCGAGAAACTCGAACTCACCCGCGAACGGCACGACCGCGACGGTCATCATCGCGGGCACGGCCGCCAGGATCGGCGCCAGGCGGAAGATCCATATGTTCGCGCCGTCGGGCGTGACCTCCTCCTTCAGGAGGAACTTCACACCGTCGGCGAGCGGCTGCAAGATGCCGCCGGGGCCGACGCGGTTCGGGCCGATGCGGTACTGCATCCACGCCGAGAACTTGCGCTCGGCCAGCGTCATCAACGCCGCCGTGCCCAGCAGACCGCCGTAGATCAAGCTGCACTTGATCAGGAGGATCAGGAAGTCGTTCACGCCTTGGCCTCCGCGGCTCCGGTGAGCATCTGGTCGAGCGTCTCGATCAGGCGTTCGGTCGTCCACACGCCGGCGGGCATCTGGCGCGCGGGCAAGAGCTGACGGGCGATGCCGTCGACGTTGGTCCAGGTGCCCGTGCGCTCGACCTGGTTCGGAATGCCGAACGCGACGTCGATGGCGGGGGACAGGAGCGGCTCGCACGACATCAGGATCACGCGACCCGCCGTCGGCAGCTCCGCCAGAGCGTCGGCTCCGAGCAGCGTGCCCAATCGTTCGCCGATGAACATCGACGACGCGGATGCGGCGGCGGCGGCGAGGGCGGCCTCGGCGTCCAGCGCCTCGAATCCGAGCTCGGTCAACCCGCGGCGGTTCGGGCAGGGATCGCCTGTGTGCAGCAGGTCGTCCTTCTCGTCGTTGGCGGCGGGCGAGACGAACGTCAGGCGGGCACCGATGTGCTCGCCCAGGGTCTTCACCGCGGCGCCTTCCTCGTTGGTCATCCACGGCGACACGACGATCAGCGGCGCGGTGTGCGTGAGCAGCATGTCGCGCGTCACACCGAGCGCGGCGTGCGCGTCGACGATCTCCCAGCCACGATCGACGTTGGGCAGCAGGCCGCCCGGCAGTCGCTCGTCGAAGTTGACGTTGTCCATCGCGAAGCGGCCGATGTCGCACATCCACCACTCGTTGACGTCGCCGTCGTAGCGCGGGCGGAAGCGCTTGACCTCGCCCTTGCGCAGGACTTCGGCGGTCGTCGCGCAGCCCTTCGAGCACTCCCCGCAAGCGGAAGCGGTCTTGGTCAGGTTCCAGACGCGCGCCTGGAAGCGGAACGGCTTCAAGGTCAGCGCACCGACGGGGCAGATGTCAGCCAGGTTGCCCTGGTACTTGCCGGTCATCGGCCTGTCGTTCCACACCTCGATGGTCGAGTGCGAACCGCGGTCCGCCACGACGAGCTGGGGCTTCTTCGGAATCTCCTCCTGGAAGCGCACGCAGCGGCTGCACAGGATGCAGCGCTCCTGGTCGAGCATGATGACGTCGCCCAGGTCCTTGCGCTTCTCCAGGTTGCGGCGCGGCTCGACGCTGCGTCCTTCACCCTGGTTCTCGTCGAACGAGTAGTCCTGCAACGTGCACTCGCCGGCCTTGTCACAGATCGGACAATCCAGCGGGTGGTTCTTCAGCAGGAACTCGAGGCACTCGCGCCGCGTCTCCTTGGCCTTGGGCGTCTGCGTGCTGACGACCATGCCCTCGGCGACGGGCGTGCGGCACGCGACCATGACGCGCCCCGGCATCTCACCCATCTGGACCTCGACCTGGCAGATGCGGCACGAGCCGACCGGCGTGAGGCCCGGGTGATAGCAGTAGTGGGGGACGTCGACGCCCTCACCGTGACAGGCGTGGATCAGGGGCTTGCCCTTCTCGGCCTGCACTTCGCGTCCGTCGACCGTGATGGTGACGGTCGAAATCGTCTTGGTGTCGCTCACGCGCCCACTCCTTCCAATTTGCGCGCTGCGAGCACGCCTTGGTGTCCACCGTGCTGCACGTACAGCTCGAGCTCTTCTTTGAAGTTGCGCACGACCGAGTGCGTCGGGATCGCCGCCGCGTCGGACAGCGCGCAGATCGTCTTGCCGGGCGCCATGCCGTTGGCGAGATCGGTGAGGAGTTGGATGTCCTCGGTGCGTCCGCCGCCGTCGTACAGGCGCTGGAAGATCTGGGACAACCACTGCGTGCCCTCGCGGCACTGGCTGCATTGGCCGCAGCTCTCGTGGTCGTAGAAGTTCATCAGCACGAGCGCCGACTTTACGACGCTGGCTTGGTCGTCCAGCATGATCATCGCGCCGGTGCCGAACATCGAACCCGCTGCCTTCAGCGAGTCGTGATCCATCGGCGTGTCGATCGCGTCGGGCTTCAGGAAACCGGTGGACGAGCCGCCGGGGATCCAAGCCTTCAGCTGGCGACCTTTCCAGACGCCGCCGGCGTATTCCTCGAGCACCTGGCGCGCGGGCATGCCCAACGGCAACTCGTACACACCGGGTTTCTCGACGTGACCGCTGATGCCGCACAGGAAGTTGCCGGGCGACTTCTCGTTGCCCATCCCGCGGAACCACTCGGCGCCGCGTTCCAGGATGAACGGCACGTTGAAGATCGTCTCGACGTTGTTGACGGTCGTCGGCTGGCCCCAGAGGCCGAAGCCGGCGGGGAACGGAGGCTTGGGACGCGGGTGGCCGCGCTTGCCCTCGAGGCTCTCCATGAGCCCCGTCTCCTCGCCGCAGATGTACGCGCCGGCGCCCTTGTGCATGTGGATCTCGCACGAGAAGTCGGAGCCCAGGATGTTCTGGCCGACCAGCCCCGCCTTGCGCGCTTCGGCGATCGCGGCGAACACGCGGTCGTAGGGCAAGCGGTATTCACCGCGCACGTAGATGTAGACGGCGTCGAGGCGCATGGCGTGCGCCGCGAGCAAGCAGCCCTCGACCAAGCCGTGCGGATCCTCGCGCATGATCACGCGGTCCTTGCACGTGCCCGGTTCGGACTCGTCCGCGTTGACCGCCATGTAGCGGGTGCGCGTGTCCTTTTCGGGGTCGGGCATGAAGCTCCACTTCAGGCCGGTCGGGAAGCCAGCGCCGCCGCGACCGCGCAGGCCGGACGCCTTGACCTCTTCCGTCACGTCCAGAGGCGTCATGCCTTCCTTCAGGACCTTCTCGAGGACCTTGTAGCCGCCCTGGGCCTGGTAGCCCTTCAGCGTGTGCGAGTCCTCGCGATCCATGCGCGAGAGCAGGTAGGTCTCGTGACTCACGCCAGGCCTCCCAGGATCTTGTTCACGTCGTCAGCGACGAGGTCTTCGTGGTAGGTGCCGTCGACGACCATCATCGGTGCGTTGGCGCAGCCGCCTTGGCACTCGACGGTCTCGAGGTAGATCTTGCCGTCCGCCGAGTTCTGTCCGGGCTTGGCGCCGGTCAGCTCGCACGCGCGCGCGACGAGCTCGTCCGAGCCGCGCAGGTCGCAAGAGATATTGCGACAGATCGAGACGATGTGCTTGCCGACGGGCTTCAGGAAGAACATCGGATAGAAGCTCGCGACCGAGAAGACCTCGACCGGTTCCATGCCGAAGTACGCGGCGACGGCCTCGATGATGTCGGGCGAGAGCCAGCCACCGAGGTCCTCCTGGCAGCGATGCAGCGCCGGGATGAGCGCGGCCTGCGACTCGGGGTAGTGCGTCTTGAGTTCGTCGAACTCGGAGATCAGTTCTTGGGTGAGCACCATTATCGATCCACCTCGCCCATGACGAAGTCCAGGCTGCCGATGATCGCCATCATGTCCGAGAGCAGGCAACCGTTCGAGATGAGCGGAATCGCCTGGACGTTCATCAGTCCGGGCGCGCGCACGTGGCAGCGCAGCGGCGTGCTGGTGCCATCGGACGCGATGTAGAAACCCAGCTCGCCCTTGCTCGACTCGCACGCGAAGTACGCGGCGCCTTTGGGCAGCTTCATGTCCGTGACGACCTTGAACTGGAAGATCAGCTCTTCCATCGATTCGTGGACGCGTTCCTTGGGCGGCAGCACGTACTTGCGATCGCGCGTCAGGTAGTCGGCGCCCTTGGACTTGTCCAGGCGATCGAGCGCCTGCAAGCAGAGCTTGACCGACTGGCGCATCTCTTCGATGCGGACCAGGTAGCGGTCGTAGCAATCGCCGACCGTGCCGACCGGGATCTCGAAGTCGTAGTCCTCGTAGCCCGAGTACGGCATCGCCTTGCGCAGGTCCCACTCGACGCCGGAACCGCGCAGGTTCGGGCCGGTGAGCGACCACTGCTTGCACATTTCGGGGGTCAGGACGCCGACGCCCTTGTTGCGGTCGTGCCAGATGCGGTTGCCGGTCAGCAGCGCCTCGAATTCGTCGATCTTGGAGGGGAACTGCGTGACCCACTCGCGGATCGCGCGGGCCATGTCCTCGTCGACGTCCGCGTACACGCCGCCCATGCGAACGTACGTGTTGTTCATGCGATGCCCGGTGTAGGCATCCAGCAGGTCGTACGCCTTCTCGCGCTCGGTGAACGTGAAGAAGAACATCGACACGGCGCCCAGGTCGATCGCGGTCGTGCCCAGGTAGATCAGGTGCGCCATGATGCGCGACAGCTCCATCAGCAGCACGCGCACCTCTTGGCCTCGCTGCGGCACTTCGAGGCCGGCCAGCGATTCCAGCGCCATCGCGTAGGCGCAGTTGTTCATCAGCGGCTGGACGTAGTCGAGCCGGTCGGTGTGGGGGAAGAACTTGCGCCAGCCAAGGCTCTCGCAACTCTTCTCCTTGCCGCGGTGCAGGTAGCCGACGTCCGGGTCGACCGAGCAGATCGTCTCGCCGTCGAGCTCGACGCCCAAACGCAGCACACCGTGCGTCGCCGGGTGCTGCGGGCCCATGTTGAGCTTCATGATCTCGCCGTGCAGCGGATCGTCGGCGTCGACGACCAGCTGATCGGGCGAGGCGGGGATGTACTCGAACGTACGTGCCTGGCTCATCGTGCGCCTCCCTTCTTGGCGGCGGCTTTGGCCGTGGCTTTCTCGGCTGCTTCCGCGCGACGCGCACGATCCCAATCGCGATAGAGGCGATCCGGTTCGATGCCCTGGTGCGGGAACTCCTTGCGCAGCGGGTGGTGCGGATACGTCTTCGGCATCAGCAAGCGGCGCAGGTCCGGGTTGCCCTCGAACGTGATGCCGAACATGTCGAAGCACTCGCGCTCGCTGAAGCCGACGCCGTCCCAAAGGTCGACGCACGACGGAACGTTCGCGTCGTCACCGCTGACGCGGCAACGCACGCGAACGCGGTCGGTGTGCTCCATCGACAGGAACTGCCACGTGACCTCGAAGCGCGGTTCGGTGGGCGCGTGGTCGACGGCCGTGACGAACGTGTTCGTCTCGAAGCCGCAGTCGTGCTTCAGCGAGGTGAGGAACGCGTGGACGTGCTCGCGCGCGACCACGAAGGTCGGCACGCCGTCGCGCTCGGGCGTCTCGGTGAACGTGCCGTCCGCGCAGGCGGCGGTGATGCGCTCGAGGACGGTCATGCCGGGTCCTCGTCGCTCTTGCTGCGCGAATCGGTCGACGTGCCGGTGCGCTGGTCGGAATGCAGGCCGTCCGAGGACTGGTACGTGCCGACGCGGCTGGTGGCGATGCCCTCGTTGGGCGCCATCTGGAACGTGCCGGTACCGGACTCGTCGAGCTCGGTGGGGCCGTTCAAGATGCGCGCGAGCGGCGACTCACGCTCGATCTTCTTCTGCAGCTTGATGAGCGCGTCGAGCACCGCATCGGGCCGCGGCGGGCAGCCGGGGACGTAAACGTCCACGGGCAGGATCATGTCCACGCCTTGCACGACCGAATAGCTGTCGTACATGCCGCCGGACGACGAGCAGACGCCCATCGCGATGACCCATTTGGGGTCCGGCATCTGGTCGTAGATCGTGCGTACGGCCTCGGCCATCTTCCACGTCAACGTTCCGGCGACGATCATCAGATCGCACTGGCGCGGACTGAAGCGCGCGGCCTCGGCACCGAAGCGCGCCAGGTCGAACTTGGGTCCGATCAGCGCCATCAGCTCGATGCCGCAGCAGGAGAGTCCGAGGGGCATGGGCCACAAGCTGTTCTTGCGACCCCAGTTCATCAGGGCGTCGACACGCGTGGCCATGTAGCCCGCTTCCGTGTCCGAGGCCACGACCTCTTTCAGCGATCCCATTCGAGACCTCCTTTGCGCCACACGAAGGCCAGCGCGAGTGCGAGCAGGCCGACGAAGACGACGATTTCCGCCAGGACGTAGTGACCGACACCGGCCGCGCTCAGGTCGCGTGCGCCGATGGCCCACAGCGTCAGGAACACGCTCTCGACATCGAAGAGGATGAAGAGGACGGCGGTCAGATAGAAGTGGATCGACAGGCGCAAGCGCGCGTTGCCGACCGGGCTCATGCCGCATTCGTACGCGTCACCCTTGCCGATGACGTCGCGCTTGCGACCCAGCAGTTCCGACAGCACGACGTTCGCAATCGCGAACGCGGCCACCATGCCGAGCAGCAGAAGGATCGGTGCGTAGGCGCTGAGCATCGAGATGGATTCGCCTGTGTCGGCTCGGGGTCGAGCCTGGGCGAGCAGCGGGAGAAGGGGTGCGGGGACGGCGGCCACCGGACGTACCGGGAGCCTGAGGGGCCGGCCGCGGAAGGCTGCCCTCGTAGTCTTCTCCGGGGAGAGCGAGACGGGCCACCGACACGACCAACCGAATGCGGTTTCCAGGCCCACAGACGTGCCAGGTCAGGGCCGTGGCGATGGGGGATCGCACGACGCCCGTGGAGACTTGGACGGCCCGTCTATGGACTCGGGCGCAAAGTCTACAGAGGGGTCCCCAGGGGGCAATGGATTCCCGTCGTTCTGCGCTTCCGATCCCCGAGATCGAAAGGGTGCCGGATTCGAAACCACAAGTCCGGTTGTGACCCTACATGGCTGCCGATGCTCGATCCGCGGGCCTATCCCTGTGGCATTCCGTTGCGTCCGCATCGGGGGCGGGCCGCAGTCACCAGGCGCTCACGTTGGAAGGCCACTCTGCTCGGAAATGTGTCCTGTGGAGCTATGCGGGGGTACGGAGCCCGGTAACCCTCACTTGGATTCCCCATTT
>TARA_R110002096_G_scaffold154_2_pt1 | contig 27444 bp, 26 predicted proteins | sample TARA_R110002096 | Tara Oceans TARA_R110002096 (sample SAMEA4397295) | marine metagenome | biome: Polar Biome; feature: [DCM] deep chlorophyll maximum layer (ENVO:01000326); material: water (ENVO:00002006), including particulate matter (ENVO:01000060) such as... | depth 35 m
GTTAGTGGACTACCCCCGAATTCTCCTCGAAAACGAGGTCCTCCATACGCGCATAGGCGAGTTCCTGCCCCGGCTGGCTGAACAACACCATCAAGACTACCCATTTAATCTGTTCGACATCGATATCCGCGGACTCGAGCGCGAGCAGTCGATCAACCAGCAGTTCCCGCTGCGGCGGCGAAAGTATCCCGATGTTTTCGAGATAGGTGATGTAGCCGCGGCAAAAGGAATCCAGCCGTTCATGCTCAAAATCGTTATAGATACGTGTGCCGCGCACAGACGGGTTGCCGTACTGCAGATTGTCCTGATGATCTGTCAGGCCATCAAGCCAGGTAAGTGCGCGCTCGATTTCACTGTTGCCGAAGCCCGCTTGCGACAATTCCAGTCGCAACTCATTCTGATCGGGTTCCGGGACTTCCTCTGTGTCGACGTAGGATTCAAACAGGTACATCAGTACGTCGAGAACATTTTCTTTCATGCTTGGAGCGGCTCCTTATCTTCAAGCAATTAGGCTATAGCGTCCGCCGGACATGGCTTCAACCTCGCCGCGAAGCTCCATGAGCAGAAGCATGGAGGAAAGCTGCTCGATCGTCAATCCGGATCGGTTTTGCAGCTCATCAATGCTGGTGGGGTCGAAGCTCAGGTTTTGCCGCAGTGTTGCATAATCTGCGTCAGTCTCGCTTGCATGCGGCGATTCCGCAGTATTCTGCTCGGCGCTGGTCCATACGTGTCCCACCAGTGGCGCCAGCTCGGCACTGATATCGGCCGCCGACTCGGTGAGCTTGGCACCCTGGCGGATAAGTTCGTGACAGCCGCGCGACAACGGATTGTGTATGGACCCCGGCAAGGCGAAAACTTCCCGGCCCTGGTCGGCGGCGAGCCGCGCGGTTATCAGCGAGCCGCTGCGGCGAGCGGCTTCGACCACCAGGATCCCGAGGCACAGGCCGCTGATCAGGCGATTGCGCTCCGGGAAGTGGCGGCGATTCGGTGCGGCGCCCAACGGATATTCGCTGACCAGCGCACCGTTGGCCGCGATCTCGTGGGCAAGATCGTGATTTTGTGCCGGATAGACGCGATCGATACCATGGCCGAGCAGCGCTATCGTGCGGCCGCCAGCCTGCAGTGCACCCCGATGCGCGGCGGTATCAATCCCCTGTGCGAGGCCGCTAACAATGGTGAAGCCACCTGCTGCGAGATGCCGGGAAAACTCCGTCGCATTCTGCACGCCACCACGGGTCGGATTGCGACTGCCTACGATTGCCAGTGCCGGCAGGTGCAGTGCCCCGGCATCACCGTTGACATAAAGTAGCAACGGCGCACCTTTGATCTGCGCAAGCAATTCCGGATAGCCCGGAGTGCCATGCACAACGATTTTGTGGGAATCCGCCTCAAGCCATTCCAGCGTACGCTCGAGTAACGGACCGTCGGGTGACGCCAGTGCGCGGGCTTTGTTGTCTGGCAGCCCGGCGGCGCGCAGGCGCGACTCGGATTGACGCACAATCGTGGTTATGTCGCCGAACTGTTCGACCAGGCCGGCAAACTCCACCACGCTGACATAAGCGTGTGCAAGGCGCAGCCAGTCGCGATGTTGCATAGTGGAAACCTATAGCGGGACTGCGGTCAATCATAGCGCTGCCGGCTGCCGAAAGATCGCTTGAATCTGTCCGGTCCGCGCAAAAAAACGGCGCCACGAGGCGCCGTCTTAATTGAATGGAGCTTGCGATCAGGTCGGGTTGCGAATCGCGTCGTGAATGTGGATGGCGTCGGTTGCTTCCATCACGAGGCCATAACTGATGCGATCATAGGTCTTGAAAACCATGACTGTGCCAGCCTGCTCATCCGGAAGACGTACCGTGCCGCCCTTGAAACGATCCTTGATTTCCTGGCCAGCCTGGAAAACCGACAGTACATCGCCAACCGAAAGGCCGTTGTTGGAGCCACGGTTCATAACGACAACCTGGTACTGGCCGATCTGCGTGACACCGCCGACAACGTGAATAATTCGACCGTCGATGGCGCTACTTGGCGAACGCGGGAAGAAGTTGAGTGGAACATCGACCGATGCCGGTATCAGGCGATCCCCGACGACCGCTTCCTGGTTGGTATCGGTCAGGGCAACCGTGGCCGGATCGCCGCTGCGCCGCAAGCTGCCTTCGCCGACCATCATGCCGTGATAGCCAATGAGGCGGTTGTCGTCTGGGTCGATCAGCGGGTCGCCGACATGGACCAGGTTATAGCGGGTACTCGGCTGGTCATCCTGAATGCCGCGCACATAAATTTCGTTACCCGCAGACGCAATCAGGTGGTCGCCGCGCGTTTCGATCATGTACGGCAGTGAGTCGGCCTGGTCTTTCTCCAGAACTACGCCGGAACTCAAGAATGCGGCAACGGCATCGTAAGGAATGCTGGTAACTGATTCAGACAGCGGCGTCACGCGCGCCTGCGGTGACATGCGGTAAGTGGAAGCGCGAACGTTGGTAATGCGCGGCTGGCCGTCAATATAGATCAGCCCGAGCACATCGCCGGGGTAAATAAGGTGCGGATTTTCAACCTGCGGATTGACATACCAGATTTCGGGCCAATACCAGGGATCCTTGAGGAACGCGGCAGCGATATCCCAAAGCGTGTCGCCAACCTGAACGACATACTCGTTCGGGTGGCCATCCGCCAGCGGCACCGGCTCGTTCACGCGCTCGAGGACCGGTTCGTAAACCGGGGCCGCAGTCGGCGTGCTGGTGCTCTGGGATTGCGTTGTCGACGCAGTGGAAACGGAACTCTGCGAAGTGTAGTTGTCAGAAGACGGATTGGAGCCACATCCAATCAAGGTCGCGGCCAGCGCTAATGCGGTCAGCCGAAGGCCGGGGTTAAGGCTATGCTTCTTAAGAGACATGATTCGCGGGTGCTCCATCCAAATAGGTTCGGGCCTCACACACGGAGGCGTTGCTATACTATGTCGGTCCGGAGCTGCCGAGGCTGCTAATTACGTCACATTTCCGGCCCCAAATAGCGTCCGGACGGGCCTATTTAAGGCGGCATTGTCTGATATCTTATTCAATAAAGTCAAACATTTAGGTCGCTTTTTAGGTAATCCACGCGAAATATCGATGGATTCATTATGTTTCAAAGGGTCGATGATGGCCCAAAATCTGGCCAACTGGCTTATGTTCAAACTATGGCAATACTAAAGATTCTCGAATTTCCCGATCCGCGATTGCGGACCAAAGCGACGCCGGTCGAGGCGGTTGATGATTCACTGCGCGCGTTAATTGCGGACATGTTTGAAACCATGTACGCGGCTCCCGGCATTGGCCTTGCGGCGACGCAGGTGAATGTCCACCAGCGCTTGCTGGTGGCAGATATTTCGCCTGACAAGAATGCGCCGCACGTTCTGATCAACCCGGTCATACTCGAAAAAGATGGCGTAACGGTCACGGACGAAGGGTGTTTGTCAGTGCCTGGCTACTATGAAGAAGTCGAGCGCGCAGAACACATCAAGGTCCGATTTCTCAATCGCGACGGCGATGAAATCGAAATGGAGGCGGATGGCCTGCTCGCGGTGTGTATCCAGCATGAGATTGATCACCTCGATGGCAAGTTGTTCGTCGACTACCTCTCCGAGGCAAAGCGGCAGCGCATCCGCAAGAAGCTGCTCAAAGAACAGCGTCAACAAGCTGTAGCCGCGATTTAGTCCATTGAGCGAACCCAGAATTGTGTTTGCCGGTACGCCGGCGTTTGCGCTTGCCTCGTTGCAGGCGCTGGTCGATGGCGGCCGAAAACCCGTCGCGGTCTACACGCAGCCGGATCGGCCGTCTGGTCGTGGTCGCCGCACGACAGCGAGCCCCGTTAAGGTTTATAGCGAGCAACATGGGATTCCCGTAATGCAACCGCTCAGCCTGAAAGACGATGTGGCTGGGGCCGAATTAGGGTCACTGCGACCTGATTTATTGGTGGTTGCTGCCTACGGATTGATCTTGCCGCAGGCAATACTGGACATTCCGACGCACGGTTGTGTCAACGTCCACGCATCCCTGTTGCCCCGCTGGCGCGGCGCTGCGCCGATCCAGGCGGCGATCTTGGCGGGCGATGCTGAAAGCGGCGTAAGCCTGATGCAAATGACCGCCGGACTCGATTGTGGACCGGTTTTTTGCGAGCGGCGGCAATCGATCGGAGCAAATACTACGGCAGGTGAGTTGCATGACGAACTGGCCCGCGTGGGTGGCGAATTACTGCTCGAAAATCTCGACAAGATTCTGTGCAACGAGATTCCTGCGGTGGCACAAGACGAGTCGCTTGCGACCTATGCCGGCAAGATTCAAAAACAGGACGCCGAGATTGACTGGTCACGCGATGCGGACGATTTGCATCGCCATGTCCGAGCGTACAACCCGGTTCCAGGTGCATTCTTTTTTGCCGGCGATTCTGTTCGGGTGAAGCTCTGGAGCGCCGTTCCGCTACCGGATGTCGACGCGGAACCCGGCACATTTGTTCAGTACGACAGCGATGGCATCGTTGTTGCCTGCGGCAGCGGGGGGCTGCAACTGGAAAGTTTGCAGATGCCCGGCAAGCGCCGTGCGAACGCCAGGGAATTCGTTTCCCAGTTCGAACTGCATTGATGAGCAGTTCGGGCGGCAAAGTCCGGGCTGTTGCTGCCGAGATAATTGATGCGGTGGCAGAAGGTGGCCGCTCACTCGATGCGGCCATTGCAGAACGGGAAGTGGATATCGCTGCCAAAGACCGTTCGCTGCTGCGGATGATTTGCTACGGCAGCCTGCGGCAACACTGGCAATTGCAATTCTGGGTACAGCAGTTAATTCGCAAACCACTGCGCAAGCGTGACCGCGTTGTGAATTCACTGTTGGCCTGCGCGTTCTACCAGATGATCGAAATGCGCATACCGGATCATGCAGTCGTTTCTGAAACGGTCGAGGCAACGCGACAGCTTCGCCGTCCCAAACTTGCTGGCCTCGTCAACGCGTGCTTGCGGCGTTTCATTCGCGAGGATATAGCGTCGCGACCGGTGCCGGACGAGCAAGTGCAATGGAATCATCCGACCTGGTTGATCGAATGTATCCGCCGCGACTGGCCGGATCACTGGCAAGCCATACTCGAGGCAAACAACCAGCGCGCGCCAATGTGGCTGCGAGTGAATAGTGCAAAACTTAAGGCGAGCGACTACTGCGAGCAGTTGCGCGCGCTTGGGATCAGTGCCGAAACCCGGGCGGAATTACCCGATGCGGTGTGCCTGAGTGAACCGTGTGCCGTTGACGCGCTGCCTGGCTTTGCAGACGGTTGCGTGTCGGTTCAGGACGGCGCCGCACAAATCGCTGCGCGCTGGTTGCAGCAGTGCCGTCCGGACAGCAACGGCGCTGCACGTGTCCTCGACGCCTGTGCTGCCCCGGGCGGCAAAACCGGACACCTGCTGGAGCTCGGTGGCAGCAATATCGACTTGCTCGCGATCGATACGGATGCGCAGCGCCTCGGGCGTATTGCAGAAAACCTCGAACGGCTCGATCTGGATGCAACCATAATCGCTGCCGATGCATCGAACCCAGAGGAATGGTCGGACGGGAGACTGTTCGACGGCATTCTGCTGGACGCACCATGCTCCGCCAGTGGCGTCATCCGGCGGCATCCCGACATCAAACTGCTGCGCCGGGAGAGCGATCTCGACGAGCTGGCCGCTTTGCAGGGTGCCATTCTAAAGGCCCTGTGGACGGTACTGGCACCGGGCGGGTGCTTGCTGTACGCAACATGCTCGGTGCTTGCCCGGGAGAACGACGACGTACTGGGGGCTTTCTTAAGGAACCAGGAAGATGCGACAGAGAAGGATTTGTTGCCAAATAACAACATCCGCGATCTAATGCAGAGGAAGGCGTGCGGCTACCAGATTTTGCCGGGAACGGCGGCGCTGGACGGCTTTTACTACGCATGCCTGCAAAAAAAGAAGGTTTCCTGAAATAACAATGTTCCGGTTCTCTCCCATAGAGCTCTTGAAGTCCTCGCGCCGCCTGGCGTTCGTGGTCGTCGCCGTGCTCGTTCTGGGCACCGGCCTGGCCCAGGACAGTATCGACAGAGAGGGCTACTTCGAGGTTCGCTCCGCATCGACACAGGCCGTCGATGGTGTGCACTCGCTGGATGCGCGTTTGCAACTCGTGCTCAGCAGCGAGGCATTGGCCGCACTGGAAAGCGGTGTGACGCTGACCATCGAAATGCAGATGCAGGTTATCAAGGTAAAGCGCTTCCTGGTGGATAGCGTCGAAGCCGAGCTCACCGTGCGTCACGAGCTTGAATTTCGCCCCTTGAGCCAGCGCTACATCGTAAAAAACCTGAACAGTGGAGATCAGGACTCCTTCGCGACACTCTACTCCGCGCTGAACAGCCTGGGACGTATCCAGGGACTGCCCGTGATTGATGATGCGCTGCTGGAGCCCGACCGGTCATACCGGTTGCGGCTGCGGGCGATGCTCAATACACAGCAGTACCCGGCGTCGCTGCGGCTGTTGTTCTTCTGGCGCGGGCAGTGGCAGTTACAAAGCGAATGGTTCGAATGGTTGTTAGAACGCTAAAGCGCATAGTGCTCACACTGCTGGCCGTCGCAGCGGTCGTGCTTGTGCTGGCCGCGCTGTTCCTGCTGACCCAGACCGTACAGCGGTCCGACGACTTCGATCGCCTGCAGGACATTATCCTGGCCATCAATATAGCCGGCGGTGTGATCCTGGTCCTGATCCTGATCGGTAACCTGTGGCGCCTGCTGCGTGATTATCGTGAGAATGTGCCGGGTGCCAAACTCAAGGCACGCATGGTGGGTATGTTTGTCGGCCTGGCTGTTTTGCCACTCATTGTCGTGTTCTATTTTTCAATCCAGTTCATCAATCGTGGCATCGACAGCTGGTTCAATGTGCAGGTCGAGGAAGGACTGGATAACGCGCTCGCACTGAGTCGCGCAGCCATTGAGTTTCGCAAGCGCCAGAATCTTGTTGCGACGACGCAAATCGCGCAGCGGCTGGCGTCCGTGCCAGATCGGCAACTGGTCTTCGAGCTGAGTATGTTGCGGCGCGAAAGCGGTGCCAGTGAAATGACGGTGTATGCCGACAACAGTCGAGTGCTGGCACGCAGCACCGACAGCGCGGTGGCGACCTTGCCAAAACCCCTGACCGAAGAGGTTGTATTGCAGATACAGCAGGAGCGGCCTTTTGTCAGTCTTGAGCCGCTCGGGACCGGCAATGTCGAAATTCGCACGGCTGTGGCGTATATCTATCGTGGCACGCGCCAACGTCCGACGCGTGCCCTGTTGGCGCACTTTCCGGTTGAAGAACGCCTCGGCAACATGATCAACAGTGTCGAGAATTCGTTTTCCGAATATCAACAGCTGGTGTTTTTCCGGGAGGACCTGAAAGACCTGCTGACGCTGACATTGGCCTTCGTCCTGTTGCTGAGTTTGCTGGCAGCCATTTACGGCGCGTTCCTGTTGTCGCGTCGACTGGTCGCGCCCATCCAGGACCTCGTGGCCGGTACTCGCGCGGTCGCAATGGGTGACTTCGATACTCGCCTGCCAACGCCCACACGCGACGAAATCGGTTTCCTGATCAGTTCGTTTAATGACATGACGCAACGACTGGCAACCGCGCGGCGCGAGGCAACGCTAAGCCAGGCGCTGGTCGAGGCGGAGCGCACCAACCTTGAAGTCATTCTTGCCCGCCTGTCGACCGGTGTGCTGGCACTGGAGGCGGACCTGAAAATTCGCACGGCGAACCAGGCTGCTGGTTCCATTCTCGGGGTTTCGCTGGAGAATCGCTCCGGGGACTCGATCCGCGATGTTGCCAGTGGCAATGCCCTGCTGGAGCAGTTTGTCGATGTGGCCTGCGTGCACCTCGATGCCGGTGAAACAGAGTGGCGCGAGCAAATTGTCCTGCGCGGTGAAGTGGGCCGCAGAATCCTGACCTGTGCCTGTACAACCTTGCCGGGTGACGACGATACCGCGGCAGGGTATGTCATTGTGTTTGATGACATCACCGGCTTGCTGCAGGCACAGCGCGATGCGGCATGGGGCGAAGTTGCGCGGCGCCTGGCGCACGAGATCAAGAATCCACTGACGCCGATCCAGTTGTCCGCCGAGCGCATGCGCCGAAAATATCTCGCAACGATGGACAGCGACGAAGCACAAATACTCGATCGCGCGACACATACGATCGTGCAACAGGTTGAGGCGATGAAAGAAATGGTCAATGCCTTTAGCGACTACGCGCGGGCACCGGACATGGATATCAGCCGCTTCGATCTCGATAAACTTGCACACGAGATCGTCGACCTGTATCGCACGCAGGAAAGCAACGTGAAAATTGTGCTGACGTCCGATCCGATGATGCCGCTGGTCGAAGGCGACCAGGGACGTGTGCGCCAGATATTGCACAACCTGATTCGCAATGCCGTTGAAGCCCTCGAGGGCTCCAGTGATGGTCGAATCGATGTGCACATTGGTGCGGCTGAAATCGATGAAGTCGAGGTTGTTCAGATTCGCGTTGAAGACAATGGGCCTGGATTCCAGACCGGGTCAGTGAGCCAGATTTTCGATCCCTACGTGACGACCAAGCCGAAAGGTACCGGGCTTGGACTGGCTATCGTCAAGAAGTTGGTGGAAGAGCACGTTGGGACGATTCGAGCAAAAAACAGGAGTGACGGGGGAGCGATGATCAGCATTCGATTGCCACTTAGCGAAGCGGCCCGGGAAAAAATGATTGCAAGAATGCCCGGGCGCACTGAGAAACGGAGGGAGAAAGCATGAGTAATCCTCATGTACTGGTAGTAGATGACGAAGACGATATCCGCGCCCTGATCCAGGAAATTCTGTCGGACGAAGGCTACGGGGTAACCGTCGCGGCGGATGCCGGTGAAGCGCGTGCAGCCAGGGCAAGCGGCAAGTTCGATCTGATTCTGCTGGACATCTGGATGCCGGACACAGACGGCATTACGTTGTTACGCGAATGGTCCGATGGCGGCGACCTGAACTGCCCGGTCGTTATCATGTCGGGCCACGGCACCGTCGATACGGCGGTGGAAGCGACGCGCCTCGGTGCTTTCGATTTCGTCGAGAAGCCGCTGTCACTCGCAAAGTTGCTGCGAACGGTTGAAGCCGCACTGGAATCGGCCGGGCGCCAGTCGCGCGCGGCACGCAAGTTGCTGCCAGCACTGCTGGCACCTGTGGGCCGTAGCGAATTAATGAAGTCGTTGCGTGAACGGGTACAGCAATACGCACGGCATGACGGATTCGTATTGCTCAGTGGCGAGCCCGGCAGCGGGCGCGGTGCTTTCGCACGTTACATGCATGCCTTGAGTCAGCGGGCCGATGAGCCGTTGACAAGCCTGACCGCCGCCTCGGTGACGGAGAGCAACGCCGAAGAACAATTGCTGGGCATCGAGGGAAATGGCGAAGTAACCGTCGGCGCGTTCGAACGCGCCAGTGGCGGCACACTGGTCATCGACGAAATTTCCGACCTTAATGACAAGGCGCAAAAAATTCTCCTCGGTGTTCTCGAGGATGGATCATTTACGCGAGTCGGCGGCAATGCGCCGGTAAAGGTCAGCGCTCGCATCGTTGCAACGGTCGATGCTGACTACGAAGCGCTGATCGAGAGCGGCCAGCTGCGGCGCGACCTTATTTCGCAACTTGGCGTACTCAGCGTACGCGTTCCGCCACTGCGAGAATATTCCGAGGATGTGCCAGAGCTGCTGACTTACTATGTCGACAAGCTGGTCGATGCAGAAGGCCTGACATTTCGGCGCTTCAGCGTTGCCGCGCAAAATCGCCTGCGGAATTATCCCTGGCCTGACAATGTCCGGGAACTGAAGCAGCTTGTGCGGCGCCTGTTGTTGTCAGGCAGCGATGAAGATATTGCGCTGGAGGAAGTCGAGGCAGAGATCACGGCGGCATCCGCGGTCGATGAGCCCCTGGTCAAGCAGGACCTGCTTGCATTGCCGCTTCGCGAGGCGCGCGAACACTTCGAACGCTCCTACCTGCAACAGCAACTGGTGTTGTGCGATGGCAAAGTGGGTGCATTGGCAAAACGCGTGGGCATGGAGCGAACCCATCTTTATCGCAAGCTGCGCTCGCTTGGTGTTGATTTCAAGTCAGTCGGGAGCGACGACTAACTGGTGTAGCGTAATGTCACCCCGTTTCGTCGGCAGGATGCTTCCATCGCTCGTGAACAGCAGGCCAGGGTTGCCAAAATCGTCAATGCTCAGTTGACGTATCTTCTGCAGTGCGCGTTGCGCTGCGTCGATACTCGGGCCAGCGGGTCGAACTTGTTTCGTTGAGACTATTTCGCCTTCCAGGAACGCACCGGTGCCGTCCAGCGTCACGGTAAGAATCGGTGCGATGCCCTTTAGCCCGGCAACGCTTATGCCGTAGTAGGTTGCAAAGTTGCCGAGGCTGTAGGCGATCAGACGATTCTTGTAGCGCTCCATGGCACGGACGACGTGCGGGCCGTGGCCAATGACAAGATCTGCACCGGCATCGACGACTCCCCGGGAAAACCACACCACATCGCCGCGCGGTTCACCGTAGTACTCTTCTTCAGCGAACGGAATGTGCATGTGGTCGATACCTTCGGCACCGCCGTGAAATGAAACGACGACAACGTCGTGATTCGCTGCTGCATGCGCGACGCTCGTAAAGGCGTTTTCATAGTCGAGCAGCATGTTTGAGTTCTTCGTCACTGCGAAAGCAAGTACTGCAACTTTGAGGTCATTTACAACCAGGCTGGCGAAATCGCCTTCGCGGCCACTGTGATGCATGCCGCGTGCTGCAATGGCCTGCATGCTGCTGCTACGGCCTTCTTCGCCAAAATCGCGGGCATGATTATTGGCGAGGCTCAGCACATCGAAACCGGCTGCACGATAATGATCTGCATAGCGTGTCGGGGAACGAAACAGGTAACAGGCGGCCGGATTACTGCACTTCTTGCCGGGCTCTCCGCCATCGAGCAGTACGCCTTCCAGGTTTCCGAAGGCCAGGTCTGCCGCCGACAGGATCGGTGTCACGGCCGCAAGAAAACTGTCACCGTCGTCGTCCGGCAGATGATTCTGCGGATAGTCCGTGCCAATCATCATGTCGCCGACCGCCGCGATGCTGAGTCGGTAATGCGACTTGTCGGGTTGCGGTGGTGCAGGCGGCTTGGGGGGCGGACTGGACGGCGGCGCTTCCACCGGGGCAGGTGCCGGCGCCGGAGCAGGATCGGGCTGCGGCGGTGCCGCTACGCAAGCGGCAAGTTGCAACAGTGCAAACAGTGCTGTTATGCGGGCAAGTCTAATCACCGAGCCGGATTCGCATGACATCAATATTGGCCGCCCGCAATCGGCTGCGCGTCACATTGAGTTCACCGAGGTCTTCAATGGGGCCAATGTAAACACGGTAATAGTCACGATTATTGACCCGGGCACGCTGGACGCGCGATTCGATACCGTGCAGCGCGAGTTCGGCGCGGCGCCGGTCCGCATCGTTGTTAGTCGAGAACGATCCCGCCTGCAACATGTAGACGCCGGGTTCGTCAATGGCTTGCGGTTCGACATCGCGATCGACTTCGGGTGTGTCATTCTCGACCGTCATCTCAAACGCCGGCAGCATCTTGTAAAAGTCAAAACGCTCTTTTGCCGGTTCTGCCACAACGGGCTCATCCGGCGTCGACTCGCCATTGTGATCGATGTTGTCATCGATTGACTGTTGCAGGCTGGCGGGTTGTTGGGCCGCGGCAGTCGGCGGCGTCTCCGGCGCGCTATCTTTGACATAGACGGCAAAAGCGACTGACAGTCCTATCGCAAGGCCGAAAATCATCCAAACCCAGCCCGGATATTCTTCCTGCTGCTTCTTGCGACTGCGGCTTTTGCGGCGTTTTCTGCGTTGTGCCATTACATGGAGTCCGGTGCGGACACGCCGATAATTGAAAGTCCGTTCGCGACAACAGTCTGGACCGCTGCATACAGGGTCAGCCGGGCATCACGCAGGGCCGCATCGTCGCCAAGGACTTTGTGTGCGTTGTAGCAGGAATGAAAATCGCTGACCAGGTCGCGCAGGTAATGCACCAGCGTTTGTGGTGCGCGATTGCGTGCGGCCAGTTCCAGGATTTCCGGGTAATGACTCATGGCCGACATCAGCGATTTCTCCTGCGGTGCAACCAGCAACGCAAGACTGGCGAGGCCATTGTCACGATTCCAGCTCATGCCCTGCTCGTCCGCTTTGTCGAAGACACGGGAAATGCGGGCATGCGCATACTGGATGTAATACACCGGGTTGTCGTTTGATTGCGTTGTCGCAACGTCGAGGTCGAAATCGAGTGGTTGGTCATTCGAACGCATGACATAGTAAAAGCGTGCTGCGTCGTTACCGACCTCGCCACGCAGTTTGCGCAATGTGTCGAATTTCCCGGAGCGCGTCGACATCTGCACTTTTTCACCGCCGCGATACAGTGCGACAAACTGCACCAGCTCAACCTCGAGGTCGTCGCCGCTGTAGCCCATGGCCTGCAGGCCAGCGCGGACTCGGGATATGTAGCCATGATGATCCGCACCGAGAATATCAATGAGGTGGTCGAAACCGCGTTCACGCTTGTCGAAATGATACGCAATATCCGATGCAAAATAGGTCTTAAGGCCATTCTCTCGCACGACGACGCGATCTTTTTCGTCACCGAAATCCGTCGCCGGAAACCAGGTCGCACCGTCTTTCTTGTAGAGCAGGCCGCGCTTCTCGAGAACTTCGAGCGCATCGTCGATCCGACCGGTCGTTGTCAGACTCTGCTCCGAATACCAATTGTCGAAGGTCACGCCGAACTCGGTCAGGTCCTCTTCAATATCGGCAAGAATGGATTCGAGTGCCTGCTGCCGAATGCTGTCAAAGCCCGACTCGCCGTTGAGCTGTTTGCCCTTTGCGATCAAGGCATCGATATAGGCCTCACGTTTCGCATTTTCGGCATCTGACTTTTCTTCGGCGCCATCCACAGGGAGTCCGTCAAGCACTTCCTCTTTCGTATGGACCTTGATGTCGTTGTCATCAATGTTTGCCGCGATGTCACGAATGTAGTCACCGCGATAGCCGGCCGAGGGGAACGGTACATTGATGCCGTTCGCACTTAACCAGCGCAACCAGACGCTGGTACCGAGAATATCCATTTGCCGGCCGGCGTCATTCACATAGTACTCGCGAAATACCGGATAGCCGGCTGCCTCCAGCAAGTTGCCCAGCGACGCGCCGTAGGCCGCAAGCCGGCCATGACCGACATGCAGCGGCCCGGTCGGGTTAGCTGAAATGAACTCCAGCAGAATTTTTGGATGGGCTCTTTTTTCCTGGCGGCCGTAGGCACTGCCCCGGGACAGCACCGTTTTGAGCTCATTGTGAAAAGCCCCGGCACTCATATAAAAGTTGATGAAGCCCGGACCGGCGATGTCGACCTTATCTATAAGGTCATCGTCACCGAGCGCCGCCACGATTTCGCTGGCGATGTCCCGCGGACTTTTTCTCGCTGGCTTTGCAAGACGCATCGCGATATTGCTGGCAAAGTCACCATGCGTACTATCGCGGGTACGTTCAACCGTTGCCGCGGCGTCAAGTTCGCCGGCTGCCGCCGAGAGTTCAGGCAGCTTCGAGAGGGCTTTTTCGAGCAGGGCGGCGACAACGTGCTTCATGTTCAGGTTCTGTGGCTTCGGGCGAGCCGGCAATTCTACCCGGATATCACACGCTGTATAGAGCCAGTCCGAAATGTCCAGCTAAAAAAGTTCGATCGGGTCAACGTCGATGGACCAGCGCACTTTGCGCGATGCTGTATTACCCTCAAGCTGTGGGCGAAGCGCTGCCAGGACCCGGTGCAGGGTCGAGCGATCGCTGCTTTGCAGTAACAACTGTGCCCGGTAACGGCCCGCCTTGCGCGCCATGGGCGCATCGACCGGTCCCAGGACTCTGAGTTGTGGGCTGTCCGTTGCGGTGAGGAAGCGCCGGGCGATATCGAGAAAGCGATGTGCGTCAGACTTTTGATGTGCTGCTGCACGCAGCAGCGCAAGGCGTGTGAAGGGCGGCCAGCGGGTTATCTCGCGTTCGCTGAGCGCCTGATCGGACACGAGCGGATAGCCGCCTTCAATCAGAGTCTTCCAGAACGGGTTCTCGGCAAAGGCCGTTTGTATCAGTACTTCACCCTGGCGGCTTTCCCGGCCGGCCCGGCCTGCCACCTGGACAATCGACTGTGCGAGTCGTTCACCGCTGCGAAAGTCTGAACCAAACAGACCCTGGTCTGCATTGATGACCCCAACCAGCGTCAGCTTCGGAAAGTGATGCCCTTTCGACAGCATTTGCGTACCAACGAGGATCTCAGCGTGCCCAAGGGTCGCGTCCTCAAGGGCCTTGTACATCGCGCCTTTTACCTGTGTGCTGTCGCTGTCAATGCGACTGATCGAAACATCCGGAAAGCGTGCGGCCAGTGTGTCTTCCAGTCGTTCAGTGCCTTCGCCCAGCGGCCGCATGCTTTCTCCGCACTCGTCACAGCGAGTCTGCAATGGACGCGAGTGGCCGCAATGATGACAGCGTAATTCGCGCAATCTCGAATGCACCGTCAGGCGTGAATCGCAGCGTTCGCAGCCTGCAATATGGCCACACTGATTGCAGATCAGCGTTGGCGCAAAACCGCGTCGGTTCAGGAACAACAGCACCTGTCCGCCGTTGCCAAGATGCCGGGCAATGGCGTCCGCCAGTGGATCGCTGATGCCTTCATTGCTCGGCGTGCGCATAGTATCGATCAGCCGCATAACAGGTGGCCGCGCGTCACCAGCGCGTGCTGGCAGCACTATGTGCTTATAGCTACCGGTGCGGCAGTGTTGCAGGACTTCCAGTGTTGGCGTTGCGCTGCCCAGAATGACCGGGATATCGAGTCGTTTTGCCCGCGCAATCGCCAGATCGCGCGCGGAATAGCGCAGCCCTTCCTGTTGTTTGAATGACGCGTCGTGTTCCTCATCGACGATAATCAGCCCGGCATCTTTCATTGGCGTGAAGATGGCCGAACGGGTGCCGACGACGAGTCGCGCCGCGCCGGATCGTGCGGCGCGCCACGCTGCCAGGCGGGCATTGTCAGCCAGGCCGGAATGCAGCAGGGCGGGTTGCAGGCCCAGCCGCCGGGACAGCCGCGACACCAGCTGCGGGGTCAGCCCGATTTCCGGTACCAGCAACAAGACCTGTTTTCCCTGTTCGAGAACATCCTGCACGCGCTGCAAATAGACTTCGGTTTTGCCGCTTCCGGTGACGCCATCCAGCAAGTAAGCTGCGAACGAGTCACTGTTGCGAAGTGCATCCAGTGCCGCGGTCTGATCGCTGTTCAATTCCGGCCCGGATTGCTTTTCGACAACCAGCTGCTCGTCAAAGTCTTCGGCCTGCTCGCTGAATTTCGAGAGGAAGCCTTTTTCGATCAATCCGCGGGCGGCGCGTCGCCAAGTAGGCAAAGTCTCTGTCAGCAGCGTGGTCTCAATGCCCTCGCCACCGGCATCGAGCAGGAGTGTGAGCAACTCCGCCTGCTTCGGTGCGCGCTTTAGCAGCGCGTCGATGTCTGCATGTGTGCCGCTTTCCGTAGCCGCTATGCGCTCAATCAGCGAATGGAGCGGCTTTCCCTGCCGAAGAAGCGTCGGCAAGGCGGTGGCGACGACCTCACCAATCGGATGATGGTAATAGTCGCTGGTGAAGCGGATGAGCCACAAGTCCGATTCGTCAAGCAGCGGCTCGCTGTCCAAAAGCGCATTGCAACGCCGGATTTTGTTGCCCGGCACCTCGGTCTCGTCAGCCTGTGCCAGGACGAGACCGGTTTCCTGCCGCCTGCCGAAAGGAACCCGGACGCGGCACCCGACCGCTGGCAGCGGGCCGTCTGCTGGCGGCAGGTAGTCGAATACGCGCGACAGCGGCACATTGACGGCAACTCTTAGAATCCGGCTATCGCTCACTTTATTTTACATAATCTCTTAATAATTGATGAATCGTTGTCAACTGCGGCGGGCGCGAAGCGTTAATTCAAGGGAAGACAACTTAGATCACCTCGTGGTGGAGTCAAGGGATATGACAGCAGGCACTGCAGATTTTGCGGTATCGTGCGAGTGGCAGCCGACAGGAGCACGAACACTGCAACAAGCACGGCAATTTGACCAGTTTCTCGCCGAAGTGGAACGGCGCGCCTTGCGAATTGCCGAGATCGCTGTGCGTGATCGTGACGAGGCGCTGGACCTGGTGCAGGACGCGATGATCAAGCTGGTGCGCAACTACGCCGATCGCAGCCCGGACGAGTGGACGCCACTGTTCTACCGGATACTGCAAAACGGTGTTCGTGACTGGCATCGGCGGCAAGCGGTACGGCGCCGCGTGATGGCCTGGTTTCCGAAAGCCAAAGATGCCGACAATGATTATGATGTTGTCGCAGCGGCGCCGGATCCCGCCGGTCGTGCGCCGGACGAGGAGTTGCAAAACTCCGAGGCGATGCGCGACATGGAAACGGCAGTGCATGAACTGCCGACTCGCCAGCGCGAGGCATTCATGCTGAGGACATTTGAAGGTCTGGACGTAGCCGGTACAGCGGTAGCAATGGGCTGCAGCGAAGGCAGTGTCAAGACACACTATTCCCGTGCAGTTCATGCGTTACGGGAAAAGTTGGGAGAGCATTACCAATGAATGAGAGCAACGAAAAACGTCAGCAACGCATTGCGGATAGAGCGAAGCGTGACTTCGACGAGTCGGTCGAGGGCCTGGATGCCGCGACATTGTCGCGTCTCAATCGCAGTCGGCAGGCCGCGTTGGAACAGCTCGAAGCACCGAAGCGGACATGGGTGCAGTGGATGCCGGCGACTGGCCTCGCTGCTGCGGTATTGCTCGCCGTGGTGACGTTTCGTGGTGGCAGTGAAATCGATGTGATGCAAGCGCCGGCTTCGGATTTCGAGATTCTAATCAGTGAGGAAAGTATCGAAATGATCGAGGACCTGGAGTTCTACAGCTGGCTGGCAACCCAGGAGCTGGAGGGCGACAGCGATCTTGGATAGCGCCGCCAAAACCGCGCTATTCGCCACGCTGGTGGTCATGGCACCGCTGGCAGCCGTGGCGGATGACGAAGAAATGCCCGACATGGAGTTCCTCGAGTACCTCGGCATGTGGGAAGAATCGGATGACGAATGGTTGCTGCTGGACGAAGATGCGGTAGCAGAAAATACAGAACGGAGCGAACCCGTACCGCAAGGTGAAGAGTCGACGGAGACAGAAGATGAAAGCTAGACACATCATCACACTACCGACCCTGTTGTTGCTGTGCTGCACTGCACTTGCCGATGACGGTATTGCCTGGGAAAGCCTGGACGAAACACAACAGCAGGTGCTGCAGCAGTTTGCCGAAAACTGGGATTCGTTACCCGCTGATCGGCAACAGCGCCTCGCGCGTGGCGCCGAGCATTGGGCAGGAATGTCGCCCGAACAGCGCACTGCGGCGAAGCAGCGCTTTAGTGACTGGCGGCTTCTGTCGAGCGAACGACGCGAGTTGATTCGTGAGCGCTACGAAATCTACCGCGACCTTCCCGCCGACGAGCAACGCCGAATTCGTGAAAACTTCCAGCAGTTCAATCGCCTCAATCGCGAACGACGTGAACAAATGCGGGACCGGTTTCGCAAAATGACGCCGGAGCAACGGCAGCGGCTTCGTGATCGCCTGCAAAAACGCAAAGCTGCCCGACCGAGGGATGGCGCGTAAAAAGGTTGCATACGTTTGTTTTGTACCGACTGACCCACTCCGCTAAACTGCCGCAGTCCAATCGGAGGGGATTTAATGAAGATCGGTGTACCGAAAGAAGTTCATGCGGGTGAGCGGCGCGTTGCGACGACTCCGGAGGTCGCGGCACAGCTGATCAAGCTGGGGTTCAGTGTCACTGTCGAAAATGACGCCGGTGCCGCAGCGAGCTATTCGGACGAGGCCTACCGTGCTTCCGGTTGCGAGCTGGCCAGTGCCGACCGAATCTGGTCCGAATCGGATATCGTGCTCAAAGTTCGTGCACCCGAGGCGGGTGAGGCTGACCGTCTGCACGCGGAACAAACCCTGATCAGCTTTCTCTGGCCCGGCCAGAACCCGGAGCTGCTCGAAAAACTGACCCGCAGTGGCGCCACGGCGATGGCAATGGACAGCGTGCCGCGTATATCCCGCGCGCAAAAAATGGACGCCCTGAGCTCAATGGCCAATATCGCCGGCTATCGTGCTGTAGTCGAGGCGGCACAACATTTCGGGCGCTTTTTCACCGGGCAGATTACCGCTGCTGGCAAGGTACCGCCCGCGAAAGTCATGGTCATTGGCGCTGGCGTGGCAGGTCTCGCCGCGATTGGCGCTGCAAAGAGTATGGGCGCCATTGTCAGGGCATTTGATACGCGGCCCGAAGTCAAAGAACAGGTCGAGAGTATGGATGCCGAATTCCTGATGCTCGATTTCGAAGACGATGAAGATGGCGCTGGCGAAGGCGGCTATGCGAAAACGATGAGCGAGGAGTTCATCAAGGCGGAAATGGCGCTGTTTGCCGAGCAGGCAAAGGAAGTCGACATCATTATCACGACAGCTTTGATTCCGGGTCGGCCGGCTCCGGAGTTGATTACCGCTGACATGGTGCACTCGATGAAGGATGGCAGTGTCATCGTCGATCTGGCGGCTGAGCAAGGTGGTAACTGTGAACTGACCGAAGCTGACAAGATTGTGCAGGCGAACCGCGTTTCGATTATTGGCTACACCGACCTGCCCAGCCGGCTCGCCGCGCAATCGAGCCAGTTGTATGCGACCAACTTGCGCCATCTGCTGACGGATTTGACGCCGGAAAAAGACGGCAACATCAACGTCAATATGGAAGACGAAGTCATCCGCGGTGCCACGGTTTGCAAGGACGGCGAGACGACCTGGCCGCCACCGGCGCCGAAGCTGTCGGCGGCACCGAAAAAGGCGGAGCCGGAACCCATTCCTGTCGCAGAAGAGAGCGAGCCCTCCGTCGCCGGTCCGATTATCGGCATGATCGTGGGCGGGCTGGCGTTGCTGGGACTCGGTGCTGTCGCACCAGCCTCATTCATGTCGCACTTCACGGTTTTCGTGCTGGCCTGCTTTGTCGGTTACATGGTGATATGGAACGTATCGCCGGCACTGCATACACCCTTGATGAGTGTGACCAATGCGATATCGAGCATCATCGTGATCGGAGCGTTGTTGCAGATCAGTTCCACCAACAGCGTGATTATGTGGATCGCAGCCGCGACCGTTCTGATTACCAGCATCAATATCGCGGGCGGCTTCGCCGTCACGCGACGCATGCTCGAAATGTTCCGCAAGTGAGGTCGAAGTAATGAGCGAAGGCATCGTAACCGTGTCGTACATCATTGCGACGATTCTTTTCATTCTCGCGCTGGGCGGTTTGTCAAACCAGGAAACGGCGAGGCGCGGTAACTGGTACGGCATTATCGGCATGACGGTCGCGTTACTGGCGACGGTGCTGGGCGTGGTGGAGCGTCACTACGAGCTGCTGCTGGCCGCGCTCGTGATCGGCGGCGCCATTGGTGTCATTCTCGCGCGCCGCGTGCAGATGACGCAGATGCCGGAGCTTGTCGCAATTCTGCACAGCCTGGTTGGTCTCGCCGCCGTTGCGGTTGGTTTCGCCAGCTTCCTCGATCCGAACAAACATTTCGTCGGCATCGAAATGACCATTCACGATATCGAAATCTACGTCGGCATACTTATCGGTGCCGTGACGTTTTCGGGTTCGGTCATCGCATTCGGCAAACTGTCTGCACGTATCTCCGGCAAACCCTTGAGCCTGCCTGGCAAGCACTTCTGGAATCTCGCTCTGCTGATTGGTGCGATCTGGTTCGGGCGAGCGTTCGTCGTTGAGTCTGCCGCGGGTGGCGGTATTGAGCCGCTGATCATTATGACTGTGATCGCGCTGTTGTTTGGTATGCACATGGTGTTGGCAATCGGTGGCGCCGATATGCCCGTTGTAGTGTCGATGCTTAACAGCTATTCCGGATGGGCTGCATCAGCGACTGGCTTTATGCTCGGCAACGACCTGTTGATCGTTACTGGCGCGCTGGTCGGCTCAAGTGGCGCAATCCTGAGCTACATCATGTGCCGGGCCATGAATCGCAAGTTCCTTTCAGTGATCGCCGGCGGCTTCGGTACCGGCGGTGGCGCGTCTGCCGGCGGTGGCGACGAAGACCAGGGTGAAGTCGTCCCGGTCGATGCTCAGGAAGCGGCAGCGATGCTCTCCGGCGCCAAAGAGGTGATGATTATTCCAGGTTACGGCATGGCAGTTGCCCAGGCCCAGCACACTGTCTATGAGATTACCAAGGCTCTGCGCGCGAAAAAGATAAACGTACGCTTTGGGATTCACCCGGTGGCCGGTCGTATGCCCGGGCATATGAACGTGTTGCTCGCGGAAGCAAAAGTGCCCTACGACATCGTGTTCGAAATGGACGAGATTAATGAGGACTTTCCGGATGTCGATGTGTCGGTCGTTATCGGCGCAAATGACATCGTGAATCCGTCCGCGTTGACAGATCCCAACAGCCCGATCGCCGGCATGCCGGTTCTCGAATGCTGGAAGGGAGAAACGTCAATTGTGCTCAAACGCAGCATGGCGACAGGTTATGCGGGTGTGCAGAACCCGCTGTTCTTCAAAGAAAACACGCGAATGCTCTTCGGCGATGCCAAAGAAACACTCGACGAGGTATTGAAGGCGCTCTGAACCTTGGCATAATCGAGGGCATACCTCCCAGGGGACGGCTATGCTCGCAGGACTCGCATCCGATATTTCGCAGCAGGTCTTAAGGACCGATGTTGCGGGAATGCCGCTCGAGTGGATTGACTACCGCGAGGCGGTGCGTCTTTATCACTCCGAGCAGGTTGCCTACGACTGTGGCACGCTGCTGTACTCGGTCTTTGGTGGCTACCGATCGACGGATGGGCACCGCAGCCGCATCGACGTCAATTCCATCATTGCCACCCATGGCACCAGCCAGAGCCTGTCGCGAAATCGGGACCAGTACGTGCCGCCACTGAACAACCGAACGCTGTTCAAGCGCGATGCAAATTTGTGCCTGTACTGCGGCAATCGATTCATGACACGTGATCTGACGCGTGACCACATTACACCCGTATCGCAAGGCGGCCTGGACCGCTGGAACAATGTCGCAACGGCTTGCCGGCGCTGCAACAATTACAAGGGCGGTCGCACGCCGGAACAGGCGGCGATGGAATTGATCGCCGTGCCGTTCGTACCCAACTACGCCGAATATATTTACCTGAAAGGGCGGCGCGTTCTCGCCGATCAAATGCAGTACCTGCTGGCGCATATTCCGCGCTCCAGTCCGTTGCATGCAAGACTCAGCGATCATCTGCTCAATGGTGAAGAGATCGTTGAAGTGCATTTTCATGATTGACTTCGCGGCCAGGGGCCGCTCCTACGGTCGGTGTTTCGCGGCCGGTCGGTGTGTCGCGGCCAGGGGCCGCTCCTACGGGTGGGGCGTCGCGGCCAGGGGCCGCTCCTACAGGGTGTTATGCAGTATTTGATTGACGCCAGTGTGTACGTCTTCCGGGCGTATTACTCCATGCCGGACGACATGGTCGATGACCAGGGCAATCCCATTAATGCGTTCTACGGGTTTTGCCGCTTCATCGGCGATTTCATGGAGAAGGTCACGCCCGAATACGTGGCGATCCTGTTCGATCAAAGCATGACGGAGTCCTTTCGGACTGCGATATATCCTGAGTACAAAGCCAATCGTGACCCCGCGCCGCCGGAACTGATACGACAGTTTGAACAATGTCGGCGCTACGTACGCGCGCTGGGCCTGATGGAGCAGAGCAGCCCAGTTTATGAAGCCGATGACCTGATCGGTACGCTGGTGCATCATGGCCGTCGGCTGGGCCGTCCCTCGACGATTGTTACCCGCGACAAGGACCTGACCCAACTGCTCAGCAAGGACGATATTTTCTGGGACTTTTCTGGCAAGGGAAAGCTGCGCTACGAACAGATTCCGGATTCCTTCGGCGTCTGGCCCGAGCAGATTGCGGATTTCCTGGCGCTTGCCGGCGACGCCGTCGACAACATCAAGGGCGTTCCAGGCGTTGGAAAGAAAACCGCGGTTGGCCTGCTGCAGCATTTCAGCAGCCTGGATGATATTTACGCCAATCTCGATCGAATTCACGAGGTCAACGTGCGTGGTGCGAAAACGCTGGCGGCAAAACTGGATACGTATCGTGATGATGCATTTCTCGCCCGTCAGCTGACGGGAATTGCCTGCGACGCACCGCTTGACGATGCCGAACGGGCGCTACAGCCCTCAGCGCCGCGGCTGGGTGAAATCAATGCGTTGTTCGATGAGGCCGGAATTGGTACGGCGTTGCGCCGCCAGGCGGAGCGCGTTTCCGATATCTATCGGCACTGATCGTGCCCGACTGGCGTGCCATTGCGAGCCAGCTCGAGTCGGCGGGTCGCCGGGTCAGCCTGGACATGCCGCCGCGCACCGTGAGTGGCGGCGACATCAGTGCAGCGTGGCGCATGAGCGGTAGCGATGGCGATGTCTTCGTCAAGACAGGACCATCAACTGCGGCCGAACAGTTTTCTGCCGAAGCCGACGGGCTATCAGAGATCGCTGCCAGTCACACAATTTGCGTGCCGCACGTGCTCGCGACCGGGCTCGCTGGCGAAGGCGCGTTCCTGGCACTCGACTGGCTGGAATTCGTGCCTGCCGACGCAACAACCGAGACGCTTCTGGGCGAACACATCGCTGCAATGCACGCGTGTAGCGCCGCTCGTTTTGGCTGGCATCGCGACAATACGATTGGCCTTACACCGCAATGCAATCAGCAATGCGATGACTGGGCGGAGTTTTTTCGCGAGTACCGCCTGCGCTACCAATTGCAACTGGCAGCAAAGAACGGCTATCAAGGTACATTGCAAACACGCGGCGAGCAGCTGCTTCAGTGCCTGCCGAAATACTTCGATAGTGAAGCTCACAAGGCATCGTTGTTGCATGGCGATTTGTGGGGTGGCAACTGGCGCTGCGTTGGCGGGCAGCCCGTGGTTTTCGATCCCGCGGTTTACTACGGGGATCGCGAGAGCGATATCGCAATGACACGACTGTTCGGCGGCTTTGGACGCGGGTTCTATGAGGCCTATCATGCGCATTGGCCGAGGCGCGACGGGCATGCAGATCGCGAGTGCCTGTATCAGTTGTACCACGTTCTGAATCACCTCAACCTGTTCGGCAGCAGTTACCTTGGCAGGGCGGTTGCCCTGATCGATCAGCTCTTGTAGGAGTGTGAAAATGACCGATTGCAGGGCACTCATTACCGGCGCATCGGCCGGCCTGGGTGCAGAATTCGCACGCCAGCTGGCTGCGCTGGGCAAAGATCTGGTCCTGGTGGCTCGCAGAGCTGCGGTAATGGAGCAGCTATCAGACGAGCTTGTTGAACAATACGATGTCGCAGTCGATATTATTGCCGCAGACCTGTCCGAGACCGATGCAACTGGCCGCATACTTGACGAACTTACACACCGCGGAATCGAAGTCGATTACCTGATCAACAATGCGGGCGCCTACGGTCCGGATCTGCTCGTCGATCGCAGCTTTCCTGCACAGCAACGGTATATGGAACTGATGATGATTTCGGTGGCTGGCATGTGTCACCACTTTATCCCGTTGATGGCACGACGGCGCTTTGGCCGGGTTCTGAATGTAGCATCAGTCGCCGGACTGGTATCGCTTGCAGGCGATACCAGTTACGGTCCGTCTAAAGCCTACGTGATCGCATTGTCCAGGGGGTTGTCTGCAACAGTGCGCAGCAAGGGTGTACACGTTCTTGCTTTGTGCCCCGGATTTACACACACCGAGTTCCACGACGACCCGGTGCTTGCAAAAATGAAAGACAATTCCCCCGCGTTTATCTGGTATGACGCAGAGGTAGTTGTTCGCGAAGGGCTTGCGGCACTGGAAAAAGGCAAAGACATTTACATTTCCGGTCGTTTGTATCGCTGGCTGATGCCGTTACTCAGGACGCGCATCGGAATCTGGATCATGCGGCGCATGGGTGTCAAACGCGACTATTGATCCAGCTCCGGAAAATCGCTTGGGTCGACGTCCTCGTCGACTTCAATCTTTTCGCCGAGGAAGTCTTCTTCGAAAGCAAACAAGCGGGTCCCCTCGGGCGCAATGATTTCGACAAACGCCCCTTCGAATCCGGGAAACTTTTTGAAGTTCATGCCGTTTTGCTCCAGAAGCCCCATTAAGCCGTGACGATCGGGGCACTTGAAACACAAGGATGGAGATGTCACCGCAATGCTTTCCGAAAGTCCCAATGGCACACCATCGGCCTCGAAGCGCATGTGGGTCGTCGGTTCTTCCCGCATCTCCAGCAGGGTTTGTGCGATTGGCGCCCAAAATTGCGCCGCGTGCAGCGCCTCTTTAACCGGCAGTGTCAGTTCCAGCCAGCTGCCACAAGCGGAGTCCTGTTCGGCCTCTTCGCTGATATTAAAAGTCCGGGCCTCCAGCATCGTCACCATGTGGCCGTCGCGATCCGCGAAACTTAATTCATTAAAGATATCTTCATTGAGCTGCATATAACTGAACTCGAATCCGTGGTCAGTCATTGAGCGTGCGTGCTTCGCGATATCCTGTTGCACGAACGTTACAGCCGGTGCGTCAAATTCCCGCTCGTGCAGACCGATGCTGATTTCACCGTCACTGACCACCGCGTATTTGTGCGACCAGACGTCACCAATTTCGAGTTCGACAAATCCAAGCGTTTTGTAGAAGTGCAGCGATTCGAGAATGTCGGCCGTACGGACCGAGAATTCGAGAAAGCGGCCGACGCTGCTCATTGGGGTGCGCCCATCGCCAGGGCGCGCTCCCGGGTTTCGGCCGCCTTCGCCGCTTCGTGCTGGCTGACCCAGCCCGCCATATGGCGCGTGGCCAACGCGGCGAGAAGCTCAACGTGATTGTCGTCATCGTTAAGTGCCGGTATGTAGCGCAGCGATTCGCCGCCGGCTGCCGTGAAGAACTCCGCGTTTTGCATTGCAATTTCTTCGAGCGTTTCCAGGCAGTCCGTCGCGAAACCCGGACAAACGACATCAAGCTTGCTGATGCCCTGATGCGCCAGCAATTTGACGGTTTCATCGGTGTAGGGCGACAGCCACTCTTCTGCGCCAACTCGGGATTGAAATGCGATGACCCAGTCGTCGTCTGCCAGATCGAGCGCAGCCGCCAGCAGTCGGGCGGTCTTCTGCGACTGGCAGAAATATGGATCGCCACGCTCGAGATTTTTCTTCGGAATGCCATGAAAAGACATCAGCAGCTTGTCGCCTCGCCCGTGTTGCTGCCAGTGGCTTTGGACACTGTCGGCCAATGCTGAAATGTAAGCCGGTTCGTCGTGATAGCTGTTGATAAATCGAATCTCGGGCACCCAGCGCAATTTGCCCAGCTTGCGATTAACCGCGTCGTAAACAGACGCGGTTGTCGTGCCGGAGTATTGCGGGTAAAGCGGCAAAACCAGTATGCGTTGCGCACCGCGCGCGAGGAGCTTGTCAATTGCCGAGTCGACGGAAGGATTGCCGTAGGTCATTGCGAGTTCGATATCGGTTGGTGCGGAATTCGCCGCCAGCCGGGTACGAATCTTGTCGCTCAATGACGTCGAGTAAAGCAATAGCGGTGAACCGTTCTCGGTCCAGATTTTTTGGTACGCAGCAGCTGACCGCGACGGTCGGACAAGCAGGATGACGAGATTCAGAATCAGCCACCACAATGCGCGTGGCAGCTCAACGACACGCGGGTCGGAAAGAAACTGCCTGAGAAAGCGTCGCACGGCGCCTGACGTAGGGGCTGCCGGCGTGCCGAGATTGACGACAAGAATTCCGGTTGTGTCGCGTTTCCCGTGCTCGAATTGCGGCGTTGTCTGGTACGTCGGCATAGTCTCGGAGGCCGGTCGGTAACGCGCCTAACAGTACTGCATAGAGTCGTCCCATGCCAGTGAATACGTCTATAATCGCTTGTCTTACTTACGATTTATGTCAGAGAAGCAAACATGGATGCAGCGCAGGACGAGAATTCCCCTACCGTTTCGCGATGGATGCTGATACGCGATGTCGGTGTATTCCAGGTCAAACTGATCGTTGACGGCTTGCGTGACCTGTTACTGGTACCGGCCGCACTGGTCGCCGGGATCGTCAGTTTGCTGTCAACCAAAGACGGTCAGCCCGGACCGCAGTTCTATCACCTGCTGCAGTGGGGCAAGCAGTCTGAGCGGTGGATCGACCTGTTCAACTCAGTCAAGAATGCACCGGAGCAAACTCCCGTACCGCCACAATTTGCGGAGCAGGGAATGGATGACATCGTTGAGCGATTTGAGGCATTCGTTGTTGCTGAGTACAAAAGTGGCGGTCTCACCGCGCAAGCAAAAGAACAACTCAACCGGCTACTGAAAACGGTACAGCGTCGGACTCGCGACGAGTAATTCTACTTTTGCACGTCGCGGCCACTGAGAAGATCATCGAGACTCGGTGGCGGGTGACCATCCCTGATGCGACCCGACTTCAGTCGTGCGACGTAATCCTTGTACGCCCGCATCGCCTGGTAACCAAACAGCCAGCAAATCGGAATATTGCCGAACAGCATGATGCCGGTGCCAGCGCCGGTTATATTGTCGAGGTCGGCGTCTGTCTTGATAAAGCCCAGTGTCGCAATAATGATCAGCATGCAGTATGCGATTTGATACGGCAGCACTGATTTTTCGCCTGCCAGGTAGACGATGCCCTGCTCGCCGTAATAACTCCACGAGATCATTGTCGAAACCGCGAACAGCCAGGCGGCGATCGATACCAGCCATTTGCCGAGGCCGGGCGCAACACTGTCAAATGCCTTCGCCGTCAGTGTGGCGCCGACATAGGTGCGATAAATGCCATTACCCACTGGCACCGGCTGCACGGAACTCGAAAAGGGCACCCAGTTGACGATATAGCCATCGCCGGATGCAGCAATGACACCCTCAATGCGATGCATGTGCTGGCTGGTAATCTCGTTCTCGTGTGCCTCGACAACCAGCATGACGCGATCATCGGCAACCCCGTCCGTACCGGGCACAATGCTGCGGGAGAATTGCCAGCCAGACTCCGTTTCGCTGGCGACCGGCATCGTAGCGAGCGCGACGTCGGGGCCACGATTCCAGATACCGGTCGACAAGATAATCAGTGCGGTAAACGTGCAGACAACGATTGTGTCGATAAAAGGTTCCAGTCCGGCGACGATACCCTCGCGCACGGGTTCATCCGTCTTGGCGGCGGAGTGAGCAATCGGCGATGAACCCTGGCCCGCTTCATTGGAGAACGCGGCGCGCTTCAATGCGAACATGAACGCTGACGCGACCGAACCGCCGACGA
>TARA_R110002096_G_scaffold201398_1_pt1 | contig 27358 bp, 25 predicted proteins | sample TARA_R110002096 | Tara Oceans TARA_R110002096 (sample SAMEA4397295) | marine metagenome | biome: Polar Biome; feature: [DCM] deep chlorophyll maximum layer (ENVO:01000326); material: water (ENVO:00002006), including particulate matter (ENVO:01000060) such as... | depth 35 m
GCGAGAACGCGCACGAGACGCTACGACTTGTGGTCGACTGTGTAGCGTCGAGAACCAGTGAGTCCCCAGAATTTGCGAATATCGAGGACCGCGACTTACTTCTCCTGTATCTCGATTATGGTCGAGTCTTTGCCGAGCGAGTCGAGTCCGGTTCGCTCACGGAAAACGAAGCCGCCGTCCTCTGGGGCGAGTCCGCACTGCGACTGGACGCCATCGAACAAAAACGCATCGACGACCGAAACGCGCGCCCGCCAGAGATGAACCTACTCGGAAAAATTGGATACGTGCTGCAGTCGACCGCTGCCGGCGCGCGAAGTGCGCAACGCGAAGCGCCCCGGCAACATGACGGGGCCCGGCTCGAGTCGCCGATCGTAAGTAACTCCGTTTCGCACCCACAAACGAATTCCAGAATGCAGACGTACATCGTCAACGGTACCGTGGTTCATTGCTCGCACATGGGTACACTCGTCCAGTGCTTTTAGATCGACCCTGGCCCGCTCCTAATCCGGCATATCTCGCGCCGGTCAGATTGGAGCCGTTCTTCTGCCTCTCTCCGTCGTAGCCCCTATGCCGAAAATCAAACCTTACGAATCGTCGCGCGGCTGTGAAAGTTCTTAGGCTCATCGCGGATACAAACCTGTTTCTTCAGTGCAAGTCGCTGGCGGAAATCGATTGGGCGTCCGTTGGACCGTTTGATGAATTTCACATTATCGTCACGAGTCCGATACAAAAGGAAATCGATCGACACAAAAATAAAGGCAACGATCGCCGCGGGAAGCGCTCTCGGTCCGCAGCAAAAACGTTCCGAGAGATCGTATTAAGTAAAAATGATCACAAAGTGATGGCGTCGCAACCGGTTGTCGTTAAGCTGCTCCTCGACACGTCTCACCGCCCCGCACCGGACCTAGCTGAGCAGCTCGACTATACCGAACCCGATAATCAACTGGTCGGGATAACAGCCACTTATTGTCGGGAATTCCCAGACGATGACGTGAGGCTCCTGACTCACGACACAGGCCCTATGGTCTCGGCAAAGACATTCGGGATAGCGTTCCTGCCCATCGACGAGGATTGGCTACTCGACCCGGAATCAATCCAGCAAGAGAAGCAGATTCAGAAACTCAAGGATGACCTGACCAAATTAAGAAACGCGGAACCAGTCGTCGACGTCGTATTGGTTACTAGCGATCAGCGCGGAGCGAAAACGATCAGCGGCGAATTTGTAATATACGAGCCGTTACCTGAAGAGGAAATAGAACGGCTATTGAGCCGAATTAGGATGCACTTTCCTTTAGCGACACAGTTTGAGTCGCCAGAATCTTCTAAGGAGGCGCTCGTAAACGCGGATATTAAACGCCGCCTTTTGGGAACCAGGTTTACCCCTCCGTCAAATGATGAAATATTGGAATATCAAAACACCAGTTACCCATCATGGCTAATCGAATGTGAAGCGGTATTGGGAAGTTTCCACGATTGCCTCAGCGCAAACGCAAAACGGACAGTGTTTTCGATTGAGCTATCGAACCATGGCTCACGGCCAGGTAAAGACGTACTCATCGCACTGAGAGTCTCCGGGGATTTTCGAATTCGACACCGGAATAAGTCTGAAGTAGAAAGCGCGGAAAGTCTGAATCAAAATTATCTCGTCACCTTACCGGCTCCACCGAGCCCGCCCAAAGGTCGATGGGAATCGCCATTAGCAAAAATGGCGGACTTCGGTAGCGTTTCGCCAACACTGCTTAGCATGGCTGACCTTACGCCGACCTTCGACCCGGGTCGACTCGAAGCCCTCCAGGCATCGCGTTACGCTAGAGCGCAGGACGCCTTCTATTGGAAGGAGGGGTGCCCGGACGGTCCCGTTGATGCATTCGAAATCGAATGCAAACAGTGGCGCCACGGGATCAAGCCCGAAATAATTACCGGTGAAATACTACTTCCGTCTGATGTAACTGGCGATGTCGCTGGCGCGCTCTCACTAACGGTTCACGCAGAAAATTTATCAGCAAATTTCTCAAAGGCGATTCCTGTGAGAATTTCCGTGACGAGGCAGGAGTCTATAAAGAAGGCGGAGGAATGCGTGGAGGCACTGCTCAACCAATCAAAGATAAGGTTCTAGTCGCCGAATCGCGGCGCGAAATATTCCGCGCCGCGCGGGTTAATCTTGCATTGTGGTAAGCGTTGCCCGCTCCTCATGAATCAAACAGACTGATTTGCCCTGCCTCGATCTGGACCGCCCGTTGCTGGTACGCCTGGAATGCAGCGGTGTATCGGACGCGATCCGACATGTCACGATGACATGGCACACAGATGAGCCACGTCTCCGCAAAGTCCCGCCGCTCCCGGCTGTAGAAGTGATCGTATTCCGCGCGCTGTACAACGCCCGTCGCATCCAGCACTTCACTTACCCCACAACACGGGCACCGACTACCAAGCGCGGCTACCACTTCCTTGTGGCGCCGCTTCGTAACGTCGGTGACTGGCCGTCGAGGGACGTGAGATGCTATTCGCGCCTCCACTGCCTCGAGCTTCGTTTCGATGCGTTGGAGATGTGGGGCCAGTGCATCGTGGATAGCCTTAGCCAGAGCGTCCATCTCTTGCGCTGTCACCGTTGTCTTTGGAGTCTTCGATTTCCGGCAGCGCGATCAACTGTCTGGCGACATCGAGGGCATGCGTGAGCGTATCGAGCGTGATGCACATGGCATGTAAGCTCGCTGGCGTACGCGAAATCATCTCTAACGTATCGGGGCAATGGGAGAACATAACACTTGCCCCCTCGAGCACGCTTTGCACGCGGTCAATAATCTCTATTGGATCCTTTTCGGTGAAAAACGGGCTCTCATGGTTTATCGCAAGCGCATCAAGTGCTGCCTCCAGTCCCTCGCGGGTAAGCGGATTCGAATCGCCATCCTGCAAAATGTAAGTCGCGCTCATGATGTTGCCCCCGGGGTTCGTTCCGCGGCTTCCGTCCGGTGCTCAGGATAGAGGCGGAAATATCCGTTAACGGTATCCTCATCGAGGCCGAGCCATTCGCAGATCCGAAGAATTTCCGTATCAATCGATTGCCCCATCACGTCGATACCCCGAAGTACGGCTTCCTTGTCCCGATCAGACATCGGTGTATATCGACTACCGCTGGCTTCGGTTAGATCCCTAAGCAGGCTGATTGCACTACCGCTAATGCCGTCCGCGGAGCGGTACATAGCGCTTAACGACGACTCGATGAGCCGCGCGTCAGGTAGTTCAGTCGTCTCGGCGCAATTCTCTTTCATGTTTGCGCAAGGAGTCGATTGGGTGGCCTCCACGGGTCTGCTCGTATTATTCGACCCGTTCAACTGACTGATCAGTTTCTCCACGCTGTTCGCTTCGGCGATGATGATCGACGCAGCACTGTCGAGCGACTCGCGCATCAGCTGACCGGATGTATGTTCTGAAACACCGATCAGATCAGCGACGGCCTTGATGCGGGATAGCATCATGTCGATTTCGTTTGTGAGTTGGAATGCGTCCTTCGCATTACCAATGCTGGCGACCGATCCCGACACATTTGAATTGGGTTGGGTTACGTCGTTCATGATAAAACCTCCAGGTACCGAATTAGGGTGTCGGGCGCTGAGAACCGCTAAGAGACGGTCCGGTTTATTCCCCGGAGGTGTTGTATTCGCCGACACCCGACATGGAGGTTTTGCGCCGAAATTCACCACGTGGACGAATCTCGGGCACAAAAATACCGCGCTGTCGGGTGCGGCTGTCCGCTCTTAGGAGGGTTCTCAGGCCCTTGACTGATACCATAGTCGAAAGTGCCGAAGAGTCAAGATGAAAGGTTCCCAATGGGTATCTCGGTCAACAGATGTCGACTGTGCGGAAATGACCGCGACATCCGTCTGTCACACATAATCCCCGAGTTTATGTATAAACCCCTTTACGATAGGAAGCACCGATACCAAGTACTAACTGATTCAGCAAACATCCCGCCGAGAAGGGAGCAGAAGGGAATTCGCGAACGGCTTCTTTGCGAATCCTGCGAAACGAAGATCGGGAAATACGAACGATATGCCAGTTTAATCTGGAACAACCAGAAGCCTGTAGCCTGGTTGCGAGAGGGCGATTTTATCCAGGCTGCAGGAATAGACTATACGCAATTCAAACTCTTCGCATTGTCCGTGCTGTGGCGGGCTGGTGTTTCGTCCATTGAAATGTTCGACCAAGTCAAGCTCGGCCCGCACGAGGAGCCGTTGAAGAGGATGCTGCAAACTGAAGATCCAGGCAACCCGGACCAGTACCCCGTATTGCTGGCCCGCGTCGTAAGCGAAGGCGAGCCTCAAACCAACATGATTCTTCCGCCTACGTGGGCGCGCTTTGAAGACCACAAGGCGTATAGATTCATTTTTGGAGGGTTCGCTTGGATCTTCATTGTAAGCAACCACCGCCTACCTCGGTCAGTTCGACATTTTGCCCTATGCGACGCTGGGACAATGAGGGTTCTCACTAGCGAAATCGACGACATGCCATTCCTACGGGATTTAATGGCCTCGATACACAACTCTGGCAACATGCTTTGAGTTCCCCAAGACGCAGTTCGGAAGCACATGCCGTCGGTTACATTGATTTAACGTCGCGATATTTCGTGAAATCGCAATCGACTCGGGCGCAATAATTTTGCTACAGATTGCGCCCCGCGATCAGGTTTACACTGTTATATCGCTGGGAAAGGCTAGCGAGCGAAAATACCGTGCAATTCATTTGTTTTAAGACTGTTTAACGTTCCCTAACGTAACGCCAAGACTCCCGGAATAAATCGAGGCGACGTACTGTCTCAATTCGCGTCCACAATGCGCCGCAGCGGTTCCTCAAATTCTCGCTCATCCATATGAGCAATAATCAGCGCCGACATCTTATCAACGTCGATATTTTCGTTCGAAGTTTCGTCTGGGGGCGGCAACCGGTTTTGCAAGTTTTCCAACAACAGGGCACGGAGAATTAGGGGCGCATAGTTCAAGAGGAATCTGGTGTCGGTGATCTTCCGAGCCCCGTGCCCGACCTGCGCTCGAACTTGCAAATCGTGTTGCCCGATCGGATTCCCGTGAAGGAACTTGTTCCGAGCATCATAAATCCGTTTGTAGATTTTCGACGCAATCGTAATTTGCAGTGGCCGATTTGACCGCCATTTCACGCGGCATCGGCGGTATTGAAGTTTTCGCTCGCTCCATGGGATTGCATCAATCGCGTCAGCGACGATCTTGAAACTTACGTTCGTTTCGCCGCCGGGATGCACGAGTGCCTCAAACGCTGAAACCCAGGCGCCAAGGATTGGCCCTAAATCATGCAACAGCGGCATATCGACACGCGGCATTGAGCAAGCATGATAGGACATGGCCAGCGATCGAAACATTCGATTTCCCGCAACTGAGGTGTCACCAATGATGAAAACTTTTTCCCATGCGGCCACCAACGCCGAAAAGAGGCGAGCGTCGTAATCGGATGATCGCAACGAATGCCGCCTCAGTTTCGCTGACGACTGCCCCACAAATTTTGTGTTCAAATCGTTGAATGACGTGAGAGCAAAAGTCGATACGATCAGGTGTTCGAAATCCTTACTGAGCATGGCCGGATGGAAATCGAAATAGTCCGAATAGAGAATCCCCATTCCTGTCGAGTTACTACTCGGAATAATGCGTGCAGCAGTCTTACAAATGACCGAAAGAGAAAGCGCGTCGCGAAAAGCGTGTGCTGCATCGATTCCAAGTGCCGTATCCGGCGCGTCGCTTTTTACGATGAGGACGGAGGGCCGAAAGCGGTTCCCGAACGGTTCGCGGAATCGGCGCAGGTAGAATTTCAATTGCGGGTGCGTTCGCTCCTCGGCACGGACCCGCTTGTCGTCCGGCGATACTATCGCGAGAAAGTCCGTCTCGATATTCGTTGCGCGAACGTCGACATTCGGTAACGCGAACGCGACATGCCATATCCCAGCGACCATAGGTGTCCAGCCGGATTCCTCGGGGAACCGTCATTTTGCCCGGATTTGCTTATGTACCGAAACTAGACTTTCTCCCTGAGGTTTCAGCGCATGGCGAACCCAAGTCCGGAGACGTGTGCTCGTCGGCCACGACCGAGCACGAATTCGCGCCGGGAGGGTCCCGCGTCTGTGTACCCGGTCGATTTCGTTGCCCGCGCATCGGCGCACCGGTAGAGTAGTTTTCAGCGTCTGCTCAATATTCCGGACTGGATTAAGGTCGCTTAAGCAGCAGGCGGCGGACGGTGACCGGTCCCGATCCCCCGGCCGCCCCGAAAGCGTGCGCAGCATGGAGTACGAATGAAGATCATCAACGGCGAATTGACATGGTGGCGGCCCGACTGGACAACGCCGAGGCGCCTCCGCCCGCGATGTGGCGCAAAATGCCGCGATGGCCATTCGTGCCGCGCGCCGGCAGTGTGGGATAACGAGCGCGACGCACCACGCAACGGACGATGCCGAATGCACGGCGGCCTCAGTACGGGTCCTCGCACCCCAGAAGGCCGTATGCGTTCCCTGGCATGCCTCAAGCAGAATCGTTCTCCCGTCGATGCGGCCCATTAGCCGATCTTATCCATCACCGAAGCCGTAGAACCGATTTGAGGTACAAAGAACATCTGGCGGACGTATTCCACGCTCGCAAGCCGCAGCTGCACGCGAACGTCTTCGAGTGAAGCGCCCTTATCCAACATTCGCTGCGCGCATGTGTTGCGCGTATGCCGAAACTGCAAGTGCGCCAGCCCCGCGCGCGCTCGCTCCCGATTGAAGCGGTACGCGAACTGATCACGGCTGATTTTGTTTCCGTCCAGCGAGAAACAGTACGTGTGCAATATCGGTTTGCCGGAGCCATCGCGTTCGTTAACCTCTGCTCGCTCTTGGCGCTCCAGAACCTCGACAGCCGTTGCATTCAGTGCACACACGGAGTCGTGCTTGCTGCCCTGGTCCTTCGGGGAGAAGCAAAGCCGCCATCCCTTCGGGCTTTGGTACACGCGTTCATAGGACGCCCCCATGTATCGCGACGTCATCGTAAGGTTGAGAATTTCAGAGATTCTACAACCCGTATTCAGGGCGAATATCGTGATGTCTCGGATGATAGGCTCGGCGACCGCAAGGAATCTCTCCGTCTCGGACTCCTGCCATCGCTCACGTATTTCACCTCGTCGCTCGCGCGGCCGATACGCCTCCACTCGAGTCCGTCCGCGGAACGGATTCGGAACGTCCATTCCGGCGGTCGAGTGCATGATGCTGCAAACACTGGAACCTACCGCAAGCGCCCGCTGAATCGTCAACTCGGAAACGCCCTCCCGTAAGCGGGCCTCCCGATAGGCGTTGATTTCGTTCGCGGTGATCAACTGTCGGCCGCGGACCTTCGCCGCATGCGAGATATGCATGTTGCCGAAGAATTCAGCCAGGTTCTTTGCGTTGCACGAATCGGTGCGCTGTGTGGATACCCGGGGTCCGCGTCTTAGCGATTTCATCCGTAATCCTGGTTCCAAGATGTCACGCACAAAGTGATAGACCGGGATCGCTTGCCGATAAGTGTCCATATGCTGCCTCCAGTGGCTCAGAATGGGATATCGTCGTTGAACTCGGCCTGCGATGCCGGCTCGGGCGCTCCGCCCTCTGGCGGCGATTCTGAGCGCGCCGTGTTTCGTCCAGGCCTCACGGTGCGCGACGAGTGCAGTGCATCGATGGCCATTCCCCAACTCTCGCGCTCCGATCCATCGCGCGCAGTCCATTTGCGAAGCGTCATCTTCCCGATTGCACCGAGCATGTCAGCCTTCGAATGACGCGACAGAATCTCTGCGACACTGCCGAAAGCTACCAGGTCAACCCACGCCGTTATGGGCTCGCCATGGTGGGGGGTTACATCGACCGCGATGGATGTCGTCACCATCGGAGTTCCGTTGCGTGTTTCGCGCTGTTCGGGATCGCGTCCAAGGCGGCCGTAAATGCTCGCAGTTAGCATGTCGTTTCTCCATCGTGCCGGGCGGATAATATTTTTGCCGTGGCCAGCGCGTTACCATTCATTACCGTTCTATTACCATTAGCAGGCACAGTGTGCGGGGTTGGAATGCGTGCCGTGCGGGGTTGGGTTACCTGCTGTGCGGGGTTGGCTCTCGGTTCAACGCCGTATTGCGTGCGGGGTTGCATGTCACTCAACCCCGTAGCTAGTGCGGGGTTCGCTCGACCCCGATCGGACACGGTATGCACTAATCAACGCAGCACGCCGTGCGGGGTCGGGAACTATCCGATAGTGGTTCGAAACTCGACCGCGGCTTCGAGCAATCTCAATGTGGCCTCGCGACTCGAGGGAGCCCAGAACGTGCTGCACCTTCCTCTCGCTCATGCTAGATTCGCGCGCGATCCTTTCGACAGAAGGGAAGCATTCGCCGTGATCGTCGATGTATTGAAGCAGTACGTGCAAGACGCCTTTTTCGAATTTGTCCGCATCGCCTAGATTGAGATCCAGGCACCAACGTCGCAGGACACCAGCAAGTTGACCACGCTTCATGGTCGCGATCCCGCGGCGCGTGCTAAACTCCGGTTGTCAGTTCTGTCTTCATGCCGGCACCGGGATTGCAGCCCGGGCGCCGGCAACTCTTCTTCGAACATACCTACCTCACCATTGCGCCTCGCGCGTAGTTTTCGACATCAAGACTCATCAGGCGGAGCGTCCCGTAACGCAATATTGAGCAATGTCGTGAGCGCCGCGGACGCCGCGTTGTCATTGAACGGCTCGGCCAGGGTCGTAAGCGCTCGAACGCCCTGAGGGTCCAGCACGTATCTCGCAACGTGCTCCGGTGCGAGGACATCCATCGCCCACAGACGCCCCGCATCGAGCAGTTCACCGCGAAGCCCTTTCGCTGACCGGCCCGCCTCGGCGGTTACATTCGCGAGGTTCTTCAGTCGGGAGACGGTCCGGCCGCTCGTGCGGAAATTGTTCGCCATCATCACGGAGACGGCTTTCAGGCCGTCTTTAACCTGCTTGCGCACGGTCGGATCCGTGAACACTGCATCGAAGACTTCACGATTCGAGGTGGCGCCGGCCGGGCCTTTCGCCCCCGTGTGCAGATCGAGCAGCTTTGCCGGGATGAACTCAACCGCCCCGGCCTCGCCCGGCACCTTCGCCTTCTCGATCGCGCGGGATAGCCAGAATGTCTGTAGGTGCTGCTGAACGTGCCGATCGGTCTTCGAAAGGATCTGCATCGTGCTGCGCAATTCGTCCGGGTCCATCTTGAGCAACTTGGATTCGATGTCGACGCGGGTCGGCGTACCCTTCACGTCGAAGAGCTTACCGAGCGCGGATTCGCGGACCGCGGTGATCTTCGCCGTATCGGCCCTGTAGGTATCGCGAGCCACCTTAAGCTCTGTAGAGCCCCGGCCGCCTGCAGATATGGCCGCATCCAGATCGCGATTGAGAGCGGAGAACAGCGCCTTGGCCGGGCCTTTCTCGGCGGCACGGTCCACTTGGTCGCTCAGGATTTTCCCGGTGCCCTTGCTCGCCCGCCCCCACGCCTCTAGCCGGCGCTGCAACTGCATCGGGGTCAATGCCCCGCCGGTTTGGTCGATCACATCATCCATGATGCGCTGAAGTTCTGATGCCAGCGCGAGTTCTGTTTTGCCCGCGCCCGGTCCGCTGTTTTGCTGGATCAGCTTCTTCGCTTCCTGCAAGAAGTTCCCGGTCGTGATCAGCCCGCCGGCTTCCTCTGCTTTTCGGAAGTTCTTCGCCGCTGCGGTTTTCCGAGCGCCGAGCAGGCCGGTACCCTTCGAAGCGTCACCGATGATCCGGTCGTTCCCGCGCTGGACACGAACCCCCATCGGCAATTGTGGTCCTGCCTGCTTCGGCGCGACGATTTTTTCGAAGTGCTCGAGAACCTGTTTGGGCTGCGCGTCCTCGATGGCACGCCCCACGCGCTCTGCTGCATCACCCGTCCGGGCGAAACGTTCCGCACGCTCAAGCGCGGGGTCTTGCGCGAGTTGCGACAGCTTGAACATCACCCCCGTCCGCGCCTGCAAATCGACGCCCTCCTTGATGGCGGGCTGGTGGAGTTTTTTGGCCTTCTCAATGGCTTTCGGGATCCAGTTGCGAAGCGCAGTCACCGTTTCCAGTGCAGACGACAAGCCGGCCCCGGTCGCCAACCCGACCGCCGCGCTGGCCCCTCGCGCCGCTTGTCGAGCGACCGAATCCTCTTCCGGTTGAAATGCTGTGGCTCCGGTTGCCGCACCGGCCCCCGCGCCGCCGGCAATCCGCGCCTTTGCGGTTTTTGCCCCCAGGGCAGGGATAAGGAATGTCGGTAAGACCTCGCCCGCAACCTCCGCGATGTCAAAACCGAAGGAATCGCCGTAGTCATTTTTGAAATTACGATCGACCAATACACGCTCTTCGTTCGAGAGTTTCGTGAATTCGTCGGCCGTGCCCTTGTCCACGATCCCCATGGACTCAAGCGCATCCATGCTGGCTTGAATGACGCCGTTCTTAAGCTGCATCATCCCTTGTCCGATCTTGATCGTCCCGCCTTCCTTTGCGTCCCTGATCCCAACGGCGTTACGCGCCAGCGCCATAACACCGCCGTCTAACTCAAACTTGGGCTTGGGTGTCGGCGAGTCCAGCGATGTCGGTTCTATCGCAGAGCCCGGTGCCGGCGTCGACTGTTTATCGGCGGACGGGGAATTTGATGCAACAGCACTAAGGTAGTCATATGTTGGCGTTGGTGCTTCACTATCTTCGTTGCTGGGTACTGATTGATTCAAAGATGAGCCTGCTACGACGCTTAGATAATCATGCTTAGCCATGGTTAAGGTCCGAATTCTTCGAGCAGACGAACCTCGGTGCGCTTCGTAACTTCCTCTTCAGATAAATCGGGATTCGCCTCTCGCACGTCGTCCTCGATTTGAGCGATGCGATTGTTAAATCTCGTTTGAAATGAATCTAAAGATACGGATGGCGTATCCTTCGAAAAATCGATCGCGGCGCCGTTTTTCAAAAGCCATTGACGTCGCGTTTTGGCTAGGCGAGTTTTCTCTGCAGCGTTGTCGATCTTAGCTTTGAACTGCGTCGGACTGTCATCCTCTACGTTGGCGAACTGCTTGGTGATACGAACCGCTTCTGATTCGGTCATCGCCGCCCCCGTGATCGCCTTGATGCCTTCGTTGACGACCTGAATAGCGTCCTGTTTGAAGTTCGCGAACTGCTCAACTTCGGCCATCTGCTCAGGGCTCAGTTCCTTGCCGAGCTTTTCGAGGTTCGCCATCGCGCCAATTTTCAGGTTCGGGAAAACCTGCAGGAATTTGGGATCGAAGTCTGCCTGAACCTTTTCAAGATTCGCGAGTGAGTCGTCAATCGTGCGCAGCTCGTTTTCCGTGGCGGTTTGGGCTCCGCGCGATAACGGGATATCACCCGGCTTCGCCGCGGTCACACTTCCTTTGATTGGCACATACCCTTCGGGTAGCGGCCGTCCATCCTCCGTTGTTGCAATGCCCGAAAGCGGGTCGAACCGCACCGGCTGATCTAGGAATTCACCCGTCTGGACGTTGACTGCGTTGACTGACTGGAATGCCCCCTTATCCGGCTTTGCTTCCGCGGGAACGAGGACGCCGTCGCTGTCGCGAATCTCGGCCACGGTGGCGAACTCAAGTTTTCCAGTCTGCGTGTTGTAGACTGACTTCGGGGCGGCGGTTGCTTGTTCATCCAGATCCGTTGTCGGAACGAATCCGAGCGGACGCAATATCGATTGGATTTCGGGGTTGCGCGCGATGCTGTTCACGTGGCTTTTCGTAATACCAATAGCTTCCTGAAGTTTCGGATCCTGCAGATCGGATACGGTGAATCCGTCCTCCGCTGCCTGCCTTAACAATTCCTGCCCTTCCGGCGAGGCCTTCATGATCTTGTCCACGCGCGAGAATGCTTGGACTATTTCAGGCAGATTGCGGGCGTCCCTTTGTTCACGCATCTCCTGCATGAACTGGGGTTTCGTCCGTAGTTTCCGCGCGTCCTCTAGGGAGCCACCGATGGTAATCAGTTCAGAACCAAACTCGCCAAGCTCCTCGATTTCGGCTTCTGTCGCAGCCGGCTGCTGCGCGGCTTGCTCCAGGGCTTCCGTGAAGCCGGGCAGCGCGCCTTCGAACAACTGTCCGTACTTCTTGATGACGTCGCCACGCGCTGCGGCTGAGGTATTCTTCACCAGTTCGAGCCCTTTCGACATCGCGTCGACTCCGACCGTCAGCCGCTTCATTTCGCGCTGCTCAGTCTGGATGCGGCGATCCTGCAATTCCTCCGTGAACAACCGTTGTCCGCGCGCACCTCGCGCCACGTTCGTAAGTACGGCCCCGATCGCACCGAGCGGGTTGTCGCCGAAATCGATGAGCGGCGGTTCCTTCGTGGCCGGCGGCGCTTCCGTCTCGCCGAGCACGTCGATCTCTGGCGCAATCGGAGTCACCGTTGAATTCAGTTGATCGGGGCGCGTCGTCAAATCCTGTGCGAGCAATTCCGCCGGGTCTCTGTCAAATCCAAGTCCACCAGGCATATCGTTCTCCTATGCGGCCGCGCTCGGCAGGAGCGCAGCGTAATCGATCATCTTGTAACCACTCGGGTGTTCCACGGTGTACTCAACCGGCACCTCGTCGGCCATGAAGCCGAGCCGGTTTTTCGGGTCACCTTTGTACCGAAAACGGTAGAGGATCTGGCCGTCGACATCGCCAACCGGCTCGATCTCCGTCTTGAGGCGACGATCGGAGAACCCGAGCGCCCCCGCCCCACTTGCCGCGCCGCCAGCCGCACCGATGAGCGCTATCGGATCGAAGCTCGACACCGATTGTGAACCGGTCACCGTCCCCGTGTCGCTCCGCAACTGCTGCAAGCCCGTGAGCGTCCCCGGATTCGGCGCCGTCGCCGCTGCCAGGTTAAGGCCCTGACTCCCCGTAAGCGCCGTCAGATTCAGCCGGTTGTTGAACGCCTGCTGACGCAACTGCTCGGCGAACTGCGCGGTGCTCTGTGTAATACCCTGCTGCGCCTGCACGCGGCCAGACTGCACCTGCGCCGCCTGAAGCGGGTATTCAAGCTGCGCCTGCGCCTGCTGCCCGCGAACGTTCGTGATCAACTTCTCTGCCTGTCGCGTGGAGTCACGGGCCACCCGGCCGGCGACGTCGAGGACCGGCGTGTCGTCGGTACGCAAGCCCCGACCCGGTGCGAGTTCGCTCCCGATCTGCTCAAGCGAATCATCCCGGAACGCCCGGATGTCACTCAAGCCCGCTTCGATGGCGGAATCCGCCGCCGCGCTGATCAAGGCCGTCTGCTCCGGGGTCGCGCCCGTGCCCTGCGCAATCGCCCGGAGTTCCCCCTGTAGCAATTGGTTCTGCGCGCCAGCCGAGGTCGAGGCGAAGTCGAAGTTCTTCGAGGCGACAGAATCCTGCTGATTACTGAACTTGTTGACCTGGCTGCTCAGTACCGGCAGGAATTCTTCGAAGCGCGCGGACGTGAAATCACCGAGCTCGCGCAGTGCGGTCAATTGCTGTGTTGCGAGTTCGAGTTGCTGATCGAGTAGCTTTTGTTCTTCCGCGCTCGGCGGGTCGAGTGTTTTTTTACTCGTTGACTCTTTTTCTTCGCTGCTGCCGAAGACGTCTTTGACTATGCTCATATCACACCGCCCCCTCAGGCCGCGTGGTGCTGCGGTGCGACTCGTAGCGCCGCAGCACGAACGTCCCGCGCACGGTTTTGACGAGCAGCAGTAAACTCTTGAACGAGTTCTCGGATTTCATCGTCGGTCGCCCCGGCGGCCTCAGCGGCAAGGACCGCATCAATTTCGTCCTCAATCCAGAGCGAAGCTCGGCCTCGTTTGATTGGAGGCGGCAGGAGACCATGCGCGATGTCTTCATACAGGGATGACGACCCGCGCCCTCGCTTTTCGCAGACTTTTCCAATTCGAATGTACATAGCCAACTCCTTCTCGACGTACGCCACTGCATTTGCGGCTTCGGGAGGACGCTATCGGAGAAATCGAGGGGCTACTACGAAATAGATGAATTGACGTGAATTGACGTGAATTTGGGTGACTCGGCGTGAGCTGTTACGAAATACGTTGCCTATGTGGGGAGCTTTGCATTCGTGAATGTGTTTGTGGCGTGCGCCATCGACACTTCCTGCCAGCGCGAACCTGTGAAATATTCGAGACCGACACCTTTCGAGCGCACTATGTCAGGATTGCAGAGATTCAGTACGTCTTTAAACTGGATCCGTTTGTTCTCACCGTCGAGGCTCAACCATACCCGACGCAGCTCGTTTTCCAGTTCCGTTCGCTGCCGTCCCGAGCCTCTTGATTGAAGTCTCGGCGCGTGGGTTGAAGCTTTCGGGCGAGGAGTACGCGCATCGGGCCATTGGGGCGGGACGCGAAGATCGTTAGCGGACAAAATGCGCTCGAGTGTGTCACGCTCAATCTGCACGTCGGTAAGGCCTACGGGAATCTCGGTATCGTCGTGGAAAACCGCCGTCACCTGAACGGCAGACCATCGCTCCCCCCGGGCAATCCGGCGAAGACCAACCGCAACAGCACCATCCCCGCCGCGGATCCCATACCTACTCGAGGATTTAAACCCCTCCAGCGCGACAGCGCTGGGTACGAAAAACTCTAACGGTTTCGACTCGCCCACTGGCACGAGTTCCAAGGCCTCGGCAAGGCAGGTACAGACGTCGTGCCGAGAATCAGCCCCGTCGCGAATCAGCGTTTCTACGACTTGGCCTAGCGTCAACGACCGCTGTAGTTTGTCCTTAAAGGCTCCTTCGTGGTCCGGCATTAACGCGCCCTCTTGCGCAACCCTCGAAAGATGCTCCGCGCCAGCCGGCGAGGGGGCCGGCGTTCGGTGATCAGCCTAGGCGCAGTGCAATCCTAATCTGCATCGCTTATCGGATTTTCCGATAGCAATCGCTCCCTGCTTCATGAGTGCAACAAACGTATCCCCATGCATCGTTGTCCAAGCTCAGTGCTCTCGCTCGATTCGCAGCGACGCTGCCGCATGCCGACGCTCCTCGGACGGTTCCGAGATTTTCACTTTCGTCGGTGTCGTCACGGTAGAAGACAACGTCAACATCCATGTCCTCATATCGGTCAAGCGGCAGGGTGTCAGGTGGTCCGAAAATTCGGTCCGTCCCGACACCGCCACCGGTGCACTTGTAGACGGCAAAAATCACGATGATAAGCAGGATGAGGCGGCCCATCAGCCTGTCTGCGCCTGTCTCATTGGCACTACGTTGGCACCCGCGTCCGCAGACCCTCGCAGAAACGCCAGCCACGTCTCGAGCGCCCGGCGTTTCTCATCCAGATAATTGTGCTTGTCATAAGCCTGGGCGATCTTGTCGCCGCGCCCGTGACTCAGCAACTGGGCCCGGTGCTCTTTGCTGACGCCGAGACTGGCGAGTGTCGTCTCGACCGTGCGTCGAATGTCCTTGAGCGTGAACGGCGTTGAAAACGCCCGGGTGCCGTCTTCTTCCAAACTTCGCACTTCGGCTACCGCTTTCACGAGCGTCTCATGTCGGAGCCCGGTCTTCCCGTTCGTGGTGAAAGGCCAGTCCGCCGTGCCGGTTTCCTCGTGGAGTACCTCGAGTATCGCGAGAGCCTCCGGTACCAGCGGGACAACGTGCTCTCGTGGCTCAGCGCGCCCTTTCAGGTCTATAAGAGTCACGGTTCCACCATCACGATCGTAGGCCGACCACGGTGCCGAGAGGAGCTGCCGGACCCGCTGCCCTCCGGTGTAAACATGCATCTGCAGGGCCGCCCGGGTGATCGGATTCGGGACCTTTGCCGGATCGCAAATAAATTCGACGTATTTTCGCATTTCGTCCGCATCCAAAACCCGCTCGCCAACCCGTTCGAAGGATGCAATCCGCGGGATCAGATCGACGGGATTGCCCGTTAGGGCGAACTTCTTCCCGTCCTGGGCCAAACGACGAGGGTCAAGGTCGTGCCCCCTCCCCGCGTACGAGAACGCAGCGCGCAGATAGCTCCGCGTTATGTTGACCCCACGGGTCACGCCCCTATCGACGAGTCGAGCGAGAATGGCCTGGATGTCTTCCGGCGTAATCGTATTGGCTCGACGCTTCGTGATCTGAGGGAATGGCTTTTCGACGTGTCGCTTGAATAGGCCGGCCACATCCTTTGCGCTGGGCTTGCCTGCCTCCTGTAACGATGCCACGTACGCCGTCAGGAGGTCTCCGAAAGTCCCGGCCCGGGCTTCAATCTCCGCCTTGCGCTGCTCTCCCTGCTTGCGTGCCTCCTCGGCCGTGTAGTGGGATTTCAGGTCTCTGACCGATTTAGCCAGTTGCGCGAGCTCCCGAAATCCGTCTCGAGCTGCAGCGAGCGTCAGCGCAGCCCCCTTGAAGCAGCGATCGCCATCACGCCAGTGCCGGGAGCCCTTCGGGTCGAAATGCCCGATCAATTCGAAGTAGCGGCTCCCTTTGTGAAAATACCGGTAGTACAGCGGCTTTCCGGTTTGGGTCACGCGCAACACGAGAACTCCGTGGCCCCGCACGCCCGTGTCGACGATGATCTCGCCGTTATCGCGCCCTGGCTTCAATGATTCGAGGTACGTCGCTGTGATGCGTCGTGGTGGCTGCGTCTGAGTCACTATGCCGGCTCACTCTGATTTTTTGCAGTAACGGTGGCAGTTTCCCGCCGGATGCCGGCGGATATCCTTGGCGGAGTATGGCAGCTAACATGCTGATTGTAAAAGGTTAAGAACGCTTAAGCTGGAAGCGCCTGGATTCCGGCGGAGAAGAAATCTCATGACTGTTAATCACTAGGTCGGCGGTTCGAGCCCGTCCCGGGGAGCCATATATCAAAATCGTTCGATTGAACTCCCTTCGTTCGCTTCTTCGCTTCGATCGCAATAACGTTTTTCGCAAGCAGGTCAAACGGTTGGCGGTATGCCGCTGTCAATTGGCCTTCCTTCCAAGTGCAGTTCGATAGTACGAACCCGAGTAGCCGGCGCTTTTCAGCCGACGACTGCTGACGGAACAACTGGCCGGCTTTCTGGGCGAGTTCGAGTAGGCGTATGCCCTCATCGAAGTACGTCTGGTTGGCGTCCTGATGTTCGCTGATCCGCACCAGGCACTTGCGCTGTTCCTCACGCCACTCCGCGGCCTTGAGATCGAAGAACTCGGTGTCGATGCGCCCGTCGAGCTTGTCGACGTACATGGCGTCGATTCGTTTCTGCAGACGGTCGTACTCGGCCTGAATACGCCGGATGGCATCATCGTGATGCTGCTTCTCGTCGCCGTGGCTGACCCGCAGGGCCTGCGACACCCAAGCAAGCACTTCGTCGTCGAAGCGCAGGTGGTCAAGCAGCTCGACGAACCGTTCCTCCAGGACCTCCTCCCGGGTGTACGGCTCGGGGCATTTCCCCTTGGCGCGGCTACAGTGGTAGTAGACGTAGCGGCCCTTCTTGATCTCCGCGACCATTGAACAGCCACAGTGCCCGCAGCGAATCAGGCCGGTGAAGGCGAAGTCGCGCTTCGGCTTCTTGTTGCGGTTGACATAGCGTCCGCTGAGCAGGGATTGTGCTTTGTCCCACAGCTCACGGCTGACGATTGGCTCGTGCGTGCCGTTGTAGCGCTGCCCTTTCCAATCGAAGTCGCCCATGTAGATCGGGTTGCGCAGCATCTTATGAACGCTGCTCTGGGGCATAGGGTTGCCGCTGTTGCGAAATGCGAAGCCGTGTTCACGGGCCTTGCGGGTGATGTCCCGGACCGAATACTGCCCCGTTACATACCACTCGAACATCTGGCCGACCACGGGTGCCAGCTCAGGGTCCGGTTCAATGGTCTTCTTGCCGTTCTCGCCGAGCACGTTGCGGTAGCCGACCGGCGCATAGGACGGCCAGATCCCCTGCTCAGCCTTCTCGGTCATCCCCTTGCGGGTCTCTTCCGAAAGATTGTCGATGTAGTTCTTCGCCATCAGCACCTTGATGCCGTGCATGAACTTCTCGGAGGAGCGGGAATCGGCGGAGAGGACGACGTTCTCCTTGGCGAAGTGGATCTCCAGTTCCAACTCGTCCAGGGTCACCCAGTCCTTCAGGTTGCGGTACAGGCGGTCGGTCTTCTCGACAAGGATGATGCGGGCCTCCGGGTTCTGGCGAAGATAGTCAACCATCTGGCCGAAGCTGGAACGGCCGGCCTGTTTAGCTGTCTCCACGTCGACGTACTCTTCGACGACGTGGATGCCTTCTGCCAATGCGTAGTCGCGCAGCAGCTTGAGCTGGGCCGGGATGGAAAAGCCTTCCTTCTCCTGCTCCTTGGAAGAGACGCGGGCATAGACGACTGCATCCCGCCGCGCTGGCCCGGTTCCTCGATCTTGTCTATCCAGCCTCCTCATAATGTTTAGTTTATACTACACATTTCGTCAGACCAACCGTTTAAGAGCGCGCATGAACCCGGAGAAGAGGGCATCGAACGCGTCGCTGGAACGGGCGGGGGGAACTCAAAAAAACGAAGACACCTTGAGTTTTCCCGGCCAGATACCGATAATGTATTTAGCTCATCTGCCATGTGTAGAAGGAGTAACGAAGCCGTCCTCCGGGGCGGCTTCAGCCTTTCTGGCCTTTGTTCCTGCAATATTCCTCATACTCCCTTTGCAACTTTCGCTGTCTGTGCGGTTGCTCTACAAGGTAGGCGGTCCACGGAAGGATATACTCGCCACGGTCCGCCAGAATCACCAGATAGTTCTCCTGCTCGAACCACAAACAGATCCGCTGCTCGCCCTGGCGCTGATTCGCCCAAACCTTTATCACCCCGTCGGCATCATGCTCGATGATCGGCTTTGGCCAGCGAATCCGCTCACAGCGGCGAAAATCAGGTATTCGGTCTTCTTCAACAGCGCCTTCCTGAATCATGTGCCAGAAGGTGGCCTCTTTCTGCTGCGCCAAGGGGTGCCGTTTCAGACCAAGCCGCCGCCCCTGGAACACTGGCTTGCTATCGACAAAATCCTGCCTGAAGTAGTTATAGATGGCATCCAGATAAGATCCCCAATCGCCACCATGGTCAGAGAACAACACCAGCGGCGGCAACCAATCCGTTTCACCCGTCATCCCTGCACCTCATTTGCCTGCCAGCGGAAAAGATTGACCTTCTCTTCCTGGTAGAGCGTGGTCTTTAACAGACTGTAACCGGACCGTTCCTGTACCCTGGCAACCAGGGCTTCCTTGGCCTGGTTGCCGCGCAAATCCCGGTTGAGGTAGGAAACCGCGCCAATCAGCAAATCCGCCAGTTGCAGCTGCTCGATTTCATGGGAGTGCACGAGCTGCAAGCGTTCGATAACGCTTCGCGAAAAGTCATACATATTATTGCAAAGCACTTCGTGCAGCTTGGCCGCCTTCTCCGCCCCTCGGGTGTCCTTGATGTCGAGGTACACCCGGTAGCGGGCATCCGGGTGGAAGATCACCTTCAACATGTCGAAGTACATCTTGTAATACCAAGTGTCGTGATCCTGCCCCGGAATAGCGTCATGCCGGAGCTTCGACTTATCCGGCACGATCAACGCTCGGAAATGTAGATCATCGTCATCGAAAAAGTAATCCACCAGGTCGAGATACAGCCCGGTCTTCGCCGGAGACACCTTGGTCCACTTCACTTCAAACCCTGACGGAAGCCCGTGCTTTTGCTTGATCTCCCGCAGGCGAACCGCGATCTCCCGGCCTTTATCCAGCGGACACCAGATGGCACCCAGCACCATGGCCTTCTGGTGATCATGCTCCAAGTGGCAAGACTCATCGCAGTAGACATTGAAGATTTCACTCATGGCGTGACCTGCTTGACGATTTCATCCCTCCTCCTGTGCTGGCACGATGCGACTTAAACACCGCCACCCCGAACGCACCATTCACTGACTGCCACCAGACGCGCTGGCAGCGCATCTTCGCTGCCCTCATTGACACGTAATATCGAGGGCTAGGCAACCCACATTCAGCCAACCCAGTTAAGGCACGCCCCTCGCGGGTCATATGCATAACCAGAAATAGAACCGTCTTTGATCTTCTCGACTGCTTCATCGATCACAGCTAAAGGTACAAGAAACCATTCTCGCGGCCGCACTGGATTTCCGAAACGATCTTTGATCGTGAGATTGAGTTGGGCCGGGGCGAATATCCGATGAAGCAAATTCTCCAGCTTCGTACGATTGATGCCGACCAATGTGTAAGTCGCAACGATCTCGACATCCGCCAGTAAATACGTAGCGTCTTTCGACGCGTTGGCGATTCGTGTCTCAACCTTGCCCCCGGTCACGCCGATCTTGTGGATAAGCTCGCGATTCTCGGCCACCGCCGGAAAATCAGAAAGGCTGCGCAGCACATAAATTGTGCCGCTCTCAACATCGTCCTCATCTTTAACCCCGCTGAACAACGGACCAGCACTTGGGTCGGTGATCAGCCGGGCCGCCTCATCGCGGTAAAGAGCTCGCTGAAGGGATCGCTGCAAGACGTCGCTTTCGGTTCTATTGTCGTAGACTACCCGCAGCCGGCTATCACGACGCTCATACGGCGTCTTGAACTCCTCGCTCATCTCAGCTACATACGCAATCTGCCCGCCAACAATGAAGAATGTGCCTACCTGAATTTCGTCCAACGTGCGGGTCTGGATTGAACGCGACTGACGAATACCTAACTTCAAGTCGTTCTTCACATCCTCAAATAACGGTTTGAATTGATCAAAGTCTTCGCAAACTGTGCGATTAGCGATTTCCTCCGCTGCGCGCTTTTCTGCACTCGTACGGACATGACGCAACTCGGTGATGTCATCGTCGCCTTTCGTTTCGCTGCGAAGTTCGGCCAACAGCTCGTCATCGTCAACGTCGTCAGCAAATTCTGATTCGGAGTGCGGTCCAGTCTCAAGCAGTCCCTGATGATCAAGGTCACGGAGCAGTTCGCCACACTCTTCCAGACCTCGCAATCGATCCAGTCGCACGGCGTAGAGCCTCTCGAATATGTCATTGGCCTCACCATGACGTGGAGGGCGACCGTGCTGTTCCACAAACGTTTGGATCTCCTCGAACCCCGCAATAACCCTCTCCTCGCGAGGAGAACGCTGAGCTTTTTTCTTTGGCTGGGCAAACTCATCCAGCTCAGCACGAAGGTCGTCGAGATTAGTCATAACGTCCTTCGTCCTTAAATCGCACAAAAGCTTGCGCGCCCTCGGCCATGCGCTTCTCCCAAGCATCGGGCGAGGTTATCGAAGGCACCCGCCCGCGCTCCTTCTTAAACTTAAGGGCGCGAACGGCGAGCTCGCGGGCATCTTCCGGTGACAGGCTGCTTCGCTTGCCGGAGATTATCGCGGCAACCTGCTTTAGACTCTCCTCGCTCATGGTCTTGGCGAGTATGGCGTAAGCTTCTCCAAACGGATTGATGCGATCGATCAGGTCGATATCGAGCTCTCGGACATCCATTACGTATTTTCGGACGCCGTCTATGAGCGCGGTATTGCCTTTCTCCAGCCGCTCGCCCCCAACGGCGATTTCTTTGGCCGTTTGGGTCAGGTTAAGGGCGGCGATTGCATGCTGACGCACAGACTCTTGGTCCATGTCGTCCAGCTCAGGAAATTTGGCCTTGATGATCTTGCCCATGCGCACCTGGGTCAGCTCCTCGGGTACGAGCTCCTCATCGAAGAGCCCGCGTTCAATAGATGTCTTGTCCTGAACAAATGCGCTGATCACTTCATTCAGGTCTTCCTTGCAGATACGTTTCGCTTCCTTGGACTTCGGCTCAACCAGCCCTTTGATTTCGATTTGAACCTTGCCGCTTTCTTCGTTGAACCCGACATTGCACTTTTCCGGGTCATACCAGCCGGTACCATAGTCAAAACCTTCTTCAGCCGCACCTGTTGGTGTCTTTGGTTTGAATTCGAATCGCGGGGCGAGAACCTGCTCCATGAGCAAACTGGCGGCAATCGCTTTCAAGGTATCGTTTACCGCATCAGTGACAGCCTCTTCCGAGGCATCGGGCTCTGCAATCAGGTTCGTAAAACGGGCGCGCGTTTTCCCTTCGGCGTCGCGGGTTGCGCGCCCTATAATCTGTACGATCTCGGTCAAGCTTGCTCGGTAGCCCACTGTAAGGGCATGTTCGCACCAAATCCAGTCAAAGCCTTCTTTCGCCATGCCGAGCGCGATGATGATGTCCACGTGATCTCGGTTATTTTTTTGCGCCGGGTCTTTCAGCGCCATTGAAACCTTGTCACGCTTAGCCGGTTCGTCGTCGACCAGGTCTGCTATCTTGAGAATGCGCCCCTCTGGAGTCTCCACTAGCTGGAAGCCGGTTGCTGAGTCGGTCTTCTGCCAGTCCCCAAGAGCGTCAATGATGTGTTCAACCTCTTTATGTTTATCCTTCGTGCTTTCGCGCGAATTAACGTTCGGGATGTGGACGATCGTTTTCTCGGTCGGATCAAGCACCTCTAAAATGCTGTCCGCATATGAACCGCTATAGAAGAAATATCCGATATCAAGCGTTTTGAGATATGTGTAACCGTTGAGCTGTTCGTAATAAGTGTAGGTGACGGTATCGAACTTCGCCTCATCATGCGGGTCAAGCACTGCCTCCGCATCACCTCTGAAATACGAACCGGTCATCGCGACCAGATGCACCTTGTCACGCGCAATCAATGCACCAAGATGCTGCCCGAGTTTGTTTTCAGGGTTGGCTGAGACGTGATGAAACTCATCGACTGCGATTAATCGGTCATCGAACGCTTCAATGCCAAACTTCTCTACTGCATTCCGAAAAGTGGCATGGGGACACACCAACACCTGATCGTCGCCTTCAAGAAAAGCACCAACGGTGCTCGCCTTGCTGCCATCTGCCCCAGGGACATTGCACAGGTTCCACTTCGGTTGCACGATCCAATCGGCCCAGAACCCGAATTTTGACAACGGCTCGTCATTGAAGCTGGAGCCGATTGATTTCTCAGGCACTGTAATGATGGCTTGCTTGATCCCCTGATTGTGCAACTTATCGAGCGCGATAAACATGAGAGCCCGGCTCTTGCCCGAGGCCGGTGGCGACTTGATCAGAAGATACTGCTCGCCCCGCTTCTCATAAGCCCGCTCCTGCATCGCCCGCATGCCAAGCTCGTTCGACTTGGTCGAACTGCCGGTCTGGGCATAGGTGACGGAAACGGAGGGAACGGATGTCTCATGAGTCATGGATCAGGCTTCCATTTTCGACTTGGTTTTCTTCAAATCGTTTTTTGCGGTCATCTCGGTGTAGAGCTCGAATAGCTTTTCCAGCCGCTCAGTGTCGTTGCGGAAGCGGCGACCGATATAGATGCGTTCAAGTACCTCGTCGTTAAGCTCATGCGCTTCACGCAGGTCGCCAGGCATGCTCTCGGGATCGTAAAGGTCCGCGATCGTTGCGGGGAAATGCGCCTCACGCGCCAAAAGTATACTTTCGGCGCAGCGAGTCAGATCGGCTTTGTTTTTCTCTGTAAGCGTTGGAACCGGGAATGTGTTCCAGCCAAGGGTGTTGGAATATGAAAAGTCAGTTCGCATTCTTACGCAGACTGTACCGATCCAGACCCAGTGTAGGTGCGACGCAATCAACGCCATGTTCCACAATGGTGCGTCGTAAAGAGCGAAGTTTCTGTCTCCAATAATGAATTCGCTCGTGACGTAATCGACAGGTAGAAATTCTCTGTTCTCGGACGAAACGCGGGGAACGACGATCGTAGTTTTCTCAGCTCGGCCAGCTATCTGAACGAATCTATGCGGCCGGACCGAAAACTCTCGCGTTGATTGCGCTTTGGAGCGACTTCTATTCTTGGCGACTAGTTCCAATTTTTGAGCGATAAGCGGGTTCTTCTTTGCTGTTTCAATTTCATCATCTTCAATCCATATACAGAATCGTTGCTTACCTTTTATAAGCTCCTCCGAACCGAGAAATCGTCTGACGAAGTCTTGACCCAGTGGAGCGCTCCGAAGCGCCATTACCTCTTCACCGGTGAGAAACAGATGGCCGCCATCTCGCGGCATGTTTCCGAAAAGCATTTTCGACTGTTGGCTGATGGGGTCATTCAGTTTTGCAACGACCTGCGTAATGTTAGGAACAAGGTATGGGCCAATGACTGAGCATTCGCGAACTAGATCGCCATCAAACAGCTTCTTGTCGACACTTGAGCGTCCACTCAATCCGAGAATGATTACAGTAACGCCCGCGTTATGACTAGCTAGGTTGCTCCACTTGAATGGGACGTGAGCGAACCTGATTTCGATGCCTCTTTCAAACGCGATGGGCCAAATTTCTGATGCTTGCTGCCCCTGGCAAATACTATTGGTAGTCACAAAAGCCGCATTTGCGTCAGGCACGACATCCGAGTAATCGAGATAACGTGCAATCCAGCCCGACACAAAGTCGGTGGTCTTTGCAAGACTAGGGTGTCTGGACCATGCCTGAGCCAAATGGGCCTTCTGTTCCTCCGATTGCCACTTGCTTCCCTTATATGGTGGGTTGCCACAGATGTACGTCTCGCCTCCTTCATTCTCAAAGTCGACCCCCACTTGGTCGAGGGGTAAATGAAACAAGTCATCGGCATTCTGCTTCACGCCGGTTCCCGTAGGCGGGCAAATGCTCAGCCAATCTAGCCGTAGGGCATTACCACAGGTGATCCAATTCATCGCGTCTAGCGGTAGAAACTCGGCGAGGGCTTCCGTCTGCCCGCGGTAGACCACGTCACACTGATACTCCGCGATAATGAGCGCAAGCCGCGCGATTTCCGCAGGGAAGTCACGCAACTCAATCCCCCGAAAATTGGTTAATGGTATTTCTTTGCGGCGCCCAGGTTCGCCGCGCCGTTTGTTTATCTCGGCCATGATCGCCCTCATTTCCTTGTAGGCGATGACAAGGAAGTTGCCGGAGCCGCAGGCGGGATCGAATACTCTGATCTTTGCGATGCGTTTGCGAAGATTCAACAGTTTGCGATGGTTGTCTCCCGCTTCTTCCAGCTTTTCACGCAGGTCGTCGAGGAAGAGCGGATTCAGCACCTTTAAGATATTGGGTACACTCGTGTAGTGCATGCCCAAAGCTCCCCGTTCCTCATCTTCCGCAACCGCCTGAATCATCGAGCCAAAGATGTCAGGGTTGATCTTCTGCCAATCGAGATTACCGATGTGGAGCAGATAAGAGCGCGCAATGCGACTGAAGCGAGGCACCTCTGTGCTGCCCGAGAAAAGCCCGCCATTAACGTACGGAAACTTGCTCGCCCAGCGCGGAAAGCTCGCGGCGGCACGATCCCCGATCTCGGTGTCCATCACTCTAAAGAGCTCGCTGATCACTTCGTGGGTGTTCGAAGAATCCCGACTACTCATTTGTTCAATCGTTCCAGTGAACAAATCGTCGCTTGGAAAAATGTCCGTGTCTTCGGCAAAAAAACAGAAGATCAACCGTGCCATGAAGTGGTTCATATCAGGGCGACGGTCAGCGCTCCCCCAATCAGGGTTGTCCTTTAGCAGTTCAACATAAAGCCGGTTCAGTCGCCCGGTGGCCTTGATGTCGAATGAGCTCTCACGGATTTGTTTGACGGTGGTGATGCCTGCGAGCGGCAGGAAGAAACCGAAGTGATCGGGGAACTCTGCATAGACGCAGGCGACGGTCTCGCCCGTGTTGAGGTCCTCCGCCTCCAAGTCAACGCCATCCGTTGCGAGGACGAATTTGGCCTTGGCTTTTCCTGTCGCGGGACTGGCCTTTAGAGCAGCGAGGGTTTGCGATACTTCGCCTTCAGGACACACCGCGATGTGGATGTTGTTAGTTTGAAGTACGCCGCCCAGGTCAGACTTGTTTGATGAGCCACTGCGCAACCGTTTTATGGTCGCGGGCTTGTTCCCAAACGCTACTAGAAATGCGAATGGGAACTCCTGAGCGTCGAACGGTTGCTCAGCGAGTGCGGAAATAGCCTCTTCTATTTCAACAGCATTCAAGTTTTTTACTCGATTGTTATTACTATCTGTTATCGATTCTTCATTGTTCTCGATGTAGTCGCAATTAAACGCTGCTTCACCGCACCCATAGTCCGAAACCTGAGTTGTTCACGCCGCTGACCGAGCGCGTAAGCTGATTTAACGCGATCCATCACGGGGCACCTCGGCCGGCTTACGCGACTCAGACTGTTTAGGAAGCCGAATCCCCTTTCGGCCGCAGTAATCCAGCACCAGCACCTCGACCATCGAAGCTGCTGAGCGTCGTTCCCGCTCTGCGGCGAGCTTAAGCAAGGCCTTGACCTCCGCAGTGGTGCGGATGGTGAGGACTTCGTTCTTGGTTCGCGCCATGGAGCTACCACCCATTCAATCGGTAATGCCAATGTACTGCCGCACGGGACGATCGACAAGCAGATTCTGCCCGGGCCGCTCACTCGACCAGGCGCCGGCTCTGCTCCCGCAGGGCACTCGACAGCTCCCGCAGCAGGCGCCAGGTGCCGCCCTTGAACGCGTTCTGGGATACCGTTTCTTTACCCGCTTCGGTTCTTGGCCCGGTTGACTTCTCCCAGGGTCGCCATTGCCGGATCCGTTCGGCCTGGCGTGCGCGTCGTTCCTGTGTCCAGCCGTTCGCCATCTTTTTTCTCCAATAGTTTGTTTTGCAGATCCGGATTTTCTTCCGCGCGCAGGCCATCGCCTCGCGCAGCCGATGCGTTGTTCACCTGCTGCGGTCCGTGTGCGATGTTGGCCTGACGAACGTAGCCCATCACCGGTGGGTTCTTGATGGTCGCCAGTGCCTCCCATGTTGCGCGGCACTGCGATTGTGCACGCAGCGCTAGCTTCAAATAGCGGTCGAGGTTGTCCATATATTCGGCGTTGATGGCCCGCCGCGCGAGGTTGTTGAAGATGGCATCGAGCGTATGCGCCTGGGTCGTGAGCATGGCTTCCGCTCGCTTTAGATCGCCGCCTGCGGTCGCGCGGGTCTGCTCGGTAAGAGAATCGATCAGACTGGACAAAACAAGATCGCCGAACACCTTGTCGTATTCCTTGAGTGTGACCGCAGCCTGCACAGTGGGCCGGAGTGCAGTGCGCGCAATTGAGGTAGCCTCGTCCTCGCCCGGCTTATTAACTGCGGTGATGTGGTTCGGGTCGCTTTTCGGTTTCTGGTTACCTTCCACTTGAACACTCCTCCTGAGTTACGCTGACGGGCAGCCATCGATCGCACGCTCGTTTGGCATATGGATATGCAGGAACTTGCCCTGACCTAGGTCCTCCTACAGCGCACGTCCCGATCCCCCCTCCGCCGCCGATCGCGTCTGCTCCCCAGTGCTCGCAATCGCCGCATCGTACAAGCCCGGGGCGCGGGATCGGGAACCCGGCAGAACGGTTGGAGCACCAGGGGCAACCGAACACG
>TARA_R110002096_G_scaffold422429_4_pt1 | contig 27349 bp, 23 predicted proteins | sample TARA_R110002096 | Tara Oceans TARA_R110002096 (sample SAMEA4397295) | marine metagenome | biome: Polar Biome; feature: [DCM] deep chlorophyll maximum layer (ENVO:01000326); material: water (ENVO:00002006), including particulate matter (ENVO:01000060) such as... | depth 35 m
AAGAACTTGCACCTTCTCCTCAATTTGTCTTGATATTTTATTATGTGTAGAATTTTTATCTATTCTATACTGACTATACTTCGACTTACCAGCCCTCCTTAGTCTATTGAATTGGTACTTATTCAAGAAAGCTTTGTCATACTTTACAATCAGCGGGTGCGCATAACTCATAAAATCAAGGATTTCTTCTCTTGTCCTTTCTTCATAGATTGGTACTGTCTTAATCCGATTGAAAGAGTGTATTATGTCATTTCCCATTTCTAGATATAACTTTTTCTTCGTTAAATCAAAAAGCGTTGGTTCAACTTCAAGATTTAGTGTGCTTTTCACTTTCCCTTTTCCAAATAACACCACCTCATATCGTAGTATACTATTTTTAAAGTTTATTGGTGTTTCAGAGTACTGTTGAATTTGTTTGGCCTTGTCATATAGTTTTTCTTTTCTATTCAAAAAGTTAGTGTGCTTCCCAAACTCCTTTTCTCCTGGTTTTGCAATGCTGAAGAATTCATTTTGTCTATCGCCAACACTTATACAGGTATTAATAAATTCCATTGGCAGCTTCTTGCCCATATCTATATTAACTCCGTATTCGAATCTGCCAAATATCTTTAATTCCTTCTTGTCTCTACCCAATACTCTAGAGATATCATCTATAGTCTTCACTAAATCAGATCTAGAAAAGTCATTCACATTTAATCCAATTTCCTCTTTGTTTATAACTAGGTTATGATATTTATGTAGACTATTTTCAACCCAAACCTCTTTGACGTTTTTATAATACCTAATGCGAAGATTGTGGATAAAGTACTGTCCATTTTTAGCTATTGTTACTTCTTCTTTTTTTATGAGACTACTCCATTCTTGAGTTTCAAAATCAGAAGCTTTGAATTTTACATAGTCTATCATAGCTTGGAAGTTTTAAAATTTTCTTCTGCCCATCTTTTAGCTATGTCTTCCTCTCTATTCAGCCTAGTGATACCAAAAGACTTGTTTGAGGTTATCCAATTATCTAATGTCTCTCTTTCAAAGTAGATTAATTTACCACTTGGTTTGTAGAACTCTAATTTTCCTGTTGATGTAAGTTTATAAAGTGTTGATTGAGATATTTTTAAATAAGCGGATGCTTCATTAATATTTAAAAATCTTTTTTTAAGGATTATTTGCTCAAAAAGCTTTTGATCTACATCCTTTAATAATTTTTGAATCTTAGAAATAGTCTGTTTTGAGACCAGTACATTATTTTCCATTTTTAATTGTTTTGGAATTTATTACCGATCCGCCTCTTAGGACTTTAGAATTACTTCCTTTCTAACTGCAATTTCTTGCAATGAATAATTAGATTATCTTAAATAAGATGATGCAAATATACAAAATAAATATCACTTAATACTCTAATAATTAATTAATTATATTTAAAAAGTTAACTTTTAAGTTTACTAATTGAACTTAAAGATTTAAATTTTTAATCTCGGTATTGTACTTTTCTTACCTGATACACTTAATTAGTCTACCAATAATATCATTCAAAAACATTTGGAAGTTTAGCAACTGCCTTAAACTTTGATTCATCAACTAGCTTGGCATATATTTGTGTCGTCTTTAAATCTTTGTGGCCTAATAGCTTTGATACAGTGAATATATTTACATCATTATTTAATAATAGAGTTGCATAGGTGTGTCTTGCAGAATGGAATGTAATATGTTTTTCAATTTTGGCTTTTAGTAACCATTGATTTAGTTTTAAGTTTTCCCAAGCACTATAATGAAGATTAGGAAACACCAGATCTTCATCATTTTTTCGTTCACCCATAAAAGGTAAAGCTTGAGTATTTAAAGGAAGAAGCTCTAAACTTTTCGTTTTCTTTTGTCTATGATTGATATAAATGCCCTTTTCATTTTCTTCAATATTCCCCCATTTAATATTGTTGACATCCGACCATCTAAGTCCTGTAAAACAACTAAATAAGAAAGCATTTCTTGCTCTATATGTAACATCTTCAACTTTTATCATTCTTCTTAATTCGTCAACTGTTAAATAGGATCTAACTGGTTCAATAAATTTTGGTCCTTTTACGTTAAAACAAGGATTAGTATTCAATAAATTTTCTCTATGAGCTCGATGGATACCATGTTTCAATTTATTAAAATAGGTTGCAGCAGAATTAGTTGAAACATTCTTTAGCAAGTAAGCCTTAAATCCCTCAAGTAAGAACTCATTTACTTGGTTAAAATTTAATTCTCCTTTAGTAAATCGTTTTAAATGAGATTCGGTTGTTCGCCAAGTTTCTTCGCAGACACCAGACTCATATCTTTCAGCAACTATTTTTTTAAAATAAACCATAAATGAGTAATCGTATGCTTCTTTAGGGTCACTCATTTCTAGCCTTTCTTCGAGCATCTTTTTTTCATACTCGTTTCTTATCTTTTTAGCAAATCGCATTACCTTCTCATTTCTCTCTTTGTCTTCAGGACTTTTCTCTGGTTCTAAGTATAACTTTAGACCTTTTCTTTTGAAATTATTACTATTAATGTAAATGTCAAGGTATAAGCTTTTACGACCATTTTTTAAATTTTCTGTTTTTAATTTAACGCTCATTTTTTAGTGTTTTTAGATTTATTTTTACTAAAATATCATATGATATATCACCATAAAATTTATGAAAAGAAGTCGAAGAAAAAACTACTAAATACAAAAACAGTGAGAAGATTGAAGGGGAAATGCAGTTTTACTAGTAAAAAAACTTTGGACGATTTTTCAGAGGAAAATTTTAACACTGAAAAACCTCGGGTGAATATTGTAAGTAAATGAAACCAAAAAGAGCTATCAGAAAATTAAATCATTGAAAATAAACAATTTAATTTTCCAATACTTTCAAATATTTGTATTTTTTATCTAGGTTACTTTCCGATACAAAAAGTAACTTAACTTGATAATCAATGAGTTACGGAGATTGGGCAACAAATAGGCAACAAAATCTGTAAAATTGGTGGCAAATAAGAGAAAATGCCTTTGTTTTATTAGAACCTATCTACGAGCAAATATAAGCCTTTTTTCTTTGTTTTAGCCTTCAAATTGAGTTCTTGATACTTTGGTAGTTCGGAGCAATAAAGTTTATCATAAGGCTTTGCAAAGCCGTTCTTGACCATTATTTCGTTTAAGGTTTTGCCGTTAGGCAATACCACATAAGCCAAAGTTCTGCCGTATGGGTCTTGCTCGTTGCCTACTTCTTGAATTAATGTAATCCGCTTTCCAATTTTTGCTCTTTTTCTCAAAAACTCATAAGACTGGTGTGCAAGCTCCATCAAGAAACGTCCTGATAAATGGGTTTCTCTTTCGTCCTGCTTTAGTTTTTTGCAAGGTGTCAACTCTGGTGCATCAATGCCATAAAAACGTATTTCTTCCTCTTTATTTGAGATTAAATTCTTTGCGATTATTCCATCACCATCTACAACTTTTACTATTTCGTAGTTGGTTTTGATTGTAGTCTGACTCTTTACATCTAATTGCTTCATATTGCACCATTTAAGTAACTGAATAACAGCTAATTATGTCGTAAATTTACAATAAATTTTTAACATATAAATAGCGTATCATTATGGCAAGACAAACAGGTCTAATGCGATACTCTGGCACAATGGGCGGAGTACGACATTTCAAAATTAAAGGACTGCAAGGCGACTTTGCAGGATTATCAGGTGGTCCATCTGCTGAACAAATTGCAACTGATCCAGCTTTCAAAAGAACTCGTGAGAATATGAACGAATTTGGCGGAAGTGCAATTGCAGGTAAATCCCTACGAACAAGTATTGCAGGTTTAATCCGTAACAATGGCGATAGCCAAGTTACAGGAAGGATAACCGCAATAATGAAAAAAATCAATCTGGAAGATGGTTCAGAAGCGAGGGGTCAAAGAGCAATTTTAGTAACGGTTGCACCTCAATACTTAGATGGTTTTGAGTTTAACAAGTACACTGCCTTTAACGGTGCTTTCAATGCTCCTTATACTATCACTCCTACTGCTGCAAGGGATAGTTCAACTTTGGCTATTTCTTCGTTTAATCCTTTGGATAGAATGTATATTCCTGCTGGAGCTACTCATTTCAAAATCATCAATGCTATTGCAGTTTTGTCTGACTTTGAATATAACAGTACTACTGGAGTTTATGAGCCAAAAGACGGAACTACAAACGGCTTAACAGATGTACAAGATTCGGGTTATCTCCCTGTAAATACTGTAACTGGTGCGATTAGTGTTGTAAGTACCTTGCCTGGTTCTCCTACAATTTCTGCGGATGTGTCGGTTGTGAATGTGTTGGCGGTTGAATTTTATCAGGAAGTAAACTCAAACTACTATTTATTCGCTCAAGGTAATGCAATGAAAGTAGCCAAGATATTCTAATTCTTCATCAGTGAATTAGATGATTTCGGAAAATCGGGAAAGCCTGCTCAAATCGAGTGGGCTTTTTTCGTTTGCACCTTTTTTCCTATAATGGTTAAATATGGTTTAAATAAGTGTACCTAAACCATAAGACAACCATAGGAAAGGTTTTTTACCTCCTTTTGATGTAACGGTAAAAAATAGCCCTCTTTGCATCATTGATAAGGAGCAAAGTTTCTTTGTATTTTTTCTCTTGCTGCTCTAAAATTTCTAATGCCTTTACTGACCTATTGAAGCCTTTTAAATCGGTTTTGGCTTGCTCTAATCCTGTTTTTATGGCTTGTTTACAATCGCCAATGGTAATGAATGGAATAACAGAACCTTTTAAAAAATATTCAAAGGATTTTGCCTTCCATAATCCGAAACAAAGCGAGTAAAAAAACTGCTTATCTTCTTCGGTTTTGGCGGTTAAAACAAAGCAATTCGGGCAAGGCTCGGAAAGTGGTTTTCCGCTGTTGTTTCCTTTGCATAGGATGTAAAAATGTGGCTCATTTATTTGAGCTTTTGTGCTGTACGTTTTAAGTGAGAATTTTGCCATTTTGAGATGATTTTGTTTGCTCCCGAAATCCCCTCTGACAAAAAATTTTTTGACAAAGAAAAAAACGAAAAAAAAAGAAAGCCATCTCATCAGGTGGTGGAGATTGGACAAGCAAGGTTTTTGAGAAAAAAATACTACCCGATAGGGTGGAGATTTTTTTTTTCAAAACCCGTAGGGCTTGACCTTGATGGGCCAATTGTAACCACCTACTTTTGCTGCCTTTTTTATTCTTTTTTGTTAAAACATCTCTTATAATTCTAATATTAATTGATGCACCTTATTTTCAATTCCAATGGGGTAAACACTACCAGAAAAAAAATAAACTATACCTTATTTGTGCGTTGGCTTGTGCGTGGCAAGTGTAGTAACTGAACGGAATGGAACGATTGCTTGGGTATGGAATGGAGGAATACTGTATGCTTTTGCAGGGTTGCAAACTTTGCAATCTTTACATTTCTGCAAAGTTTATTGGGTTGGGGAAAGCATACGGATTGCGTAATGGAATAGTGCGTTGGGTATCGTGGAATGGAGAGAAGGCACTACTCTTGCTGGCAAATTAGGCTGTAGTGGGTGCTATGTAGAGAAACGGAATAGTACCTACTAAAAGCCGATACTAAACATCATAGTTTATTTTTTTTCTGACCGCTGAAAGGGTGGTGGGGAATTGTGGTTCTTAGGGTGGGTGCGGCTGGTTAAAACACGGCTCTGGACTGATAAGGACAGCTATGGTGCTGGATACTTAACATAATGTTATTATAGGACAGACTGTGCGTTTGGGTGCTTGCACAAGCAGGGGAAAAGGCTGTACTATAATGCCACATTATGTTAATGTAGCTTCCGACATTTTTAATACTGGCATAAGCGGAACGGTGGTGGTGGTTGGAGTGTAGCGGCTTTTTGTTTGGGCTGTGGAGGGTTGGCAACAGCTCTTTGCTTTTTAGTTTATACCGCTAAAAATATATGCTTTAAACAAAAAAGCAATGTGCTGTATAGCGTTGGGAACAGCCCACACAAAAAGTATGACAGTTTAAAAATGGCGGCAGTACCATAGTATGCACTGAAGCGGTGGCATTGTGCGTTGGCAGTGCATAAGCCGTGTTTTGTGCGTTGGTTGGGTGGGTTCTACTTCTTCTTACCTTGTTCGGTAAAAATATGATAGCCATTACCTAAATCAGTTGATTTTAATACTTTGGCTGAATCGAAAGATTTGGGAAGTTTTACTTTAGCAGAATACACGCTTCCTTTAATCAAATTAGAGTTTTCCTCTCTTGATTTTAAAGGTGTATTGTTATATGTTAACTGCTTTGGCATCATCTTAATAGCTAACGATAATTAAATCGAATTATTGTTTAATGCTTTCTTAACAAGCGAATAAGCATCTTCAAATGTAGTGCTTTTTACGCAATAATCCTTTATCTGACGTTCCTTTGCACTCAATAAGCCTTTTTTGGTAGTTTTTAATTCAGCTGTTTTATCATCCTTACCTATTATAGAAATATTATACTCTTTATCGTCTTTTACACATTGCCAAGTGCAACCATTCTCTAATGGAATCATTTGCCAGTTGTGAGAAATTTCAATTTTAGCAAGGTCATTTAAAAAATCTAATACATTTTGATAACGATGCTCAGGGTTAGGCTGTAAAGCTGTTCGTATATAATTTCTGAGTGTTTGGGGGATATGATGTAAATATGCACTTCTATCAGGAAACTTACCTTCAAAAATGGCTTTCAAGAATTTGTCTTCATCAATTCTACCCTCTTTAGTTGCAAATTTATTAAGTTGTCTTTTAAAGAAGGCATTTCCATTACATAAGCGATACACTGTTAAACCAGCTTGAAAAATATCGCTGTGATGGCTTATTTCATTTGATTGGATTGTTTCGGGTGCTCTATGAAAATGATAAAACTTATCAATCAAGGTTAAGCCATCTTCATTTAGGTAATGTGCTAAGCCAAAATCGGTGAGGATTGCATCATTGCTATCTGACACCAAAATATTCGTTGGCTTTATATCGCAATGCACAAGTCTTTTTGAGTGAATATGATGTAGACCACTTAAAAAATCAATACTGTATTTTACTATTTCGGCAACAGTGAGTGGTCTTTGTTCTATAATGCTGTTCAATGAACCTTTTTGAAATAAAGGCATAGTAATGTAAATATAATCTTCATCTTGGCAAGAATACTGAATTGGTGCAATATTGGGATGGTTTGAACTATACAACATCTTTGCTTCATCAAAAAATAATGAATCGTCTTTGAAATCACATTTGTTTATTTTCTTAACTACTATTTCAGTGTCTAACTGGTTGTCGTGAGCAATGTGAACTGTTGAGTTTTTACCTTCCTGACCTATATCTTTTAATATTTTGAAGTGTATTGATGTCTGGGTATAATCAAGCATAATTTGTGTTATAAAGTTATTGAAGCAAAACCTACTAAAATCGATTCTCTATATTCCATTGAAAATGATTTCCAATCAGTGATATTTTTAAAATCTTGCGAGCCATCAATAAACAAACCAATAGCACCATCATTACCAATACCTAATTTGGAAGCAATCGAACCTTTTACCCCAGTAAAATAAAACTCTACATTACTACTTGCTATTAATTCTTGAATGACTGCCTCTAACATTATTCTAAATAAGTCAGGAGACTGAGCATTATTTTCAGTAATTCGTATTCCTGCACGAACTACATTATATTCTTTGAATATGTCTAATAAAGTTTTTCTAACATATTTTAGTTTATTGGGAATATCAAAAGACTTAGGGATAATCAATTCTTGATTAACCAATGAAAATGAACCATCATCCTTCAGAGCAATAATGGTATAAAAAACCTTATGCGGTGTACATCTTAATCCTGCTGCTATCATATTTTTATTTATGAGAATATTGTTTTATAGCGTTCTGACCTTAGTTGAAATGCTTTTTCACTTCCTTCCATTACATCACAAATTTCTTTCTTAATGGCACTATTTTCTACTGTTCCTGAATGAAGTACTTTTATATCCGTAGTAGTTGAATCCATTGAAAGAATGTACTCAGCATCACCATTTACTGGTATATTGGCATTATGGGTAACTACTATAATTTGTCTTTTCTCTTTTGCTTTCTTTAAGCCTTTTACTACTAAGTCATAAACTAATCTATTATCAAGGTCATCTTCGGGTTGGTCGAGCAATAGAGGTTCATCTCCAAAAGAAAGTAGAAATGTTAAAATAGCTGCTGTTTTTTGACCAGCTGATGCTGTTGACAAAGGCTTAAATACTGATGATCCTTCGGGTTTATATTTTACAATAATATCATCCTCTGGCATAAAGATTTCAATATTATCTATTTGACTTGGGCTTAATTTTTTCAAGGCATTTTTGAAAAATCCGTGAAAATGTTCAGATGAAGTATCGCTATAATGAGCATCTAAAAGTGCCTTTTTAGCAATTTGTATTTTATCCTCAACAACACCAGTAAAACATAATGTTTTTAGTTTTTCAATATCATCACCAAAGGAAGATTCATTGCTAATTATTGACCTTAACTGACTTTCAAAATCATCTCTATTTCTAAAGCCCTTTATTTCTATTTTCAAGTAAGGGTCTCTAATATTATTATTAATAAAAGTGGAACGTGTTTCTGTTATCTCCTTACAAACGGATACATATTCCTTTAAAAGTAAATCACATTTGTTGTGTATTTCTTTCATTTCTGTCTCCGTATCATTAATAACTTGAAGCTCTTTCTGTTTTGCTGCTACTTTTGATGAAAGTTCTTCATATTGAGTAAGTGATGCTATCTCTGTTTCTGAAAGACTTTTTTTCTTGTTTTCAATTTCTTGATTAAGAATGTTTAATGCTTTCTGCCAATCCGATTTTTGAATGTAATCTTTAAAGGATGCTTTTATACCTGCTACCGTTTCTATTATTTTATCAAGTTCTTTTTCTTGTAGCTCAACCAAAGAAGAAGTGGCGGTAATCAAGCCTTCTAATTCAGTTTTATGGTCAGGTTGTATATTTTCTGTTTCGATTTCGTCAAGTGAAAAGTCAATTTTAACGTTATCTAATGCTAATTTTAAAGCATCAAGATTTTCAATAAATTTGGTTAAAGACCTATTATCTTCTATAAATAAATCTTTACTTTTTATAGTTGAAGTTATACCTGATTTATCAATCGCCTTTAAAGTATTGTTGATGTCTTCTAAATCTGTTTTGATTTTAGTTTTATTACTGATTGAGGCTTGTTTTGTTCTAAAACTTGTTCTTGCTTCCAAAAACTCATTTTTAATTCTATTTTTTTTATCAAAAAACACTTGCATTGATGGAATAGCGTTATCAATCCTTTCACGCAAAGCATTTGGATTTTTTGCTATCTCGTAAATCTGTTTTTGTGAGTACTGCTCAAATTCGAATATTTCTAAAATATCCTTATCATCATCTTTTACTTCATTCCAAGAACTTTCAAGCCATTTATAGACTTCAATTATTTGTTCTGAAGCGGAATTTATTTTACTTGCTACGATTTTATAAAGAACATCTTTACGAATAATTTCTATTTCGACAACAGATGTATCAGTTATGAAAATGCCTATTGTTTCCTTTTTATGAGAGGTTTCTGCCTTTTTGTAGAATGAGTTTTGCTCCTTCAAAAGGTCTTCAAAATCATTAAGATTTGCTGTTCTGTCGAACATTCCTCTTATAAACCTTAAAATACTCGACTTACCGCTACCTCTACCACCTATTATTGTATTTAGTTGTGGATTAAAGTCAATTTCTAAATCTTGCTTTTTGGTTAATTCAGTACCCTTTACTTTAAGGCTTTTAAACCAAATATCGGGTTGCTTATTAGGGTCGGTTTCTTTAATATCAAAATCATTTATTACCCTATGTTCAGGAAGTAGAAATGCTTGTCTTAAACCCTCCAATGATGGTGTTTCATCCATTTTTATCCAAGTGAAACGAGAACCAATGCCCCAAAGACCGTGTTTAGAATCACCTGCCTTATTTGGGTTGTCTGAAAATGTTAGGATAGAGATATTTTTTGCTTTGGCTAAATCAACTGGTTTTTTCCAAGCAACTTCATCAATTGTACTTTTTGTATTGCCATAATATTGTACTAATTGACTATGAAAATCGGCAGGTACATCATTTTCATAAAAAGCCTTATGAACGACTTGAACTGCATTTATGTCTGTTCTATCATAGAAATCTTCTAAAATTTGATGACTTAAATTGTATAATCCAGAAAATTCATCAATGTGTGCTGGTATAACTAATGCATTGCATTTATCCGTTGCTATTTGTGCAACATCAATTATGTTTTTATGTGTGATTGCATCTTGTTTCCCATAATGTGTATGTTCAATATCACATTTGCTTAGAAAACTTTTTATTTCCTCTTCACCTTTAGTTGGATCAAATAGAATTAATAGATGAATTTTTGTTGTATCACAGGTAATTTCAACTCCAGGGAATATAGTAAGCGGTTTATCTTTTGCAGCTGCTTGAATTTCTTTTATACCTAAAGGCGTATTATGGTCTGTAACTGCGACACAATGCAAACCCTGTTCAATAGCTCTATCAACCCATTGTTCGGGTGTAACTTCTCTATCAGCAAAACATTCACTTGCTGTTGTGTGTAAATGCAGGTCACATTTGTACCATTTTGAGCCTTTAAAATCTATCATATTCTACCCTTTAAACTTCGTTGCTAAATAATTCATAGATACTGTTCTGCTTACTTCGTTGTGCGGCAGGATTAAGTATTTCCAGTCTTTGCCTTGGTTAGCTGCTGTGTATTCAGAAGCGTATTTACAGAAGCGTTCTGCTGCTACTTTTTTGGCTAATACGGTTTCTTCTTCGGTTTGATCTGAACGTTTTACTTCAAGCATATAAATGGTGCTTTCGGTTTCTACTATAAAGTCGGGTTCATACCTTTTTGAGTTGTTATCCCAATAAATTCTGAATTGGTTAGGTGCTGGTCTTAACCACTTGATTACTGTTGCATCATTTTCTAATACAAAGGCTAAATCTTGTTCGGCTTTGCTATCAAACTTATATTCAAAATGACAAGCTTTTTCAAAACCTCTGAATACATATTTAGGAATCATATTGGTAGGGCTTACAATGTCTCGATAGTCTTTGTAGCCTGCGTTTACCAATGATGAAAAGCTCCATTGCTCTATGCGTATAAATGGAAATACTCTTGGGGCAACATAATCTGCTGAATGTAACTGAAAGTGCTGTTTCATTTGATTATACACCTTTTCCGCTATTGCTGCTTTGAATTGGAAGATTGCCGAAGGCAATTCTTCTTCGTTGCTAATGTTGGCTTTTATCGCTTCGTAGGCTTGGGTGGCTAAATGATACAACAAGTCTGCATTTTCGTCATAATCTATTTCAGGATAATCAATTAATTCTGCAATGATGAGTTTGATAGGATTACCATACGAACCGCTTGATTTTGCTTTGAGTGTTTCGACTTGTTTGTCTTTTAACCCCATTCGGATAATTTCTTGCTCTAAGGCTTGAAAATTAAATCCTGTAATATCTAAATCAAAGGTTTTGAACTCGGCTCTTGTTTCGCCTTGCACCAAGTCCATACGCGGTATTTCAATGATGTTCTTTTTGTATTCAGTAACCATTGTGTCATATACTTCCTCAACTTCTGCTACAATTTGAGCTGCAAATAAATTACCTTGTCCTTCAGATAGGTTTTTTTCTACTTGGCGTATTACTTTACGTTTAACTTCTTCTTTGCTTAAATCTTCTACTCGTCTTACTTCGGGTAAACTACCAAAATCGGGCAGTACGTTTATAATTGCCTTTTTTGCATCAAGGTTATTCTGTGCCTTTTGTTTGTCTTGTGGATTGACAATAACATTGATTTTCTCTTGCTCCTTTACAAAAGTTTGCTCCATTACAGGCTGAGAGGTAACTACTACAGTTTTTGTAGATAAATCTTCTTCCGCTATTTCGACAAAACTCATTTTGTTCAATACCGAATTAGGGTCTTGGGCTGCTTCAATTACGGCATTAAAGTTTTCGTGAGCTACTACTGTTAATTTATCAATTTTATCTACGCCTGTTCGTTTGCCTTCATACGGTAGTCTTAAACCTCTACCAATGGTTTGTTCTACCAAAACACCTGCATTGGCGGCACGAAGGGGCACAATCGTATAAAGATTAGTTACATCCCAACCCTCTTTAAGCATATTTACGTGAATAACAATTTCAATTTCATTATCTGGACTTTCTAAAGAAATAAACTGTTGCTCAATGTCTTCTTCTTTTTTGGTTGATGAATCTATTTGCAACACTTTGCCTTTATATTGACCATCATAAAAAGCATCTGTATTGATGAGTTCGTATATTTCTTTGGCGTGGGCAATGTCTTTACAAACTACCAAAATGAAAGGTTTTACCAATTTCACTTCGTTGTTTTTGGAATAAATTTCCAATTCGTTTTTAGTATCTTGGTGTATGCTGATAGCATCTTCCAATTTGATGATTTCTACCTCTCTATCGGATAAAGAGCCTTTTTGGAAATTTTTACGTGTAGCAATTGCTGGGTTCTTTACATACTTACCATCTGATAAGGCTTGGGCTAAGGAATATTCAAACACTATGTTTTTGAATTGCTTCCCTTTTTCATCAAATGGTGTGGCAGTCATTTCTATGCCTAAAATGGGCTTTAGCTCATTGATGGCATTTTTAGAAGCATCTGCGTGATAGCGGTGTGCTTCATCCATTAGAATGACTAAATCTTCTAAGCCTGATAAATACTCCCAATACGATTGACCTAAATACTCGGATAGTCTTTTGATTTTAGGGGCTAAACTTACGCCTCCTTGCTTTGTTCCTCTGTTGTCGGAATTGAACTTGGCAATATTGAAAATATTGATACGAATTTCGGAATCAGAAAATAATGCTCCTTGCTGTGCATAATTATCGCCTGTAATTACTACTGGGCGGTTATGTACAAATTCTGAAATGCCATTGAACACATATTTGTGATAGGCAGGATTGCCAAAATCTTCTATGAGTTTATCGTAAATGGTCAAGTTAGGTGCTAAAATGAAAAAGTTTTTAACTCCTTTTTGTAGATATAAATAAGCTACCATAGCACCCATTAATCGGGTTTTACCTACACCTGTGGCTATAGAAAAAGCAAGAGAAACAAAATCTCTTTCAAAATCGGTACAAGTAGGAAAATGAGCTTTTACCTTTTCTAATTCTGCTGCTAAATCAACTTCCTTTTTCAGCTCTAATTCTTGACAAAGTTGAGCCACAATATCAAGTGAATCTTGAAGCGGTTCACGAAGTGATAAGCGTTGTTTTATATTATTGGCAATTGTATTCATATCCTATTTTTAAAATAATGAGGTTTGGTCGTTTGACTTATTTTTATCTCTAATGGCTTGTACGCTGATTTCTTCAATACTATCTTCTGCATCTTCATTGCTATCATCCACAGGCATATTGATAATATTCAAGCTGTAATCTTCTTTTCCATATTCGCATCTGCCCAATAGCATTAAAGGAATTTTCTTGATGGTGATGTTGCCAAATTTGCCTTTGCATTCTTTTTGGAACGACTTACAACAAATGAGCAATGTTTCGCCTGGTTGCATTTCGTCTTTGATGCTGTCTAAGGCTTCTACGGTAAGGAATTGGGTTGTGGTAAAAATAAAATCTTGCTCTGCACTTTGCCCTTGTTTCCAATAGCTGCTTTCGTGGGGTTGGTATTTAAAACCCTCTTGCTTTGCCATTGCTGCTGCCAACATATCTGCATTGTAGCTTGGATTGATGATTTCGTTACCAAACTTGTCTTTCTTTAATAAGCTTGGTGCTAAAGCGTAAAACTTAAAACCACCACCACCTTGCCAGTTTATAGCTTTACTGATTCCAGATTGTTCACCATCAATAATATTTTTCAGCCTTGGAACACAATGTGAAATAGCGTGGTCACCTAATTCAATTCCAATATATCTTCTATTCATTTTATGAGCTACCGCAATTGTAGAGCCACTTCCTAAAAAGCTATCCAGAACTATATCATTTTCATTTGTTGAAATAGAAATTAACCTTTTTAATAAATTTTCTGGTTTTTTTCCTCTTGGGAATGAAACACCCCCTTCATTAGGTAAATCTGCCTTTGGAATAGATTCGTGAGTCCAGAAATTTGTTAATTTAGATGTTTTAACTACTCTGTTATCTACTAATTCTGCGGTATCTTTCAACCAGCCGATTAATTCTCGGTTTGTGTAATATAGGTTTGTAAGTTCGTCCTTGTTTTTTCCTCTTGATGGAGTATATTCTACTGAATATAAACAGCCACTTTCCATTTTTGAAATGATATCCTGTTGAAACGAATTTTCCTTTTGTATCAAAAAAGAACGAAAAAGAATATCAAAATTAGAAGCATATTCTTCATCTAACTTTTCTTTATTTTTAGCATAATCCTTAAACGAAAAAGATTGAATATCATAATCTTCGTGTTTGAAAATTTTAACTGGTAAGTCATTCGATTTTGATGTAAACTCTTCCACTAATGTCTTGTTTCCTTCAGAAATCAACATTTTATTGTAACGCTTCATTACTTTTAATTCAATAGGAGCAGAATTAAGTACTTGGTTTAAAGTCATTTTACTTTTCGAATACATTAATATATATTCACCTGTATTAATAAACGTACCACCTTGACCAATACCACCAACCCCTGACCTTTCATAAGAAATTTGAGCCACAAAATTGTTTCTACCAAAGATTTCATCTAATATAATTTTCGCATAATGAACTTCAGAAGAATCAAGATGAATCCAAAATACACCTTCTTCGGATAATAGTTTATGTAAAATTCGAAACCGTTGGTGCATTAAATTCAACCAAATTGAATGTTCTTGAAAATCATCATAGTATTCAAAAGCGTGCCCTGTGTTATAAGGCGGGTCAATATAAATGCACTTTACTTTGCCTGCATAGTCTTGTTCGAGGGCTTTTAGGGCAAGTAGGTTGTCACCGTGTATGAGCATATTTTCGCTATTGGGGTCGCCATAGCTGTACTCTGGGTTTTCTATGAGTATACGAGGTTCGAGCTTGGGTTCTTCGCCTTTGCCTATCCAAGTGAGTTCGAGTTTTTGGAGTTGTTTTTTATTGCTCATATTGTGCTATGCTTTAAATGCTGATTAACAGCGTATTTGTTAAAATTTGATTGACTTATTGACAAGTAATCAAAAATAATTGTACCTTTGCACCAGCTCAGTAACCAAGTCTTAGGACTGTAAGTGTTAAAGGAGTATAGAAACCGTTTGGCAACCCTAAGCGGTTTTGGCTTTTTTATAGGCTTCATATTCTTTAATTAAATTATTCTTTCTTCTATTTGATGTAATGTAATAAGCTGTCCAAAATAAATGGTAGTCTTTACGTTCTGTGAGTACCGTTAGGTATCCCTCTGATTCATTAAAAATTAGTATTCGTGTATCTCTACCTCTTTGATTCCTCCAGATAAGTAAATGTTCGTGGGGGCAATTTTCAATACAGAATTTAGGAAAACGTATTCTTTCCATTCGTCTAAAATCTGGTTCTCTATTTTGTTCATCCTCTCCTTCGTGAGTTATATGATAAAACGTTCTATGGATGCCATCTACCAAAGGAAATTTCTGAGCAGATACTCTCACGCCTTGAAAATGAAGGTTTTTTTTGACAAAGTCTCTTTCAAAAATTTGATATACTGCTTGAAAGTAATTTTGAAAATTACCATTGTAATCTTCAAAATATACTAAATCTGGGAAAACAAGTTCTTTCACTTCGCTCATATAGTAGTGATGTATTTAGAAGATTCCCAAATAAAAATATTGAACTTTCTTTCTTTGATTAAAGTGGATTTCAATAATGAATACCTTGACCTATGTCTAATCAATTCTATCAGTTCATTTTTTGCTTCACTGGACTTTAGTCCTCTATTTACATAAGAAACTGCTCCAATAAGTAAGTCTGCCAATTGAACCAATTCTACTTCGTGAGAACGAACCTGCTGTACTTTTTTGATGATTTCTTTGTTATAGTCGTATTTGTCATTTCGGAGTACATTTTCCAATTTATGTACTTTTTCCCTGCTTCGCGTATCTTTTATGTCTATGTAGATATTATGAGCAAAATCGGGCTGTAAAATAGCTTTGAGCATACTAAAATACATTTTGTAATAAAAGGTATCGTGAGTGTGTCCATATTTCTCATAGTCAAGTAATGATTTGTCAGGCACTACTAAAACACGAAATGATAAATCATCATCATCAAAAAAGTAATCAATAACATCTCTATAAAAGTCAATTTGGCTTTTAGAAACCTTATTCCATTTTATTTCATAGTAGGTTCTGTTTTCCTTCGGGTGCTTATTATGTTTTGGTATAAGATTGTATTTTCTTTTTAATTCATCTATTCGCAGAAAAATCTCATCCTTTTTGGATGTAGGGCAATGAATAGCCCCCAAAACCATAACCGATTGTTTATCGTTTTGAAGATGGCAGCTTTCATCACAGTATATGTTTATGTGTTCTCTCATTTTGCTGCTTTTTTTAAATGTTCCATTTCCATACTTTTAAGGCTGTTTTTGAGAGGTCTGAACTTCGCTTTTCAATAGATGCTATGTTCCAAGGTTCTTTTCTTTGTTTAACATCACGAGCTAAGGCACAGGCATCTGTATAAGCTGATTGTTTTTCTAAGAAAGGTTTCTGTCCAAATGAACTATTAGCACTGCCACTGTTTAAACTGAGGTTTCCTATTGTGTTTATGATGGTAGGTAAATTAATATTTGTTGCATCATCACCTAAATAGTTTTTCCAATGCTCGTCAAGTGTTTGCGGTAAAATATGTTCAATACTGTGAATCGTTGAATAATCAGGTAATTCACCAAACGCTTGAAGACTTTTGTCTAATTCTTGTAAAATGAGGCGTGAGAAGTTTAATTCCCTTGAATTATAAACTTCTTTAGTTAGGAAGGCATCTTCAAAAACTTGGTCAGCCACCCATAGTTGTTCTGTTTGAACTTGTGTTTGAAATGCTTTTACCTTGTTAGGTTCATTTATAATCTTATCAATAAGACCAGGGAAGAAGGTATCGTACTTTGTGACAGGTAGTTTAGTAACCTTTCTTCTAACTAACAATACATAGGTTTCTCTTAGTACAGTTAAAGTATCTTCTTCATTGATGGCATTGTTTTCAAGTGCTTTTAGCAATCCCATTATAAAAGGATTGATAGATGACATATTCGTGTTGTAGATCAATATTAGCAATGCTTTTATCTTCTCATTTGGATGTGGTATTTGAATAGGTTTTGTAATATGGTTGTAAACCGTGGTGTAGTTGAATATTTTATCTAAAGTGGATTTAGCCGAATCAGCAGTTAGTTTTTTATTTTTGATTTTGAAATGAACATACATTCTTCTCTCTTTGCCTACTCGTTTCTTTTCACCAATAGAGAATAGATTTCTCAAATATTCTTCAAAGTTATTCTCGCCAACTAACTTACGAGCAGCAAGCCATTTCTCATTATGAAGTTTTTCGTGTTCGTTTGTTGTGTCATTTGTTAGAGGTCTAAAAATATAGTTACAAAGCAGTTCGGATGCTGAAAGCGGCATACCTGCATCATTTAAGCTCTCAAAAATGGCTTGGGCATCATCTTTTGTTTCATCTAATGGAATCCAAACAATTTTCAAAGATTTTGTAATAGCCTGATATAGTTGCCAAAGTTGTGGGACATCAAACGACTTAATACGCTTATTTACAAACTTCACAAACTCATCTATTTTGTTGTTGTTAGGGTCATAGAGTTGTTGGTCGTCATTTAAAAAAGGACTATTCGGGTTTTGGTCAAATAAAGTTTTGTAAGTTGGTAACCTATCACCTTTAGTACTGAATACCTTTAATTTGAGGTAGTCATCTGCACCTGAAACTTTATTAATCAATAAGTTTTCTAATTCGGCAACATAAGTTTGAGCATTTGTTGAGAGATGGGCTTTGTCAGATAATTGCTTTTTGATCAAAGCAAGAAGTAAATATGAAGTGGTAATTCTTTGTTGACCATCTATTACTAAAAAGCGTTTTAAAGATGGATGATTGCTTATTTTCTCCAATACGACTATTGGTCCGAAAAAATGCTCTTCATTATCAAAATCGTTATTCTCAACAGATTCAATTATTTCAACTTGTATATCTTCAAATAGCTTCTTCCATTGTCTTTGTTCCCAAGCATAACCCCTTTGGAAAAAAGGAATTTCATACCTAACTGGACTTGCAAATAAGTCTTCAAAATTTCTATTTATTACGTTATCTGTTGGCATATTATATCATTTTCCATTTTATGGTGAATAATTCGGTGGTGTTGATTTCTTGCTTTAAACGTCTTTCAATCTCGTCCAAGAGGTTTTCCTTGCGGTCGTCTATGGTGTCTTGGGCTTCAAAAAGATGTTGGCGTTTTTCACTTCGTTTCTTTTCTAAATCCTTAATTGCTCTTTGTGCTTTTACTTTGGCTTCCAGATTCAACATTTTTTTAGCTTCTGATTTACGGAGTTTGATTTCTGCATCTAAGTCTTTGATTTCTTTATCTAAACTCAGTTTCATATCGTCTGCCCATTGGTCGAGCTTATCCATTTCGGTATCAAAAAAGTCTTTGTTGCGGTTGGCGTTATCTGAAATAACACTTTGCGTTTCGCTGTACAACACTTCTTCTAAAGTCTTTTTAATATCGTCTGGTGCATAAATGGTTTGCCCTTCCGTAGCTTGAATAGAAAAGAAGCGTTGGGCTATTTCATTATTAATAGTTTCTCCATTATCTGTAATGCAAGCGGTAATTAAAAAATCTTCAAACTCAAAAGAGTTGATTTCTAAATGACTTACCTGCAACCAACCCGATTGTCCAATGTAGTTTTCCAATGCAGTTACTTTGGTAGGGGTGTTAGAATAATCAAAGACTAACTCCTTGGGTGCGGTATTGAGTTGCTTACAAGCTCCTAAAATGGCTTTGGCTAACTTATGACCTACACGATAAATATTGGTATCATCAGGCACATCAATATCCGATTTTCGTTGCCCTTGCTTAGGCTTTAAAATCATATAAGGACCTTGATGAATAGATACATTAGGGAATGGGTTTTTCTTTAATGTAAAGGTGTAGCTTTCATCATCAAATTGGGCAGAGCTGTTGAGATAGAATTTTGTGGTGTCCCAAAGGCGTTCTTCAAAACGGTTTAGGTTTTCTGTACTTTCAAAAAGATTGGATTTTAATTTCTCTCTTACTTCTTCATCAAAATTTTCAATGAGCACTTTTCTTGTTTCCTGTACTTTTTCAGAAATATCAGGCTTCAATTCTTGTTGTAAATCATCAAAAGCTGTTTGTATTTCTTCGGTAGTACGGCATTGTTGATAGATTGTAGCGATTCTTTTTTCAAAATCTACTCCATTGCCTATGCTTCCTAAAACTTCATCAGAAGCCCCAAAAACACCATCAAAGAGGCGGAATTTTTGGTCTAAAAGTTCATAAACACGTTGGTCGGCTGCATTGGCTTTATTTAGGAAATTAACCACTACCACATCAAATTTTTGACCGTAACGGTGGCATCTACCAATACGCTGTTCAATACGCTGAGGATTCCAAGGCAGGTCGAAATTGATGACCAAAGAACAAAACTGTAAGTTGATACCTTCTGCAGCTGCTTCGGTAGCTACCATAATTGTTGCTTCTTCTTTAAAATAATCAACAATAGCTGCTCTTTTATCAGCCGTTAATGATCCTGTTAAAATATCTGTGCCTTGATGCTTTTTTAGATAAGCCGCATAAATCTCTTTTGATTTAGCATCTGTATTGCTTCCGTTGAATTTTACAACTTTATCGGCATATCCTCTTGCTTCTAAAAGGTTACAAATAAAATCCTGTGTTCTTCTGGACTCTGTAAAGATTAATGCTTTTTGATTAGCACCTAATGATTCTAAGGCTGTAAATCCTCTTTCTAAGGCGGTAAAAAGTTGTTCAGCTTTTGAGTTCTTTCTAATGCGTTGAGCTAAGGCTCTAAACTTTTCTAAGTCCGCTAATTCGCTTTTAACTTCTTCAATTTCCTCTTCTGTAAAAACTACTTCTTCAAAATTATCTTCGGCTTCCCTTGAGCCTGTCGAAGGGTCATCTTCTTCTTCACTTTCCCATTCGTCTTGAATTTCATCATAGGTTTCAAAATCAATAGTCATTTCATCTTCTTCCTCAATCGCATTGTGATTGGTAATGATATTCTCCAAACGCTTGACTAAGGCATCTAAAGTGCCATAAATAGCATAAGTAGATGATGCTAAAAGTTTACGAAGTATTAAGGTCATTAATTGCCTTTGACTGAAAGGCAAGGCATATAATTTTGGTCTTTGTAGATAGTCAGTAACCCAATTGTAAAGCGTAGTTTCATCTTCGTTAGGGAAATACTCCTGAACCAAAGGTTTACGCTCGGTATATTTGATATATTCTAAAACTTGCCTTCTTAACGTACGCTTGCAAATAGGCTGTAAACGGTTTCGTAAATCCGTATAATTTTCTTCATCTACATTTCTGCTGAACTGACTTTTGAAACTTTTTAAATCGCCAAAAATGTAAGGGTCAATGAGGCTTACCAAACCGTATAATTCTAAAATAGAGTTTTGCAAAGGGGTTGCGGTAAGCAACACTTTTTTGCAATGGTCTAAGGCATCTTTGATGCCGTTTCCTATTTTATTTGAAGGTTTGTAAACATTGCGTAGGCGGTGTGCTTCGTCAATAATTACTAAATCCCAATTGATGTGTTTTAAGTAAGGTGCTTTGTTTTTGGCAAAATGATACGAACAAATAATGATAGTATCTTCTTGGTTGAAAGGGTTTAGGTTTCCGTCCTTTATTTGAGCATTGAATGATTTCGCTTCCAGAATTACAGAAGGCAAATAGAATTTATCGGCTAACTCTCTGTTCCATTGCTTACGTAAGTTAGAAGGACCAATAATTAACAACTTCCTTTTTCTTTCTGCCCATTGTTGAGATAGTATAATACCGGCTTCTATGGTTTTTCCTAAACCTACTTCATCAGCCAAAACAGCACCTTTAGATAATGGTGATTTAAAAGCAAAAAGTGCTGCTTCTACTTGATGAGGGTTTAAGTCCACTTGAGCATCCTGTAAGGATGCGGTAAGTTTGCCAATATCATTGGCAGGTAATTGCCTTGTTAAATCATAGGCAAAATATTTAGCGTGGTAAGCTGATAATTTATTCACCTATAATGTTGTTTAATGCTATTCTAATGGCTTGTTCTGCTTGTGGCTCACTTTCTACCAAATGAGTTACTTGGTCTGCTAACCATAAAGCAATCAATTTATCTGGGTCGATACTGTATAATTGAGCAAGAGCCAAAACGTGTTCACGTTTTGCGGTTTTTTCTCCTCTTTCAATTTTACTTACAAGAGCTGTGTCAACATCTAATTCAGCTGCAATATGCCGAAGTAAAAGTTCTTTTTCTTCTCTTGTGTTTCTAATTAAATCCCCGAATTTGTTCATTACTTCTGTTTGTTATAAATCAATTTGTTGATTATTGACAAATGTACAACAAACAAAAGAAAAACGAACCAAAAACTATTGAGGAGTTTTCAACATTAATTGACCTTTCGATAATGCCCTGTTTTTGGTTTCTCCAAAAGCATTGGTACAGAGTTATTTAGAAAATCATCAACTGACCTTTCTGATAAGCCTAACTTCTTGCCAAGTGCAACTGCTTCTTTTCGTTGAAACTCTTGCGGTAACTGGTCTAAGAGCTGTTTTTTGTTGTTTGGCATCTTATATAGAATAGGGTCTTTGTTTTCTTCCAGATTGTTGAACATTAAAAGACTGTGTTGCAAATACACATCTGAAAGCATCAAAGATGCTTGAAAGTCATCATCAGTGCAGGTAACTGCTTTAGTGCAATCGCCATTTTCAAACTTCCGTAAGGAAGTGAAAATCATACAGAAGCGGTACAGAATTAAGCCTAAACGAAATACCACACTTGCTGCATCTTCGCCTGTAAAAATCACTACGTTTTTGAGCTTGTCGAAAAAAACTTGATTGAGTTTATTCCATTGGTTCTGTGTTAAAAATACTTCGGTTGGGTACTGATTTAGAAAATCAACAATCTTTAGCACTTCGTTTGATAATGCTTCAAAGTGGTCGTTGTAAACTATTCCGCCTGGTCTTGGTGATGGGTCTTGCCAAACGATTTCGTTTTTGAACGCATAAAAAATAAAACGACTAAATAAACCATCTTCTGCCGAAGCGATTAGCTTAGGCACTTGGGCAGGTGTGCCTGACAAGGCCACCGCCAGTTGTGGGTGTTTTATTTCTAAAAGTTCACGGTTGGTTTTTCTTGCTGCTGATATTTTTTCGTGATGAAAAGCGGCTCTCATTATGTGTGAATAATTGCCCCAATCTTGCTTGTTTGCTCCACTCATTGCATCTGCTTCTGTTTCGCAAATAATACCTTTACCATCATTGTCTTGTAGAATTTGCATCATCATAGCCTGACTGCAATCGGCAGGAATGAAAAGCAATTTAAAGGCAGGTTCTTGTGGTTTTTCGGGTATTGGGTCGTCTTTCTTACGCTTGCTTAATTGGGCTTTGTATTCAACCATTTCGTTTTCGTGTTGGTCTTTGGCTTGTTTGCTACTTTCCACCATTCTTTCGTGAATTTTATCGCCTAATCTTTTGGCATTTTTCAAAACTCCTTTACCACTTGCAGCTGGAGCAATGATGAACGAAAACAAATGCGGATACACTCTTTCTTGATGATAAACGCCTTGCACATCAGGTAAACAACCGCTAATAATACATAAGGCACTTGTTAAGAAAACATCTCTTTTACGTGGGTCGTTGTCAAAAGCTCTTGCACCATCTTGGAATAAATTAGGCATCAAATTGATGGCTTCTACTGGAATGGTAGGCGTTGTTTTGAGGTAGTCTTCTGTGGTGTCGTTTGTGATTTCCTTTTTTTGCGAACCTGCAAGGTTTGCAAACTTGCCAAACTCTGCTACATTATTTTGATAGGCACTTTCAATTGATTTGCGTATTTCGGTTTGGTTTTCGTGGTAGAAATTTGATGTAATCAAATTTTCTGCCTCTGGGTGTGGAATACCTCTGCGATTGCAATTACAAGCTAACTGATATAAGTAGTTGTTTCGGTTGCCATTATTATAGGTTAGAATCTTGTTAGTGAAACTAACACATTCATCAAAAATGGAATTGAACGAATTTTGAGCTTGCTCAAAAAGAGGTTCGCTTAAAGGAGCTTGCTCCTGCAAAGCAATTTCAAAAGTGCTGGCACTTTCATTTAAAAAGGCGTTTGGGTCGTTAGACACAAAACAAAGCCTTGTAATGTCTTTGCATTTTGGGTCGGCTTCAATTCCTATTTCATTTTCATAATAGGCTTGTACTTGCTTATAGGCTTGCTCGTGGGTTTCTTGGTCTGTATTTACTTTGATAAAGAGTTTTAAGCCATCACCACTTGGGCTTGTGAAACAAGCATAAGTAAAAGGTGTTTTGACCGCAAGGTCAAAAGCCTGTTGTAATTCCTCTGGTGTAAGTTTGTCAAAATCAAGATGAACGCAACCGCTGTAAGCGGTGAGTAATTCTTTTTTTCTGCCGTCTTTAAAAGTAGCTGAAGGCGTGAACGCCAAAAGCTCTTTTTTGAGTTGGTCGGCTCTTTCGGGTTTACCCATACCTTTTGCCATTCGAATAGCATTTATGCTATCGTGGTAAATGCCTGTTTTGATATTAGAAATTATTGAGGAAAGTGAAACGTCCTCAATAGGTATATTGAAATTCTTATAAGTCGTTATTGTTGTCATCAGTAGAAATTTTAAGGTTATTGATACTATTTGCAGGAATGGTACTTTTATGGAGTAGATCCATAATGTCGGAAAGTCGGTAGTAGATTTTATTGCCAACTTGTGAATAGGCAATTACATTTTCAGTACGCCAATAAGCTGCGGTACGCTTGCTTATGTTCATTACCTGTAAAAACTCCTGATTGTCGTACCAGATTTGGTCGGGTTCAGTTCTTTGCTTTTGTTTTAAAGTCAAAGAAATTTCATCTAAACGCTGTTTGATGACTTGAACCTCTTCTTCGGAAAATCTATAAAAGCTCATAATTATTTACGTTTGTTTCTGATTAAATAATTAGCTGCTGCCGTTTCGATGTCCTCCGAAGTTTCCTGCTTGTTTCGCATTAACCATTCGTCTATTTCTTGTCGGTTGAAATAGAGTTTCTTTCCCTGTGGGCAAAAGTGTGGGATTTGCTTTGTAGAGGTTAGCTTGTAGAGATGTGATGCACTGATGTCAAGATACTTGCAGGCATCATTAAAATTGAGTACTTCTTTTTGAAGAAGATTTTGCTCGTCAATTTTTAGTTCTAATTGACTTAGCTTTTCGAGAATTTGATTTACTTCCATCATTGTATATTTTTATGATTACGGAAGCAAAACAAGGCACTTTATGGGTGCTATGGTAGTTGCATAGGGTTGTGCAACCCTATGTTATTGTGTTTATTATCAGTTAGTTATGATGTTTATTTTTCTTTATCTTTTTTTGCTCGTTGCATTAAATGGATGAATTTTTCGTGCCAAAAGTCAACTGCGTTGAAATCTGGAACATCAAAAGCGTTCTTGATAGAGTTGGCACTCACATCTTCTTTTTGCTTGGATGAAAAGCTCTCTGCAATGAAGTTAAAAATGTCGGTTTTGTGTTTGGCATCAATGATGCCTTCCTCATATAAGGCTCTAAATAAATAGGCTATTTCTTTAACTGTTAGATTGGTTTTTAGCTTGTTTTTCGACTCTTGTTGGGCTTGAATAGAGAAGTCGGCAAATGAACCTAAATAGCCTTTTTTGAAGTCTTGTAAGGCTTGTTCTGTTGCTTCTTGAAATAGGTGGAAATGTTTCTCATACCATTTAAAAACGTGACCGAAATACTTGTTTTCATACTCTGACATTTTAGAGTAATGATCTGGTTCAACATTAGGATACCAGTAATCTCTATAATATTGTTCTTTCATAGCTTCAAAGCGTAGCTTTGGGCTATGGGTTTTAAACTGGCTCAATGATACCGTAAGGTATTTATTGATTTCGTTGTTATTGAGGTGTTGCGTTCTTTTGTAAATGGTCTGAACAAATTCACTCAACAAAGGACCTTCCATAAATCGGTTGAAATATTCAGGGTCAAATTTGTACTCCTCCCAAAAGTTGTCAAACTTATGTTTGTACTCAACTGCTTCAATTGAAATTCTCAATTCCAATTCTTCTACTAAAAATATTTGAGGTGCTTCCATACTTATAATTTGATTTTGATTTTGCTGGCAGCTTCCACCTTTTTCTCGTTGATAACCTTTGCGTATATCTCGGTAGTAGAGAGGTTTTTATGCCCTAATAATTTTGAAACGGTGTAAATGTCCGTGCCTAAAGTCAACTGAAGCGTAGCGTAAGTATGACGAGCACAGTGGAATGTTATGTGTTTATTGATGCCTGCATCAATTAACCAATCCTTTAAATAGGTTTTGTTCCAGTTGCCATATTTAAGCCCTGTAAATACCTTTTCTTTTGGTTCTTTCTGTTCGCCTAATAATTCTCTTGCTTCTTCTGCAATAGGTAAGGTTTCTGCTCCGTTGGTTTTTTGCTGACGAAAACGAATGAAGTAACCTAAATTTTCTGAGTGCTGAATTTCTGACCATTTTAGTTTCTCAATATCCGACCATCTTAAACCAGTCAAACAAGAAAAAATGAACATACGCTTTAGCGTTTCATTTCGGCAATGGGTGTTGGCTAATTTTTGTAATTCTTCAAGGGTTAAAAATTCACGTTCTACATCATCCTGAGGAAAGGGTTCTACCTGCTCCGCTGGATTGAATTTGATTAAGCCCTCTTTTAATGCCTGTTTGAGTGCAGCTCTTAATTTGTTGAAATAGCTGTATTTTGTATTGAGTGAAATTCCGTCACCTGTTTTGGTTTTGGCTTCATAGTCCAGGTAATCTTTGAACCCTTCAACCCATTCTTTATCTAATCGCTCAAAGGTTACATCTTTAGGATTGTAGGCTTTTATCAGAATACGGACTGCATTCCAATTGCCATAATTGCCTAAGCTGGCTTTTTTCTTTTCGGTAAGTGCATCAAAAAATTCAAAGAAACTGCCTTTCAATTTCTCTTTATCTCGGAAACCGTAGATACTGTTTTGAACTTCTAAATGTCTTTTACTTCGGATGCTCTCTGCTAATTCAAGGATTTTTTTGTTCTCGTCCTTTTGGGCTTTGGTCAAACTTCCTTTGTCGGGTTCGGGTGCAAGGTATAAACCTAAATGTTCATACTCTCGCTTGCCTTGGTCGTAGTAGTCAAGGTAGAGGGTAATCTTGTTACCCTTTTTGCGTTGTCTTAATGTTATTTTCATTGCTCATCAGTTAAAAAGATTATCAATTTCGGAACGTGGTATAATGGTTCTTCTGCCCAGCTTACCTGCTTTTATATCCTCTCTTTGAATCATTCGTTGAATTGTCCATCTGCTTGCACCTAATAAAATGGCAGCTTCTTGAACGCTTAAAAACTCCTTATCTCTAAGATTGATAAAATTGCCTGTTTGAATTGGCAGGCTTTGCAGACTTTGCAAGTTTTCGGAATTTGCAGAAGTAACGGATTTGATTTGCTCCTTTAGAGTAGCCTGTACTTTTTCCTCTCTCTTGATTTGCTTGTAGTGTCGGGAATTACAAGTTTTTGAGCAATACCGTGTTGTTGTGGTTTGGGCAACAAATGCCTGACCACAATATTGGCAGAATTTCGGAATTTTAATATTACTACTCATTTGGTGCTTATTAGTGCCTGATGTTGCTCGGTGGTGCTGATTGGTGCATCATTTCACCAGTACCTTTTAATTTGTGCCTTTGGGCAACAAATTTGTTGTTTGAGCAACAACTGGGCAACAAAAATAAGCAATAAAGTGCAATTGGGCAACAAATAAGAGAAGAAACTGAACCTATAAACATAACAATAGTAGGTAGTTAGCAAACAAGAGAAGGATAACTACTTTCCTATACAAAACTGAGAAAATATCGTTCCCAAGATATCGCGGTCAATTTCAATGCTTCCAGTAATTTCTCCTAAAAAATGAAGTGCTTGACGGATATCCATGGCTAAAAAGTCGCCAGTAATGTTTTGCTCCAAGCCATCTTCCACTCTTTTCAAGGCTTCTCCTGCAGCCTTTAAGGCTTGATGGTGTCGAGCATTGCTTACCACAACTTGATTTGCTCCTGTTAATTTTTCGGCAGCTAAATCCCTTAAATAAGTGCTCAACTCGTCTAAGTGGT
>TARA_R110002096_G_scaffold361075_1_pt1 | contig 27320 bp, 23 predicted proteins | sample TARA_R110002096 | Tara Oceans TARA_R110002096 (sample SAMEA4397295) | marine metagenome | biome: Polar Biome; feature: [DCM] deep chlorophyll maximum layer (ENVO:01000326); material: water (ENVO:00002006), including particulate matter (ENVO:01000060) such as... | depth 35 m
CAACTGGCGCTTGTGCACGCGCTTGGTCACCATCGCAGTGGAGTTCTTATATGTGGGCCGAGGACGAGTGATGGGAAAGGCAGGAGCATCAACCGTGCCAAACGCAAGCGTCTGAACTTGCTTGCACGCCAATGCTCGTCCGGTCCGAGACGTCCGGTTTCCGGCCGTACAAACAACCTTCGGTTGGGTTGCCGTGCGGTTGGGTTGCCGTGGTTGCCGTGGTTTCCGGCCGTACAAACAACCTTCGGTTGGGTTGCCGTGGGTTGCCGTCGTACAAACAACCTTCGGTTGGGTTGCCGTTTGGGTTGCCGTCGTGCGTACAAACAACCTTCGGTTGGGTTGCCGTGGCGGTTGGGTTGCCGTGTTGGGTTGCCGTCGTACAACCTTCGGTTGGGTTGCCGTTTGGGTTGCCGTCAGTTGACGACCTCCGCTGCCAGTGTGACCATTTCGAAATGGGACTCTTCGATTTGCTTCGCAAACGTCCAACCCGTGCACAAGCCAAACTACCGCTGGATGCGCATGGAGTAGGCGATCTCATCGAGGCTATCGGAGACTTCGGATTGGAGTAGGCTCGCGAAGCCGACGAGAATATCGTGTACTCGGCGTTCTCGATCTTCGAAGCTTGGCTGCGCGTTTGGGCGGGGTCGCAGGGGACGTGTCGTAGTGAGATTGCCACAGCGCTTCAGCTCAAAGAGGGTGAGCAAGAGGTGCGGGCAAAGCTCGCCACACTCACCGCGCGCATCACCACCGCAGGCGAGGATTGCACCGTCGCTACGGCCAATGCCATCTGGGTGCGCCCGGGACTGCGAATTGCACGCGCGTTTGAGACCGAGTGGGGCACTACCCGCGAACTCGAGTTCGCCGATACAGCGCAGGCTGCCAAGACCATCAACGATTGGATTGCCGAGCGAACCAACAACATGATTCGCGACGTCGTTGAGGCGCGCACCATACCTCCTTTGACGTCGATCATCTTGGCAAATGCTATCTACCTAAAAGCCAAATGGGGCACGCCCTTCGACGAATCAGACACCGACGACGAGACGTTTCGATTGTTGAATCACGAGGATGTGCAAGTCCCAACTATGTGGGATCGAGGCCGCTATGCATGCGTGGCCACCGACGACATCGAAGTCCTTAGGAAGCCCTATAGCGGCGGTGCATTCGAATTGGTCGTCGTACTCCCCCGGGCTGGACGCTTCGAAGAAGTGCGCGGCACGCTTACGTTCCAATCTGTTTGTGATGCCCTCGCCGCTACACAACCAATAGACACTATCTTGAAGCTGCCGAAGTTCAGCATCGAGTCGACTCCGGAGATCGATCCGTTTTTGCAATCGCGCGGTGCCGAGGCAATCTACGATCCGTCGAGAGCAGACCTCTCAGCTCTATCACCCGATGCCTTGATCTCGGGGCAAGAACTATTCGTAGGCCAGACCCTACACAAGGCGCGCATCGAGGTGGATGAAGGCGGGACAGAAGCCGCTGCGGTAACCGTGCTGGAAACGTTCGGCTGTGCACCAACGAAGACGCCGCCGCCGTATGCATTCACTGTCGACCGTCCTTTCTTATACTTCGTCCTCGAAACCGCATCGAACCTCCCGCTCTTCGCAGGTCAAGTCGTCGACCCTCGCTGAGAGGGCGTTCCCCAGGCCTACGAGCATCATTCCTAGAGACAAGACTCACAGAGCGGGCTAGAATCGCCGTTGCAGGCCCGTTCATAGCCTGCATTGCCTGTAAAGTAGTCATGGGGCTCTCACGGCTGTTGCCATTGGACTTCCAGTCCGCAAAGGTGGCTTGGGCGTCCACATACGTGCCGTAACGATGTGCGGGCGCGAAGACGACGTCGTGATACAAGCTCGTGTATGGACGTAGTCATGCCTGAGGCCAACGACCTGCTGCCAACCAGTAGCCTGCAAGAAGATGGTGCGCGCCTGCCTCGAGTTATTATCGTTGGCGGCGGCTTTGGTGGCATTCAAGTTGCTCGCTCGCTAAAGAAAGCAAACGCCGATGTACTGCTCATCGACAAACGCAATCATCACGTTTTTCAACCGCTCCTCTACCAAGTCGCAACTGCTGGTCTAAATCCGGGTGACATCGCGCAAGCAATTCGCTACATACTTAGGACTCAGAAAAACACTTATGTTGTTATGGGTGACGTATCAGCGGTAAACTTGGGCGAGCAAACTATCACCGTTAAACAATCGGTGCTGCAATACGACTATCTCGTTTTGGCTGCTGGCGGAGTAACGTCGTACTTTGGCAACGACGGCTGGGAAGCGAATGCACCAGGCTTAAAGAATCTTGAAGATGCATTGCAGATACGAAGAAGTGTGTTTTCTGCGTTTGAAGCAGCGGAGCTCGAAGAAGACGCAGAGGCACGGCGAGCAAAACTAACGTTCATCGTCGTGGGCGGTGGGCCAACCGGCGTTGAGATGGCAGGGGCGCTAAAGGAAATCGCGGTGGACTCAATCCCCAATGATTTTCGACGCATCAACACGGCCTCCGCCAGGGTGATTTTGATCGAGGGCTCGGCAAAGCTCTTATCGGGCATGTCGGCCAAGGCCTCGGCGCGCGCTGAGCGTGATTTAACGCGCATGGGTATCGAAGTGCGACTCAATACCATCGTTACCGACGTTGATGATGATGGCGTGGTCATGGGCAATACGCGCATCGACTCGGCAAATGTAATCTGGGGCGCAGGCGTTCGCGCAGCGCCGATGCAGTTTACTCAAGACATCAAAAAGGACCGCGGTGGTCGGATCATCGTCGACTCGGACTGCTCCATCCCGTCTCACCCACATGCGTTTGTGATTGGTGATATGGCTGCACAAGTCTGTGCAAAAACCACGAAGCCCGTACCAGGCGTCGCGCAAGGAGCTCTTCAGATGGGCAAGCACGTCGGCTCGATCATTGCGGCCGAGATTGCGAAGCCCACGCCTTCGCCGCGCAAAGCGTTTACGTATAGGGACAAAGGCAGTATGGCGACGATTGGTAGTGCTCGCGCTGTCGTAGATATTGGCAAGCGAAGCTTTGGCGGGCTCTTCGCTTGGCTCGCTTGGTGGGCTGTCCACATATCGTTTCTCTCTGGTCTTCGCTCTAAAGTCTTTGTCATGGTTGGTTGGATCTGGAGCTACTTTTTTCGGCGAAAGGGTGCCCGGCTTATCACCGAGAGCGTCAACCTCGAAATTAAAGAGGTGTCTCCTCTGCCGCGCCTGCGTGCCCCAACCGACACGTCCCAGACGGCTTCGCCCGATTAACTCTGGCGCGCCAAGTAGCTTTGCTCCGCGTAGTTTTCAAAGGCGATGGGGCCAAGGACTTCATTCGGAATTCCAAACGAATTGACAAGCGCGACCGCATCCTTTCGCGCATCGCTACACAGTTCTATACGAAGTTTTCGCAGAGCCCGAGCTTTGCGCGACTCAATCTGACCAACCTCTAGGAACCAGCCAATGTCGGCGTAGATTCGATCAACTGCATAGAGCGTTCGCATTCGCTCAAGAGCTTGCGCCTCTTGCTTGCCTTCGCATGCGCCAACAGCCTCCGCAAAGATGCTGTGGACATGCTCCTCAATGTGCGCCCTGGCCAGCGCTATCATGTGGTTTTGGATTTCGGTAGCCGCACTCATCGCATCCATTCCGTCTGCGGTGCGAGCTTTCAATCGCCTTGCGGCAGAGATCAACAAGTCGTGGGTGCGAGTTGCAAACGCCTGCTTGTGAAACTCGACTCCAGCAAGGTGGTCCCGATCGACTCGTCGAACCTCAACGGGGTTGCGCTCAAAGAGCGAGCGCCGCGCTCGGATCCCAATCTCGGAGAGCAAAGTTCCTAGGAGCTGATCCGAAAGCTGTTTTGAAAACCCGGTAAGAACTGACTTTGCAACCAGCTGGAGCAGCACCGTGTTGTCTCCTTCGAAGGTTGCGAAGACATCGACATCGCGGCGAATTTGCGCGATTCGATTGCTGGTGAGAAATCCCATGCCACCGCAACACTCGCGGGCCGCTTGCGCGGTATCGATCGCATGCCAGGTGCTTAGCGATTTGATGCCCGCCGCAAGCGCTTCGATGTCGCGGGTGTCATCGCCTCTGTGCTCCTCCCATCGCCGTTGCAAATCGTTGACGGCAAAGTGAAACGCGAAGGTTGCGGCCACCGTTGGCATCAGTCGCTCTTGGTGCGCTGGGTAATCGAGAATGGTCGTTTCCGGGGCGCCTTCCGGGCCAAATTGCCTTCGCAGTGCTCCGTATCGAACCGCGATCGTCAGCGCCACCTTTGACGTTGTCACAGCCGCTGCAGCGACGCTCACTCGGCCACTCACCAGCGTGCCAAGCATCGTGAAGAAACGGCGTGACGGGCTCGCAATTGGGCTGTCGTAGGTGCCATCGGCGGCGACGCTGGCAAACCTGCCCAAGAGCTCTTGGCGAGGCACGCGAACGTTGTCAAACCAGATGCGGCCGTTGTCGACCCCATTGAGTCCCATCTTGTGACCGCAGTCTTCGATATGAATGCCGGGACGAAGACGACCTTCGCCATCGCGGACCGGCACAAAGAAGGCGTGCACACCGTGCGAGTCTCCCAAGGTTTCGAGCTGGGCAAAGACGACCATCGCCTGTCCATCGCAGGCCGCGTTTCCAATCCACTCCTTGCGTGCCGTCACGCTTGGCGAGTGCAAAATGAACGCATCTTCATCGGGCTCGTAGCGGGCTATCGTTTGCAACTCGCGCACATTCGATCCATGGCCAAGCTCGGTCATAGCAAAGCCGCCCCAAAGCTCTGCTCGACCCACTTGGTTTGCCAAACGCTCGTGGTGTGCCTCGGTCCCCAAGCTTAGAAGTGCGCCCCCAAAGAGACCAAACTGCACACCGAGTTTCACGACCAAGCTCAAGTCGTGCATGGCGAGGGCCTCAAAGGTCTTAACAAATCGATCACGTCGACCAAAGCCGCCATAGCTCTCGGGGACCGGAAGCAGACCAATGCCCTCGGCTGCCAACAGCTCCAACCATTGTCGAACCAGCTTGCGGTGGTCTTTTGTGGACAGTCCGTCTTGTAGAGCGAAGTCCGGCCTCGCCATCCACGCTCGAACTCGGTTCCAATCGTCACTCCATTCGCCGTCCAGAACTGTTCTTAGTGCGGCGACGTCAAAACGAGGTGGAAGCTCGTTAAAGGTTTGGGGCGACGCCGGACGATCTGCGAAGAAGTATCTTGCAGTCTCCGAACCTTGAATTCCCAGAGCATCCTCAAGCTCCGCTAGAGCGAGGTTTGTTGCGTCGCTCTTGTCGAGGCTTCCTTCCGCCCGTGCGATCGAAAGGCCCAGGTCGATGAGTCCGGCCCGGGTCTTGGCATCCATGAGGCCAGCGCGCGCGCGCACGAATCGATACAAGCGAAGAAGCTCAGTTGACGACGGAGGCGAAGCGGGATCGAGCCAGGTTGCGAGCGCTTTGGATGCATCGGCATTGAGAGTTCCGGAATATCCTTGGCTCGCTCGTGCAAGTTGCTCGGGATGCAGTGCACCATCAGCCCACGCTACGTACAACAATGGCACCACGGCGATTAGCGGAGGATGTGCAAGCAGGGATTCAAGCGTCGGCGACATAGCCATATTGTTGATTGCGAGAGCAGCAATGGAAAGCCGAATCCTGTGTGCTTGCCAGGAACGGCGAACTCGCAGTTGGGCCCACTGGGGAGCGGCAATCAGCCACACCGTGGCCAAGTGCCTCGCATAAAAGTTACACACCTTGAGCACGCAGCACTTCAGCAAGTGGCAACACACTTGCAATTCGTCCCCCCTATGAAATTGACGAAACTAACGAGCCTCTTTGCTGCGGTTGCCTTCAGTGCAATGCCTCTTTCGATTGCGGCATGCGACAAAAACGAAACCGAAGACGTTGGCGAGAAAATTGAGGAGCGCGCTGATGAGCGTGCCGCGAAGGTTGTCGAAAATGCCGAAGAGCGCGCCAAGGAGATTCGTGCCAACGGTGAGGCCAAAGCCGAGATCGCCGAAGACGCTGCGGAAATGGCAAAGAAACGCGGGGAAGTTGCATTATCTGCAAAAGAGCAACTCTCGAAATTTGATAAGAACATGTCCGAATTTGAGATGAAGGCGAAGTCTCTTAAGGGCGCAACCCTCGAGCAAGCCAATGCTGCGATCGTGAGTCTCAAAGCCGAGCGTGAGCAGGCTAACGTCGCACTTACGAGACTTGGAACTGCAACTGCTGCCACTTGGGATCAGGCGAAATCTGGTCTTGAGAGTGCTCTCAACGAACTAGACGAATCGTACGACGAGGCTGAGGACATGCTCGACTAAGCCCCTTGATGTACTAGGGCTCGGGTCGCGATGGTTGAACGAGCCTTTCGGCATGTCGCGTGCATTCTCGAAGGGCATGCATCCCAGCGCCAGTGAACCACGCAGTACCCAGTCCTCTCACCAACTCTTCGGCCCCAAAAACGTCGAAACAAGTTACGGAAATCGAGAGCGATTTTGCGGCATCGCTTCGGCCCTACGTCTTATTCTTAGCGGCGAGTCTGAGCCGGAAACGCCCGTAGAGGACCCGCCCGCCCGGCCCAACGAGATCGAGCCTGTGATCAAGCCGCCGCCTGGTACGACGCCATCGCGTCTGCCGTCCGAGATAGAACCGCAAATTGCGCCACCGCCGCCAAGCGAGCCACCGATTGAAGAACCTACGATTGAGGTGCCACCACCCGAGATTGAACCACCGGTTCAACCACCGTCCCCTCAGTCGCCGCCGGGGAAGAACCCTCCCATCGTTATGTGAGCAGTTGTGACGGTTCGCCCTAGCGGCGTGCTCACACTCGATTTGCAAATCGTTCGACCGTAGGACGATACGAATTTATCTTAGGCTTGTGAAAGGTCGGAGCCTTCGAATACCCCGTTGCTTTGGCCCAGGCCGCGGCCGATAAGCCTCTTCGCAAGCTTGCTCGCCGAGGTGCTTTGATACTTCTTCTTTAGTCTCTTGCCGCCGACAAGCCCTGCCAAGGAGAGCGCACCATCCGCAACCGCGGCTCCAATGCGCTCGGCAGGCCTAGACTCATCTCGGTCGGAACCTGTGATGAATGAAGGCCTTGCGATCACGTGGGAGAGGCCCGAGGCGATGAGCTTTGCCTCGGCCTTGCCCCGAGCTTGTAAGTACTTTGAGCCGGCATCGGCCTTTGCACCAATCGAGCTTAGATAGACAAAGCGCGGTGGCCTTGCTTGCTTTGCGGCTGCGTCGACGAGCATTGAAGTGAGACCAAGATCGATGCGCTCGTAGATGTCGCCCTCGATTCCCTCGGCGCTTGCCTGCTTGCGCGTGGTGCCAATTAAGCAAAAGACATGGCTCGTGTTGAAGCGCTTTAGCGTCTTGGTTAAGGCATCGACGTCCCATGGCGTCGTATCGACAGTGGCCCCTATGCCTTCTAACACTGGGCCCAAGCGTGCAAGCTTAGAAGACCCCGGGCGAATGTGGGCGATGGTTGTGACACCTTGCTCACAAAGGGCCCGAACGAGAGCTTGCCCCACGTAGCCTGTGCTCCCGGCGACGAAGGCAATGCTATCGGTGTTGTCGTTCATGTTGAGGCCTGATGGTTAGAGTTAGATGCCTGCGCCGGCAAGCAGGTCGCTGATGCGGTTTAACAGCTCGGTGAGTTTGGGATGGCTAACCTCGAGATTTAGCGCCAAGTCGCTGAGAGCGTCGGTGAGGTCTTCGTGCTCTTCTTCGTCTGGAGCATCAATGGCTAATCGCACGTTGCCAAGCGTGGCTTGCAACGGCTCTTGCAGCTCGCTATCGACCTCGGCCGCTTCGAGATGCTCATCAACTTCGTCTAGTTTTGCCGTAAGGCGTTTTTTTCGCTCGGTCATGGTCACTTCCTCTACTGAGTGTATCCCACAGTTTGGCAATCCGGGCGTTAGCCGAAGACTTTGAAGGCAAAGGCGACGTTTGCGGCGACGATAATGAGTGCGAGCCCGCGGCGCAGGGTGCGAGCGGGCAGCTGTTGGGTGAGTGATGCACCAACCTGGGCGGCCGAAGCCGAGCCGATCATTAAGATCGTCGCTAAGCCCAAATGAACATTGCCAAGCCGCGCGTGTTGAATGGTGCCGATGACCGAGACCACGAGGATGACCACGATTCCCGTGCCCGCCGCTTTGCGAATGTTGAAGCCAAAGCCATAGAGCATGATCGGCATCAAAATTACACCTCCGCCAATGCCGAGAAGACCGCTTAGCACGCCAAGCGATAGGCCGATGTAACAGGTTAACGGCGCCGAGATGTCTTTGAGTTCGGCGATGGGAAAGTTGACGAGCGGCGGCAGGCGAAAGCGCGATAGTGGCCCAGGCTCAATGTTGTCGTCACTCGACCCCGGGGCCTTAAACCAGAGCATAAGAGAAACACTGAAGAAGACAAGCATGAAGCAGATGCTGACAATCACCGAGATCATCGGAATCTCTTTGCCAAAGATCGTAAGCGAGCCCATGCCGGTGAGAGCGCCAAGCAGCATGGTGCCGAGAGTGACGCCGGGAATGCTGCCGCCGAGAAGTAGTAAATCGAGCCGGGTTTCTGCGTGGCCCAATTTGCGGTAGCGCAAAAGGCTGCCAAGCGAACTCGCGATGGTTTGACAGAGACCCGAGCCAATTGCGATGGGGAGCGGAACGTTGAGGACAACGTGCAAAAGTGGGATGAGCAGAAAACCGCCACCCACGCCAAACATGCCAGCAATCAAACCAACGCTAGCGCCAAGCGTTGCCAGCCACACAATGGCGATTTCGACACCGCCAACTGAGAGCATCCAATCCACTAGATTGAGTAATCGACAGGTGGCCTAAGGGTTTCGGTAGCAGCTTTCTTGCGCCTCGCATCGATGCGCCCAAAGAGCCACGCCGAGACCACGCCCCATACAGCCGGGGCTGCGAGACAAGCGGCTATATAGAGCCATCCAGTGGATGCGGTGCTACCCATGACCTTGGCTTGGGTTTATAACGCGCTACAGGAATTCGCAAGTTATGCCCACGCTGCCTCCACCCGTTCCCCTTTCACAAATCGGTTGTCCCCAGACAACGGCCCGCGCGCTATTGGAGCGCTACGATTTCTTTCTACTCGATGCTTACGGTGTGCTTGTTCACGCAGCCGGAGCGATGCCTGGCGCAGCCGAGTTTCTGCGCGCTGTGAAGGACGCGGGAAAAGGCTTTATGGTCGTGACCAACGATGCCTCCCGGTTGCAGGCGACGGCGGCGCGCTTCTACCAAGGCTACGGATTGGATGTGAGCCCAGAGCAAGTGCTCACCTCTGGGCTTTTGCTAAAGCCGTTCTTCGAAACGGTCGGGCTTGAGGGAGCAACCTGCATGGTGCTTGGGCCCGACGACAGCTTCCAGTACGTGCAAGAGGCTGGCGGAATCCCGATTGCGCCCGATGCGACAACCGAGATTGATGCGGTCGTTCTCTGCGATGACGCCGGCTACCCATTTCTCAAAACCATGGACGACATCTTGAGTAACCTCTGCCGCCATCTCGATCGCGGTGTGGTCCCAAAGCTCATCGTTCCAAACCCCGACGTTATCTACCCCTCGGGCGATGGCGGCTTTGGCTTCACAAGTGGTGCGGCCGCACTGCTCCTAGAAACCGCCTTAGCGCAGCGCTACCCGCAGCTTCGGCCAACCTTCTCGCGCCTGGGAAAACCGTTTGGGCCCATGTTTCGCGAAGTGCAGCGCAAGTGTCCTGGCAAGAGGCTGATCATGATTGGCGATCAGTTGGAAACCGATATCGTCGGTGCGCGCACCCAAGGGATTGATGCTGCACTAGTCGATACCGGAATCACCAAGTGGGAAACCACCAAGGTGAGTCCGGCACTCGCACCAAACTACCGGCTCTCAGGGTTTCTCTAAGTTTCGAGCTGTTGGCGAGCTAGAGAGCGCCGCTGTAGTCGATTGTGACGTTTGTGTAGCCTTCACCAACCGGAGTCTGGGTACTGGCGGTTCCGTTCTTCTCGAACGTAAACGTTCCTTGGGTGTTTTGATCCGCGGATTCTGCGTTGCCATCGGCGGTCTCGATGCGAACCGTGTAGATGCCGTTTGGCATCTCGGCCGGAATGTTCCAGGTCGCCGTAATCGGCGTGAGGTGGTCTATGCGGGTTGCGCCCGAAACAGCATCGGTGTCGGCGCCACCAGACATTGCGAGCCAATCGACAAGGTAAAGGGAGAACCCAGAAAGCTGTCGGTCGATGGTCTGCACGAATGCCCCGTTGGAATCTTCGATCCAGGTCGCCACAAGGTTTTCGCCGGTTTCTCCTGCGAAATTCGGAACAGCCAGACCTGCAGTCGGTTGGCTTGTAAATGTAATGGTCATCGTCTCGCCAGCGACCGCCGCATCCGCTGCGATAACCCCAGAATCCGCGCCACCGTTCTTCTCGACGACCGAGCCTGGCGGGTCAAAGGTGCAGCCAGCGCCAGCGGCGAGAGCGGAACCAAGTGCCACAGAGGCAAGGAGTGCGAGGCGCTTCGTAGGACGGGAGCTTGAACTCGTGCGAGACATATACGCATTGTAGATCGCAAAGTACGTGCCACTTAGAAATGTACAGTTCCCTTGTTTTTATTGAGGTTTTTCTAGCCCGATCGGGGCATCGAGCCCCCCAGGCCTGGGACCAAAGTCGCGGATCGAGGTAGGGCAAAGTGGGAGCGCGCAAGTCGAGTACCCTCCGAGGGCTATGAGAATTGTGACCATTCCGTGCCTGCGCGACAACTACGCCTACCTCTTGGTGTGCGAAGAAACTCAGGACGCCGCTGTTGTCGATCCCTCCGAGGCCGGGCCTGTGCTCGCAGCCATCGAAGCTGAGGGCGTGCGTGTGACTGCCATCTGGAACACGCATCATCACTACGATCACGTTGGTGGCAACGAAGAGATCGCTAAGAAGTTTTCTGGGTGCGCAATTGTTGCTCACGAATCAGACAAAGGCCGAGTGCCAGGGCAGACGGTCTTTGTAAAAGACGGAGACTCGGTTGCCGTTGGAAACGAAGTGCGAGCCACGGTAATTTTTAATCCAGGGCACACCACCGGCGCGATTAGCTACGTTCTGCAATCTCCAGCGGCGGTGTTTACTGGCGATACGCTTTTTGCCGCGGGATGCGGACGCCTCTTCGAAGGAACTGCCGAGCAAATGCACACAAGCTTGGTGCGACTCACCTCGCTCGCACCAGAGACTCAGGTGTACTGCGGCCACGAGTACACCGTGAGCAACCTTGGCTTCGCCGCCGCCGCCGAACCAAGCAATTCTGCGATTGTGGAGCGAGCGGCCGCAGCAACGGCACAGCGAGAGCAAGGCTTGCCAACTATGGGCTTCTCGATTGCTGACGAATTGGCGACCAACGTATTTGTGCGCTGTGGTGAGCCCCAAGTGCAACAGGCCGCGATACGCGAAGGGGAGGTGGCAGGAGATAGCGAAGCAAATGTCTTTGCTGGACTGCGCACATGGAAGGACCGTTTCTAGATGAAACTCCGTCTCTCCGATCTCGCATGCGATGAGCTAAATCTCGTCGATGACAAACAGCCTCCTACGGTTCTTAAGCTTCAGAATATTTCTAATGGCACCGGCGAGATGGACTTTCGCGATGGGCTTACCGTCATCGAAGAAGTCGCAATTCGCAAACTGCTGGCAAATCTCGAAATTCCAATGGGCAGCGGTATGCTGCGCACCGATTTTCCCGCAACGATTGAACACGTGATCTGCGAAGGGCGCATTCGCAATGGCTTTGCCGGCGAATTGCGAAGCTCCATTCTAGACTCCGAGCGAATCTCGATTGAACTTGACACCGTGAAGGCAACAGCCCACCTCATTGCAGAAGGGTTGCACGTTAAGATCGATGGTCGAGGTGGCCGGATCGAAGTGGGGACGCTTACACTGAGCAACGCGCAATGCACGATTGGGTCTTTGCTGGTGCGGCTTGGCTCCTTGACGCTTCGCGGGCTAAAAATTGGCTGGGACGAGGGCCAGCCACCGCAGATCGAGGCAAAGCAGGCCAGTGCTCGCGATCTGCACATTCAAAGTGGCCCTGCGACCATCGATATTGCGGTCATCGATTTATCCGACGGCTTGCGAGTTCACGAACGCGTCCAGGTTGAGCAGATTTCGATTGGTGCCATTGAGATCGCTGTAGAGGCGCTTAGCAAGGAGAAGGCGGCTGAGAGCGATGTTCCTGCACTCTTGCCAGAAGACTTGGTATTGCCGGTACCAGGCATACGCCTAAACCACGATGTCTTCGACACGGTGAGTGGAGACATTCACGTGGATGCGACGCTCTCGGTGACGCTACCGGTGATTGGCAAGCGAGTCGCAACCCATCACTTCAAAATCCCTGTCGAGGGCGGCATCATCGATTATCGGTTCTTCGAGCGAGGTCTCGCCGACCTTGAAGATACCTTTCTCGATATCCGAGTGCGCGGCAAGCGCCTTGTGCTCGAACGCGACATTCCGCTAATCCCTGGTCTTGAGAAACCGATTGTCTACTGGGCTCTCGAACCCGGCGAACTTGAATTGGCGAAACAGCGACTTGTACGCATCGGAACTCTTCTGAAGGCGCAGCTCGCCAGTAAACCCGACGAAGATCCGGAGCCCACCAAGAAGTCCAAGGTGCGTTTGCACCGGCTCGATTTTGACAACATCGCCATCAACCTCTCGCTTGACGAGACGGCAGTGCTGCAAAGTGGCGAGGGAAGTTTACGCGCGCACGTAGATGAACTCGCACTAAAAGGAAGCTTGCACTACGACCCAGACCCAGAGGATCTGGTGATGCCGACAACGCTCTCGCTAACGGCCAAAGGGCTTGGAACCGTTGCCCGGGACTTGGTGGTTGCCGGGCACAAATTCTCTGCTGGCATTACCGTTGGGAGTGTCGAGAGCTTTAAGATGGGCTTTGACGAGCTTGCGCCGAAGAGTTTGAATGCGGCGCTAAAGAATCTCAGCGTGCGTGGGGTCGACTATGATCTCTCGCGCATGACGGGCTCGGATTCGTAATCGCTAGCCAAGATTGGGCTGCGCAGCATCGGCTGATTTGCCGCGATGCGGCGGCCCTGCGCGCTCTTCAATGCGCGCTTCCAAATCGCTTGCAAGGCCAAGGGCAAAGCCAATCTCCGCCACCACAAAGAGCGGTCCAATAAGCAGGCCAATGAGGTCGTCTACGAATGCGGGTTTCTTGCCTTCGTAGATGTGTCCAACAAATTGAATGACCCATCCCACCGAGAAGAGGCCGATCGAAATTGTGAGCCAGGTTTGGGTGCTTTGCGCTGCGGCTTGATTGGCTCCGTAGAGCGAAGGCAGCAAGAGTGCGGCCATAAGAAGTGCAAAGCGCGGGCTTAGCCGTGTGTAGAAGAGCAAGGTGCCAATCGTCGCGATGAACGCTGGCGTTATCAGGCCATCGGCGGCAAAGCCCGGGCGCGAGAGTAGGGCTTGCACCCCGATGACAATCATGGGAACGCCAACGAAGTGCGTTGCGATGTTGCGGCGATCGCGGTGATAGGTGGCGTAGTTGCTGAGGTGATCGACAAGGCTTTTCATGTGGGGCTCCTTTGCTTTAGAGCATCTTGGCCTACAGGCGGCTGGTAGATTGTCGTCTGCTTGACAGTTGGGCAAAAAACGCTGGAAGCTGCGGTTGTGGGGAGCAAGAAGGCCTTAGATTATAAGGAGCGATTTCGTTCGGGGCGATGGTTTGTGTCACTCCCCGATGCGCTCCAGGACAAACTCCTCATGCTTGGGCGCATTCGCAAACTTGGGGACGGCGAGGGATTGTTCTCACGTGGCGATGCGTGCGAAGGCTTGTACGGCGTTGTCGACGGTTCCATTCGCGTGAGTGGGACGAGCGCACGCGGCAAAGAAGCACTGCTTGTGGTTTTGGAGTCTCCGAATTGGTTTGGTGAAGTTGCAGTCTTTGACGGCATGGCGCGAACCCACGATGCACGAGCGGATGGCGCAACAACCGTGGTGGAAGTTCCCATCGCCGCACTTCATACACTCTTGGATTCGGAGCCCAGCTACTGGCGAGACCTTGGGCGTCTCGTTGCGGGGAAACTACGATTGGCCTTTACAACCATGGAGGACACGGCGCTTTTGCCGATTGCCATGCGCGTGGCGCGAAGGCTGTGTTGGATGGCGGAGGGCTATGGCCAATGGGAGGGCAGGAGCCAGCGCAGCATTGATGTATCGCAAGATGAGTTGGCGCAAATGCTCGGCAGTTCGCGACAGACGATCAATCAAAACCTTAAGAGCCTTGAGGCAAAGAGCTTGATTCGTACAACCTACGGCCAGATCGAAATTCTCGACTTGCCTGGCCTGCGCGACGTTGCTGGCTTGGATTAGTCGTAACTACGGCGCACTTTTGCGGCGCTCATCTTCGGCCTTGCGCAGGCCATCAAGATCGGCGCGGCTCATTTCTTTGCAGTCGCTCGCCATGCGCCCAGACGCCTTTGCGGCGCCGACGACTTCATCGCAGCTCGCCTGAGATGGCCCACACACCAACTGCTCGCCAGCCGTCGTTGGGGTGGCGCAGTACATCGTGGTTGTCTTCTCGCAAGGGCCAACATGAAGGTCCTTGTGGGCCTCGGCAATTTTGGCTTTCTTGCTTTGGAGTTTTTCGCAGGTGGAGCGAGCTTGGTAGCAGAGGTAGACTTTGCTCGCGCCCTCGCCGTCGCCGCCACTTGCGTAGCAGTAGGCCTCGTAGCCCTGCTTGCCGCTGCAGGCCGTGAGAAGGCCGACGAGGCTCATAACGAGGCCGACGAAAAACACGGGGCAGGTGGTACGTGTGAGCATCGCCTCGGACTATACCGAAAGCAGGAGGCAAGGGCACACATGCCGGCGAGGCGCGCTCTGCGACCGTTTTATTGGTGAATCGTCTTAGGTGGTCGCGCGCTTTGTAGCGCCGCCCCAGCAGACCTACAATCTCGCTATCGCATGGAGCCAACCGAAGTGATAGAGCAACCGGTCGCGAGCGATGACCAAGGCCGCCACCTGGGATTGGCATCGGCCACCGCAGTGGGCGTCGGCGCAATTGTTGGCGGCGGCATCTTTGTCTTGGCGGGGACGGCGTTCGCAAGCACTGGGCCTTCCGCGGTACTCGCCTTTGCAATCAACGGCCTCGTCGCGTTTCTCACGGCGATGAGCTTTGCCGAAATCTCAAGTGCCTTTCCCGAATCGGGCGGCGCCTACACCTTTGCCAAAAAGATTCTCTCTCTTCGATCGGCCTTTGCCACAGGTTGGGTCCTGTGGTTTGCGTACATCGTCGCTGGTGTTCTTTACGCACTTGGCTTTGCTTCGTTTTGTGCGCTTGCGATTGGCGAAGTGTACGCATCGTGGGGAGGCGATCCGCCTGACTGGCTCTTTGGTCGCCGCATGGGGCTTCTGCTCGCAAGCGGTGCAACTCTTGTCTACTCGCTAAGTCTGGTGCGTCAGAGCGATGGCGGCGGCAACTTTGCAACCGTTGGCAAAGTTGTTGTCTTTGGCGTCTTGGTGCTCGCGGGTGTTGTGGCGCTATTTGGTCAGCCTGTATCGACTACAACAACCGCGCTAAGCCCGTTCTTCTCCGGCGGCACGTCGGGGCTTGTGATGGCAATGGGCTTTACCTTCATCGCGCTTCAGGGCTTTGATCTCGTTGCCGCTGTTGCTGGCGAAGTTAAAGATCCGGGGCGGGTAATTCCGCGGGCAATGTTTCTATCCCTTGGATGCGCCCTCATCATCTACTTGCCGCTCCTGCTTCTTGTGGCATCGGTTGGTGTAGAGCCGGGACAGACCATTGGCGAGCTTGCTGCCGCCGATGCCGAGCGTGTGATTCCTGTGGCCGCCGAGCGCTTCATGGGGCCCATCGGTTTTTGGCTGGTTATCATCGCCGCAATCCTCTCGACCTTAAGCGCCTTGCACGCGAACTTGCTGGCGGCATCGCGAATCGCTCTTTCGATGGCGAACGACCGCACGCTCCCCGCCGTTCTCGGCGATACCCACCCAGAGCGCGGGACACCCGTGATGGCAATTGCCGCCAGTGCTCTCACGCTCATCGCGATTATCTTCATGATTCCCGACCTCGCTGCTGCGGGTGCGGCTGCAAGTCTTATCTTCCTCATCAGTTTCGCCCTGGCGCATTTCACGGTGTATCTGGCTCGCAAACGCGGCGGCACGTTAAACGCGCCGTACAAGACGCCTTGGTTTCCACTTGTGCCAATTGCCGGTGGCGTCGCGTGTTTAGCCCTCGCAGGGTTTCAGGCCATCGTCGTACCGGATGCTGCCGGCATTCTCTTTGTCTGGCTTGGGCTCGGCGGCATTCTCTACTGGTCGCTATTTGCGCGCTTTGCGGAGATTGCAGATGCTAGTGCCATTGCACTGGATCCAAGCTTGGTGAGTTTGCGCGGCCATAGCCCGCTGGTCTTGGTTCCCATCGCCAACCCCGCTCGAACCCCAGCGCTTATCTCGGTTGCTAATGCGCTGGCTGCCCGCAACGTTGGGCGTGTTTTACTTCTTAGTGTTGTTCCTGCGAATACTTCTGATGAGAGAGCGGTGCCTGCGCAGCTTCGCGACACCCAGACCATCATCTATGATGCGCTGGCCGAATCGTTTGCATCGGGGCACAAGCCCGAGGCGCTCATTACGGCTGCTCTCAAACCGCTCGAAGAAATTCGCCGAGTTGCCGAGGAGCACCGATGTGCGAGTTTGCTCTTGGGCTTGGGAAAACTCGACCAAGAGTCGGTCTCGCAGCTTGAGGTGCTTATCAATGGTGTCGATTGCGATGTGGCGCTTATGCACGCACCCATCAATTGGCACTGCTCTCAGGCCAAGAGAATCTTGGTTCCGGTTGCCGGCCGAGGTGCCGCTCACGAGCTTCGCGCGCGCTTGCTTGGCAGCTTGGGCCGGGCTGTGCCTCGCCACGTCACCTTCATGACGATTTTGCCAAGCACCGCGACGGCCAAGCAAGAAGAGGATGCTATGCGACAAGTAAAGCGCTCGGCGGATCTGCGAATGCCTGGCACCATCGAGACTCAGGTCTTGCGTGCCGACGACCCAGTCGCCGCCCTAATCGAGGAGTCCTCGAACTACGACCTTGTCTTGCTTGGGCTTCGCAAAGGAGGCTGGGGCAAAAAAGTCATCGGTAGTTTTGCCTTGCGACTGACTGCCGAGGCCAGTTGCGCAACGCTCTTGCTTTCGAGACGGCCGCCCAGGGCGTACGAGCTTCTCGATCCTCTGCGCAACGATGTTGTCGACTCGCTTCGCGATGCAGCTCGCACCGCGAATAAAGCAATTCCGGGCCGCAAAGGCTAGCAGGTCGCCGAGGCTAGAAGACCGTGTCTGCAGCTCAGTCGGCGCAGCAGCGAAAGCCGACTGCGTCGCTCGTGCCGGTGCGAGGAAAGGTTAGGGTGCTTCCCGCATCGCAGCGAATGCCGTTGCCTTCGTGCTGGAAGCTTCCTCCGCGAACGCGACAGCGAGCATCACCGCCCGTGCCATCGCAGGAGTCTTCCCACTCGGCGAGATTGCCGCCCATATCGTAGAGCCCGGTGTAGTCGGGATTGGGCGATACGCAGTCTTCAAAGCCGCCGGCAGCGGTACTGCCCCAGGTATCGCGGAGCGTCTCGTAACACGCTTGCAAGATGTATTCGTTGCCAAAGACGTAGTCGTTTTCACCACCGGCCGAGCAACTCGCAAACCACTCGCTCGCTGTTGGATCTGCGTAGTCATCGATAGGGTTTGCGCCGCCGCCAATGGCTCCGCAAAGCCGCTTGCCGTTGGCCTCGCAGAAGGTTTGCGCATCGCACCAGTCGACACAGCCAACGGGATTCTCCAAAAACCTGTCAAGCCCCCAGCCTCCGGTCGTTAGACACGTTGGCATGAAGTCGTCGTTGGCTAAGCACTCTGCAGACTGAGCGCTGATGTCGGGTTCGGTCTCGAGCCATGCGAAGTACACGCCGCGAGTCACCTCGGTGTTGTCGATGCAAAAGCCTTCCGGCATGCGGTTCATTGTGCCGCCCTCGGCGGGGCAGTCGCCAGTCCCAATGACTTTCTTCGGGTCGTCTTCTCCGCAGGCTACGAAGAAAATCGATGTCGCGAAGAGTAGGCTGCGAAAATTTCTTAGATTACGACTCATGCTTGGTTACCAGACGCTCGGAGGGGCATTGGTGTGGGGCGAATCGTCAGACATCAGAAACTCGACGGGTTCGCCGTTTTTGATGTTTCCAGAGGCCTCGCCTGCGACGTTTCTAAACTGGTAGGTAAATCCCGACTCTCGGGACACGTCGTTGTCCTCCAGGCGAAGGCACTCGATAAAGTATCCGAGAATCATGCTATCGGTGATGACGTTATCTCGAACGACGAAGTGGCTTGTCTTGGCAAGGTGAATGCCTGCGCTGTTAAAGGTATTGTTCTCAAAGTAGTTAGGCTGAGTATTGTCACCGCGAAGACCGCGGTTCTCTCGATCCGGATCGTTGCGAGAGTAGCCAATGAGGCCCCACTGGCCGTTGCAGCTGCCAACGGTGACGGTAACGTTGTTGCCGCGAACGACTTGGTCAGAGCCTCCCCAGTGCACAATTGGGCCATCGGATTGCTTGTTCACCAGGCCTGTCTGATCGCAATCGTTGTCCTCAAACCAAACGTTCTTTGCATCGGTATTTACAAAGTCGCCACCCTGATTCTCTTTAAATCGATTGTTGATAACGATGATGTCGCGGTTGATACGGCCAGCGCCTTCGAGGTCGACGCCAAACTGTGGAGACGCACCGTGAATGTTGTAGATGTCGTTGTCTTCGATAAGAATGCGGATACCACCAACCACCGAGACGCCTTGACGCCGATTGTGGTGAATATCGTTGCGGCGAATGGTGATGTCTCCAACCTCTGGATCGACTTCGCCGTCTGGCATACCGACGATGAGAACACCGTCGCCCGTAACGCGGCTAAGCTCCATATCCTCAATGAGGATGCGCCCGTTTTTGCCCTCGACACAGATTGCGTGGCCCTCGTCGTGTTTGCCAAAGAAGGGTGAGGGGTTTTCGGGAATGCCGCACGATGGGAAGTCGTCTGGGTCGCGCGGCTCTTCGCCTTCGTAAACGTGGGTATCGCGGTCGCCAATGATGTGACCACCGCGAACAATAACGTCCTGCTTGTTGCGAATTGCAATCACGCAGTAGTTCCACTTGTCGTTGGTATCCATGGTGAGCGTCGCGCCAGGATCCATCTCAAAGATCATATTGCCGGGAAGCTCGATGCCCGCGTAGTAGATGTCGTTCCCGGGTTTGCCAATGAGGTAGTCGCCCGCGGGAACGATGAAGCGACCGATGCTGTTTTCTTCGGCCCAGTCGAGAGCGTCTTGAAAACCTTCGGTGGTTGCGATCGCATTGGTCCCGTCTGAGGAAATTCCCCACTCGCTTGCAACGAGTGTGTACTCCTCGGTGTTGGTGACAGCGGGCAAGGCAACAACTGGTCGCTCGCCAGGAGGAGCGATTTCGCATACCGCAACGGTTGGCTCCTCGGTGTCTCCATCGTCTGTGCCATTGCCACATCCGGCGAGGATCAGGGTGCACATCAATAATCGATTTACCACGAGAGTTTGTAGAGCAAACTGCGAGCCACAACGGCGCTCAACAGGAGAGGCTCGAACGCTAAAACTCTGGGGGGGCGAAACCTCTAATAACGGCCTGTTGGGGGGACGTATGCCTCAAATTCCGCTTTTGCCATCGACGTCATAATTGGCCGTTCGCCAAATGATAGCCGCACGCAGAAGTTATGGAGTTGCCTTTAGAGTTTTGGCAGTTCGAGCCAGGCGACGAAGTTTGGATTCAACTTCGGCACGCATGGTTGGAACCCGCAGCGCATCTTGAAAGGGAATTGCCGAGTACTGGGAACGCAACGTTGGCAGTTGCGAGCTATCGGGTAGGTCATTGATCGCCTCACCAACGGATTGGTAGAGGGCGGTGAGAGCTTTGGGTGTAACGGGTTTTGGCTCTGGCTTCGGCTCGGGTACGACCTTCGGCTCTGGCTTCGGCTCTGGCTTCGGCTCGGGCACCACCTTTGGCTCTGGCTCGACATTTGGCTTGGTTACAGCAGCGACCTTTGTATCGTTTTTTGGCGGCTTCGTGCGCGGGCCAGTCTTTGCCTTACCGGTTTCGGTGGAAGCGACAATCGGAGTGGGCGCTGCATCGGGTGGGAGATCTGCAACGTAAGAAATTTTCTTAAGGCTATTGGCGGCGTCCGATGCAGGTGCCGTTGAAAGTCTCCCTGAGTCTGCGACCAACGATTGATTTGATGCTTTGGACGAATCGTCGTCGCCGCCACCAAACATAAACGCGGTCACGCCGATTCCGCCAAGGAGCAAAAGACCCAGGGGAATGAAGGCTCGGTAGTCCCGTTGTGGCTGAAGACTCTCGGTAACTTCGACATCGAGCCGGTTGGCAACAACCAGCTTTGCGTCCATCGCGACAAGCACGTCACCAGCGCTTTGGTAGCGGCTATCGGGACGTTTAGACATGAGCTTGTGGGCGATGGATTCGAGCACCGGGTCAACATCAAGACCGGGAACTCGATTGACGATGGCTGGCGCCTTCGACGAGAGATTTTGCATCGCCATCGACATTGGATCGCCCTCGAACGGCAAGACACCAGCGAGCATCTCGTACATGAGGACGCCGAGGCTAAAGAGATCGCTGCGCGCATCGAGCTCTTTGCCTGTCGCTTGTTCGGGTGACATATACGCAGGAGTGCCAATAATCAGCCCCTGCGTGGTGAGTCGCTCATCGGTATCCTCAAGCATGACGGCGATGCCGAAGTCGACGATACGAGGCGTCTCTACGTCGCCGCGTTTTGCGAGGATGACGTTTGCCCCTTTGAAGTCGCGGTGCACAAGCCCTTCATCATGAGCGTGCTCAAGCCCCAGGCAAAGCTGCCGAGAGATGTCGCGTACCCGCTCGGTTGCAAAGGGGCCATCCTTGCGGATTGCGTCCCCAAGCTCCGGGCCCTCCACAAAATCCATCGCTAAATAGAGCAGGCCTTCTTTGCTCTCTCCAAAGTCGGTCACCGAGATGACGTTGGGATGGGAGAGACGACTTGCAGCTTCGGCCTCGCGAGCAAAGCGCTCTCGCATGACGCTGTCTGTGGCTAAGTCGCCGAAAAGAATTTTGATGGCAAAGAGGCGACTAACTCGATTGTGGCGTGCGCGGTACACGCGTCCCATGCCGCCTTCTCCAACGCACTCTTCAACAAGGTAGCGATCGGCGATGGTGGTTCCAACCAGCGGGTCGTGGTCAAGCTTTGCTAAGTCGCTGCCATCGATGGGGCACTTCGCAAACTCTAAGCGAAACACCGAGAGGCATTTCGAGCAGCCATAGCGGGGCTCCCCACTCAAAACTGTCCACCAACTGCCAAGCCAAAGAGGCCTGGACCCTGGCGAAGTAGCGCTTGCTGTGGTGCCTTCTCATCGGGCGTGTTGACAAGGTAGAGAACCAGGGCGGTTGCTGCTGCGGCGCCAGAAACGCCAAACAGCACATCGGCGGTGAGAGCCGTTTTGGAGAAACTTGATATGCGGCTTTGATCGCATGCGATCTCACGGCAGCCATCGTTATCGAGAGATGTAAACTTTTGACGAGCTGATACGGCGAATACGGTGGCCGCAACAAGAGTTGTGGCGCTCACACCCGCGGCGACCCATCCACTTGTTGGCATTTCACGGCCTGGAGGCTCGGTCGACGGCTTGGATACCAAGACGATTTCGCGAGGTGCCAGTGGCTCTGGCTTCTTGATCGTTAGATGGGGAAAGAGCGTTGGTGCTGCTTTGGCAAAGATCGCTTCCTTGTCGCTCCCAGCAGCAATGGTGATCTTTGGGCGCGAGGCGATGTCGCCACTTGCGATATGAGCCCAGCTGCTGTCGATCTGAATTTCATCGCCCAGGCGAACAATGACGAGCATTAGGAGTTCTTCTGAGTCAAGCCGACGGCCAATGTCGGTGCGACACGCGCTGCTGGCAATGCACTCGTCGGGTAGGCCATCGGGAGGAAGCCGGCGTTTGGTTTCCTCGCCCGAGATGACTTCGACCTCGAATTCCTTTTGAACGGCAGCGCCTAGCGCCGCTGAGAGTGCATACGACTCTTCGTCGGGAACGTTTACTGCGACGGAAACAACGATGCCAACACGTTTGGCACGTTGCGCCTCCACAGCCTGGCTGGAAGTACAAAGAGCCGCCGCTATGACAACTACGGCAAGTAGGCTACTGATACGCACGTAAGAGACTCCGGGGCACCGAGGTTGCCGTTGCTCGCCACGAGGGCGCACACCGAGTTAATACCTGGTTCTAAGGTTAGTGAAACGTCTTCGGCATTGCTTGCCATGAGTACTTGGGTTGGGTTGGCGGCCGCGTTTACGCTAAGGAAATACGTTGCGCCGATAGCACCGCCGAGGGTCGCAGAAACTTCTGCTGCGCGAACGATCGTGGGAAGACTCTCGGAAATCCAAGTTGGTCCTCGAGGTGCACCGCTCGCCGAGCCTTCGATGCTCTCGTAGTCGATGCGGATTTGTCCGTCGGAGCCATCGCCGCCGCCGCAGTTGCCGCCGCCGTCACCGCCGGCACCTCCTGCCACCGAGAGTGAAACACCCGCCGCTATCGTGAGACTCGACTCGGAGCGAAGGAGAATTGCACCAGCACTACCGCCGCCTCCACCACCAGTTCCCGCTAGAATCCCACAGCTTGAGGCGCCGCCAGCTGAGCCGTTCGCAGAGATCAAACCGCCGGTTCCGAGGGTTACTGGGCCGCTACTGCGAAACTCGATCGCCCCACCACCTGAGCCGCCGTTGACACCGTTGCCACCTCCGCCTCCGCCGCTACCGACTACACCTGTAAGGGGGAAGAGAAGCGTTGCTGTCGATGCATCGCCGCCATCGCCTGCCGACTGGCCCTGACCTGCCGTACCTTGTTCAAGATTACCGCCGCCACCACCACCGGCAGCATTGTCAAAGCCCTGTGCGCCACGGCCGCCGCCGCCCGGGCCAAGCCCATTTTGTGCCGGCCCACCACCAAGAAAACCGCCGGCAACTCGCTCGCCACCAGTGGCATCCGCACGCACAGCCGACGTCACCGAGATGCTGCTTGTTGCCACAAAGCGAGCAGGCACATTGCCAATCAAATTGATCGCGGCATCAATCGTGATTTCAGAATAGAGGGCGGCAATGTCGGTCACTGCCAAGGTGCCAGCCGCGGGGCGAAACTCATCGAGACCGATCGCATCAATTTCGATGCTTGCTTCAGCCGTCTCGCCCTCGCCGCCATCTTCTGTCGCCGCTGCGGGTTGGCTAAGCGTTATCGAAATCTCTTTGGTTTCTCCGAACGCGAATTCTCTGTCCACTGGCAGTCGAATCGCCGCTGCGGCCATTGTTCCATCCGAGCTAACCTGTGCGGCAGTTTCAAGGTCGACGCCAGCACCAACAACCCGAATGCGTGCTCCATCAGTGATGCCCTTGCCGTAGACCACAATCGGAGTTGCTCGGGCGAACTCGTTTGCGCCCACGCCTTCGGAAACCTGGGTGGGTTCGACAGACTCGATCACAAGGAGCGCAGGCTCCACCGGCACAAAGGCATCGGCGCTCGCGAAAACGTCATCGTCGTAGACGAGGGAGCAACCGGCACCTGCGAGTGTTGATGCCAATACGACACTCACACAGCGAATTTTTGAGCAAATAGGACGTTTCTTCATAGCTTGGGTACTTCTGTGGCCACCGCGTCGCTAGGCGACGTTAGTCGTACGATTGTACCGCCAATTTGGATCGAGTGATCGCCAGGTTACAACTTGCGACCCCAGCGTAAGACGTGTGCGCCAAGGTGGGCATGGATGGCCCACGGTGTTGCGAGACTTTGTGTTTTGGCTTGGCAATCCTTTGAAATGCTTAGCTCCTATACATTCTCTCGGCACCCAAGCGCCCTTGCTGTAGGGTAGCGGTGAGTCGCTTGGTCCAGCAGCCTGAAATCAAATAAAAGCATGCGACAGCAACCACGATTTTGCCTCAGATCACTATGAAGCTGATTGCAATCCTAACGAGTTTCTTGATCTTGGGATGTTCGAGTGAAGAGGACAAAATATGTGAAACCTACGCTGACATGGAGGTGAAGTGCGGCGGCTATCCTGCGGACCAAAACAAGATGACTCACAAGATGGCCAAAGGCTTTTGTCTTGAAGCACTTGGAGGTGACGACATGCTCAATCTTGGGCCCGAGATTGAATGCTCGAAGAAGATTAAGGAATGCTCTGCATACGCGAGATGTGAGGAAGCTGCAGAAACTCCCTAGACCGATGGTGAGGTGGCATCGTGCACTGGTTCGTCGTGCACGTTTTGCACTTGGCTTGCCCAAATGCTCGCGAGCCAAGTGAGGGAGGCGAAGTTTGCGACGGAGAGAAATGCGTAGGTGTAGCTAGGCCACGTTGTGCACGCGACTGATGCGCCTCCGTAGAAGAGAAGTCCGAGCACGCCCGAGCGTCCAGACTGAACTGCCACCGTTGCTGCAACGAAGCCGTAAACCAACTGCTCGATGGAAGGTCCAGAGAATGATGGCGACCACGGCCCCCCAAACGCGAAAGCGGGCACCGTGGGCTTGGTCTACCTCTTGACCGAGTGCCTCTAGGCGCTGCAGATTCGCCTCACGCTTGGCAATCTCGTCCCGGACCTTGGCAAACTCCACCAACAAGTGCTCTGGCGTATCTACGAGTTATTCTGATAGTCGCTCGGCCGCTTTTAAGTTGCCTGCTTTGAGTTCCCACGATGCCATGAGAGAAATCCACTGCAGATGTGCCGCCGTTGCCACCGCATTCTTTGGCCAAATCTTGAGGGCTTGCTTTAGGCCAAAGCGCACCTCGCCGGCCAGGCCTCGTACCGAAGCATCGGTCGCATCGGCGCTCGTAACCAAAGTCTCTAGACTCTCGAGCCTACTCGATGCCTCAAGCGCAAGAGTCTCCGATGCCCGATGCATGGAGTACTCGTGAAGAGCCCCTCGCAGCGCGTCTGCGGATGCGTAGCGTTTCTCGGGCTTAGGGTGCATCGCCTTGTGACAGATCTCGAGAAGTTCGAGCGGAGCATTCTCGGCCACGATCGGATCAGAACGGTAGGCTAAGTACATCACCTCGATAAGCGCGCTGCCAGTGTGGGGAGGTCGTCCACTAAGTATTTCACTTAGAGTCGAGCCAAGTAGATAGACATCGGTGTGAAATCCGGTATCAGCTCCTTTGCCCGTGGTCATTTCAGGGGCCATATACGCAGGGCTCCCCGCAATCCAATTCGCATCGCTTGCGTGCAGCAAATACTCTGCTTTCGCTTTGTCGAGGGGTACCGCAATCCCCAAGTCGACAAGGTAGACCTCACCGAATGCACCGAGCATCACGTTCTCGGGCTTGATATCGCGATGTACAATTCCCTTTGCGTGCGCAAAGTGAACTGCCAAACACACCTGCGATAAGACGTCCAAGTGCCAGCCGAGCAAGTCATGGCCATCAAACCCTGGGGCGCGCGCTGGGTCCTTCATACACTCGTACCAAGAGATGCCCTCGATGCGTTTCATGACCATCGCAGGAGCGCCATCGGCCATTTGGCTAAGCGAATAGATTGGAACGATATTTGGGTGCTCAAGCCCGCCGGTTACGAGGGCCTCGTGCAAGAGACCAAGCCTATCGGTCTCGCTGTGGTCATCGTTTCGAAGTGTTTTGATCGCGACATCTCGGCGAAGGCCTGTCTGCACAGCAAGTCGCACGACGCCCATGCCGCCCTCGCCAATGGTTTCTCCAAGCGCGTACTCTGGGCTGGTGCGAGTTCCATCGCGGGATACGAGTTTGGCTTCTGCCCTCGCTGTATCCGGTGCGATGCTCACGCCTTGGGTCTCGGTCGCTTGTAGCGTTTTGTCAAAGGCAAGTGTCTCTACGTGACTGCGAAACTGCCTCTCATCCATAGCGCCCATGATAGTCGGAGAATTGCCCGCGTCGAATTCTTTGCTACGTGTTGGCGACTTGACGCGCTGCGGAGCGGCTCGTAAAACGCCTTGTGAAGTTTGGTCGCCTAACGAACGTCGATTCGGTCGACTTCTCGCTTCCCGTCGTAGAGGATGCGCTTCTCGGTTGGCCTGAAGTCAAAAATGGCGAGCGCCGCGCATCAGAGAAGTTCCGAATGTACGTTGGCGCTCCTGTGTGGGCTCACAAAGGGTTTCTCGGAAAGATTTATCCTCTTAAAACCAAGGCGAGCGACTATCTAGAGCACTACGCGCGCAATTTTAATTGCATCGAACTTAACTCGACATTCTACGGCGTGCCAAAGCCCGAGAGGATCGAGCGCTGGTGCGGGCAGGTTGGTCCGGAGTTTCGATTTTGTCCCAAAGCCACGCGCGAGCTAACGCACAACTTTGGCGCCGTTCCCAATCGCGAGATGACGGCGTTCTTCAAAGCAGTCGAGTGCTTTGGCGATAAGCTTGGCTGCTGCTTCTTCCAGTTTCCACCAGAGTTTGGTCCAAAAGAATGGCGTCATTTGCGAGACATGCTGAGGCTCTTTCCTCGGGACATGCGAACTGCGGTAGAGCTGCGACATCCTGGCTGGTTTGAGACGCCGAGTGCACTTGCATGGTTATTGGAACTCGGCGTGGAAACCAAGACTCTGTTGGTGATTTCGGACACCGCGGGGCGCCGAGAGGTGCTGCACTTTTGTCTTCCGCAACCAAACCTCTTTGTGCGCTTCTCTGGCGATGCCTTGGTCAAAACCGACTTTACTCGCCTAGATGACTGGATGCGGTCGATACGCGTCTTGCAGAGCCAAGGGCTTGAGGAATCGTACTTTTTCTTACATCAAGAGTCGGAAGACAATTGCGTCGAACTCGCCGAGTACTTGGCTGAGAAGATGCCAGAAGGGCAGTTAGCGCCGGTGACGCGAGTGCGGGTGCAAGAGCAACTCGCTCTTTGGTGAGCTGGCCGCTGCTGCGGTTTGTAGGTTTGGTGGTTTGGTGGTTTGGCGTTTGCTTGCTGTGATCGATGTGATGGGGCGGCCTGGGCTGGCGGTCTGGTCCTTGTTCCAGCTGCGGTCGGTGCTCGCCGACGATGGTTTCGTGAGGTGCGCTTGGGTTTGGCGTTTGCGAGTTGATGGCGGCGGCTGTGCAATCTCGCTGAACCAAGAACCCAACCTTGGCCCGCGGCTGACGTGGGACGTCCTTAGTGCCGATGACGATATGGGAGGGCGAGCACCACAGCGGCGAGCAATGCGAGGCGCTCGATGGCGCTTGGTGGGGTGGGTAGTGACTCGACGAGAAGTAGGCGCTCGGCCTGTGCTCCCGTGCCTCTCTTTCTCGGCTTTCCAGACGAAGTTCCAGACGACGA
>TARA_R110002096_G_scaffold425644_1_pt1 | contig 27320 bp, 22 predicted proteins | sample TARA_R110002096 | Tara Oceans TARA_R110002096 (sample SAMEA4397295) | marine metagenome | biome: Polar Biome; feature: [DCM] deep chlorophyll maximum layer (ENVO:01000326); material: water (ENVO:00002006), including particulate matter (ENVO:01000060) such as... | depth 35 m
TAAAACTAGCCGCTTGGATTAATCCCCAAGTGGCTTTTTTTATGCTATGTTTATTAAGTTAGCTTTCTTATCATTAATTTTGATTTAGATATATTTTATCCATGCGTAGGTTACTTTTATTGTTAACTTTTCTATTCATTTCACCTGCAATTTTGTACTCACAAAGTATTGGTGGGTGGAAAGCATATACTTCTTTCCGAACAGTGATAGATGGAGTTACTGTAAGTAATAACGAATTATGGGTATTGACTTCTGGCGGAATCATTATATATCAAGATGAGCAGCAAGTTGGAACAATAACCACTATTAATGGATTATCTAGACTTGACGGAACTAGCATGGCTTATGATGCTATTAATGATCGAGTATTTATTGGGTATTTGAATGGCTTGATAGATGTTGTCGAAGTTTCATCAAAAAATATCCAAACACTTTCAGATATCCAGAGAAACGCTTCATACACTTCAAAGAACATTAATGATATTGTAATTATAGATAATACTATTCTTGTTGGTACTGGATTTGGAATTGTGGAGTATGATGGTACTACCCTTTTTGTAACAGACTCCTATATTAAACTTGGAAGTTTGAAAGTTGGAGTTGGCGTAAATGACATTTTTGTAGCTAATGATAGTCTGTTTGCAGCTTCAGATGAAGGAATTGCCGTGACTTCATTATTAACCAATTATAATCAAGAAAATTGGGCTAGCTTTAATGAAAGTAATGGCTTCATAAACAGTTCGATAAAAGCGATTGGATATTGGAATGGACAAATATTTGCTTCTTCCGAAGATAAAAACTTCTTATTTGACGGTTCAAATTGGAACACAACATCTTTATTTTATTCAAATATAATTGTCGAATATATGACAAGTCAGGATGGTAATTTAGTAGCACTTGCATCTTCCAGTATATATTTCTCTGCACAGAATAATAATTTTCAATTACTTAGTTTAGGTGACAAAACTGGCACTGCGCTTCTAAACGGTAGTACAGCGCAATCGCTAATACTTGGTACCCAAAACACAGGCGTTGGAATAATTAATTCTACCAAAACTTCCGTTAAATATTTAGAAACAGAGGGCCCGTTTTTAAATAGCTTTCAAGGGATGACTATTAAAGACGGTATTTTAATCTCAGGTTCAACACGTGTCTCTTCAAGGAATACACTGATTGATAGGGCTAGAGGCTATTATATTTTTTCAGAAAATAAGTGGGAAAATTATAATTACTATTTGACTGATATTCTTAAGAATACGGACATGAGACAAGTATTTTCGAGTACTATAACAGATGAGTACTATTATTTTGGTAGTTGGGGTAGAGGGGTTGTAAGGCATAAAAAGGAAGATGGAGAAATATTTATTTTTGACGAGAATAATTCCACATTACGGGGATGGGCTAGTGATGATGCAAATTATCCAGTTATAACCGGGCTTGCAACCGATAGTAACGATGATGTTTGGCTTATTAGTAGGTTTGGTTCAACTCCTCTTTATATGCAAAGTCCAGGTGATGACGATTGGAAACAATTTGTTCCAAATAATGTGGTTAGCTCTTCAGATAACTATGAAAATCTATTTATTGATTCAAATAATCAAAAATGGATTCCATTACAAAACACATCTACTGTAGGTACTGGGTTATTAATTCTTGATACAGGAAACAAAGAAAATTCAGCAGATGATAAAGGTATAAAATTAACAAACGGCTTAACATCAGGGAACTTACCAGATAATAAAGTTAAAGCAATTATTGAGGACAAAAATGGTGAGGTATGGATAGGAACGGAGAGAGGTATTGCTAGATTCTTATTTCCAGACTTAATGATAGAAGGTGGAGTAAACGAAAGAAAAGCACAATGGCTGATTAATGAAGACACCTCTGCTGTCTCAAGATATTTGTTGAGAGATGTGAATGTTACTACAATGGCAGTAAATGCTGCCAATGAAAAGTGGATTGGAAGTGAAGGTCAAGGGGTCTGGGTAGTAAACTCAGAAGGAAGTAGAATTATAAAAAGATTTACAGTTGATAACAGTCCACTATTCTCTAACAGTATAATCTCGATTGCTATAAATGATGAGACTGGTGAAGTCTTTATCGCAACAGATGTTGGGTTAGTAAGTTATTTAGATGCACCAAAAAAATCAGTTTTAGAAATGAAGGATTTGAAGGTTTACCCAAACCCTTTTTCATATTCAAAACATTCTTCAATTAAGATTGATGGATTAGCGGAAAGCACAAGAGTTAATATTATTGCTGTTGACGGTACAGTGGTAAATACCTTAGAAACAAAAGGTGGGCGAGTAATCTGGGATGGATTTGACTATTACGGAATTCGCTTAGGGACTGGAGTTTATTATGTTGTTGCTATAGGAGATAATACCAGTACAAGTAAAGGAATTGGAAAAATTATCATTGTGAACTAACATGGCAGTACAAACTGTAATCATTAATTACCAAACACCCGATTTATTAGAAACGGCTGTACTTTCGTTTAAAGAAATATACCCTACAGAAAAACTTCTAATTGTAGATAATGGCTCTCAAGATAACTCTATAAAAGTTATTAAAGATTTGGAAGTAAAATGTCAGAATGTAGAGGCCCTTTTTTTGGAGCAAAATATTTTTCATGGTCCTGCTATGGATTTGGTAGCTAGAGAACATTCAGAGGATAAATACATCTTTTTTTTAGATAGTGATACCGAGACCACTAAATCAGGGTTTCTAGAAGAACTTCAATCTTTAGGAGATGATAATGATAAAATGTATGCTTTTGGACAGCTTTTAAATGTAAATAAAAGAGGTTTTAAAGATGATAGTGGAAGTCCAATAATAGCGACACCATTTCTATTTATAAAACGTGAAGTTTATCTTCAATTTTCACCTTTTATTCATCATGGGCAACCAACATTAAAGAATTTCTCCGAAGCAAGAAAAGCAGGTTTCAAGTTAGTAGATTATCCGATGCCTAATTTTATAAATCATTATTGGAGAGGTACAGCTAGCCGCTTTGGTTATGGGCTTGGCATAAGAGGAAAATTAGAATTCGTATTGAATAAAATTGGTCTTTAAAATTGAGTGAATACTCCTTCGACATATCTATAGTAATAGTTAATTACAATGTAAAAGAGTATTTATCTAATCTATTAAACTCTATTAAAAAGGCTTCAGGTAACCTGAGAATTGAAACCTTTGTAGTAGATAATGTGTCTACAGATGGTTCGAAAGAGTTTATACCCAATAGGTTTCCTGAAGTAAATTATATCTATAATGAAAAAAATGTTGGTTTTGGAATAGCTAACAACCAAGCGATTGAGCTTGCTCAAGGGAAGTATATATTAATTATAAACCCTGATACACTAGTCAGCGAAGATACTCTCACTACTATGCTATTGCATATGGAGATGAATGAAAAGTGTGGTGCGGCAGGCTGTAAGATTTTAAATCCTGATGGTACGTTTGCCCCCGAGTCTCGGAGATCTGTCCCTTCAATTTGGACTGCGGCGACCAAGTTGTTTGGATTAAGCACGATATTCCCTAAAAGTAAATTATTTGGTCAATATTATCTGAGTTGGATGGATGAAGATGAGCCATCTCAAGTTCCGGTTCTTTCAGGTTCGTTCATGTTCTGGAGAGGAAATGTACTAAAAGAGTTAAAGGGTTTCGATGAACGATTTTTTATGTACGGCGAAGACATTGATTTATGCTATAGAATACAAAGTCTGGGCTTTTATATAGACTATGTGCCAATCACATCTATTATACATTATAAAGGTGAGAGTACACAAAAAGGCAATCTGAAGTATATAAAACTATTTAATAAGGCACTATATCAGTTTTTTGAAAAGCAGTATGGATTAAAATATAGCTACGTATTTAAAGTTCTTATCTACTTAGCTATTATGTTAAAAACGATAACGTCATTTATTGTTACTCAAATAAAAAAGTCTGCAGTAATAATTACGGACTTATTGATTCTTAATCTGTCATTATTTGTAGGTTTTGGAATTCGTTTCGGTTTCGATTTAGAAATAATGTTTACTTTAGATAAAGCACCATTTTTATATGTAAACCTGATTGTTTCATTTATATACATTGTAGCAGCAGGAGTATTGGGATTATTTAAAGAGAATAGCACCTCGTTATCAGCTCACATAAAATCAATATTTGTCACTTTTATCGGTATAGTAATAATTACTTTTTTTGCACGAGAATTGGCTTTCTCTAGGCTAATTCTAGGATTAAGTTTTGTAATAGGAACAGTGTTTACAATTCTTCATCGTCTTTGGGTAGGAAATAAAATGTTTTCGGGAAACCAGAGTATAGGAGGGTTAAGAAACTCCAAGATCATTATTGTAGGTACGCATGAAAAAGTACAACATATTGTGAGTAAAATTAACTCTAGGCCAGATTGGAATTACGAAGTTGTGGGAATAGTTACTCCAGGTCTTGATCAAAAAGATGAGAACTCACAAGTAATCGGAAGCTTACCTCAACTTAGTGAGCTTATAAATGCGTTTGGGGTGGAGCAAGTATTCTTTTCCTTGGGTTCAATTTCCTATAAACAGATGCTTTCAGAAATAAGCAAACTTAAAAAAGAAGAGACTGTTTTTAAGTTGATCCCTGAGTCGATGGAGTTTATTCTTGGTAAATCTAATGTCGAATATCTTGAGTCAATTCCATTAGTAAAAGTAGAATTTGAATACTCTAAACCATCCAATAAATTTCTAAAAAGAAGTTTAGATTTAATAATTTCTATCCCAATGTTATTAATTCTGATTCTACCAATTGGCGTATTGATGCTTTTCTCTAAAGCTGAAGATATTAACATTAAAGGGTTGAATTTCTATAAGAATGGAACCGGAAGAAAATGGAGAAATAGACTTAAGGCGGTTTACTATATTTGCATAGGAAAAATGAGTTTGGTGGGAGCTTCATTAAACTCCTCTTCAAGTACAGAAAAAGATTACAAACTGGGCATTACAGGTTTAGTCCAAATTAATCAGAGTAAAATTGTAAGTGATACAAATTCTGAAAACTTTGATTTGTATTACTTACAAAATTATTCCATTTGGGTGGATATAGATATTCTTGCTAAAAGCATGCTAAATAGATACACATTAAGCGAGCAAATTGATTCAATAGAAGAAGCGAAGAAAAGTTAAATTTTTTGTTCCACTTGCTTCACCATGTTAGGATACCACTCTCCAAAAGTATCGTCGGCAATGCGTGCTCGAATTTCTTCCATCAACCATAAGAAAAAAGTGAGATTATGGACGGACGCGAGTATATGCCCAAATATCTCATTATGCTTCACCAAGTGATGTACATAAGCCATACTATAAGTATTACAAAGCTCACTCGGGAACGATTCATCTAGGAAGTCATGATGATCTTTCCACTTGGCATTCCGTAAATTAATTTTACCATGTCGAGTAAAAATGGTGCCATTACGTGCGTTTCTAGTTGGCATCACACAATCAAACATGTCTATACCACGCGCCACGCATTCTAACAAATTCCCAGGCGTTCCTACGCCCATTAGATAACGTGCTTTATCTGTAGGAAGATAATCCGTGTTTAAATCGGTCATTTCATACATTAATGGAATGGGCTCGCCAACGCTCAATCCTCCAATGGCAATACCTTCAAAATCCATATCAGCCATGAACTTGGAAGACTCGATTCGAAGATCTTTGTAAGTTCCACCCTGAACTATTCCAAACTGATGTTGTTTATGTCCATACTTGGGCTCGGTTTCTAGAAACTGCTTACGCCCACGCTTTGCCCAGCGATGTGTGAGACCCAAAGAGTTTTTGGCATACTCATAAGTGCATGGGAAGGGAGGGCACTCATCTAACAACATAATAATATCAGAACCGAGTACTCTCTGAATATCTACTACATTTTCAGGTGTAAATAAATGCTTTGAGCCATCAATATGGCTCCTGAAGTGTGCGCCCTCTTCTTCAAGCTTTCTGATTTCTGAGAGCGAAAAAATTTGAAAGCCACCAGAGTCGGTGAGCATTGGACGCTCCCAATTAATGAATTTATGTAGTCCACCTGCCCGCTCAATAATCTCACAACCAGGTCTGAGATATAAGTGATAAGTATTACCAAGAATAATTTGTGCTTTTACTTTTTGAACTAAGTCATGTTGAGATACAGCTTTTACAGTCCCTAAAGTGCCCACAGGCATAAAAATAGGCGTTTCTATAGTGCCATGGTCAGTAGTTACATGCCCTAAACGAGCCTTGCTGGTGGAGCAGTTTTTTTTTAGTGTATACAAGAGCTAAATATTACTTTTCTATTAATTGTGTAGCACTTTTAAAAATGTGTATTTTAGTCAACCTTTTTAAAAGCGTAATGAATCAAAAAAATTCTGAATGAACAATTTAAAAAGATATAGGGAAGTAATTTTCACGAGTTTGCTCGACTTCCTAATTATTCTAGCTAGTTGGTTTGTATTCCATTCGTATAACAACGAAAATGTATCCAAACTGCTAAATGAAGCGGGACTAGACTTCGTTCATGCAGGTGTTTTGTTAAGCATCTATTGGATAACCGTATTTATTTTATTGGGGCTTTATAAGAAATTATATTTGATTTCGAGGCTAGATGAGTTTTTTGGAGTAGTTAAATGCACAATTTATGGTACTCTGATACTTTTCTTTCTTGTTACCATCGGCGATACCGTACCGCTATCAGAGCAGAAAGACTTAATAATTTTTTATTGGGGCGTTACTTTTCTAACGGTGGCTTTAAATCGTTTCTTCATTAGAAGTATACAGCGCTTTTATGCTCAACGCGGGAAAGGATTGCACCGCACAATCATTATTGGAACGGGTGTAACTGCAAAAACAGCTTTTGATGATCTTAATAGGAATAAAACTCTCGGAATGGAAGTGTTGGGCTATATTCAAGTAAATGGGAAGAAACCAAGCCCTGAGAGTGGAATAATGCAGGAGGAGGTAATAGGCCACCTCAACGATATAAGAGATATTATAACAGAGCGCGGAATACAAGATATTCTCGTAGCAATGGAGCCTGATCGTCGCAAAGATTTAATAGATGTAATCGCCAAAGTGGATTATCCAGATGTATCTTTAAAGCTTTTGCCAGACTTTTACCAACTCGTAAGCGGTTTAAATAAGACAAATCAGATTTTTGGAATGCCTATTATTGAGATATCACCAGAGCCTATGCCACTTTGGGAGAAAGCTATAAAGCGGATTTTGGATATCGCAATATCTACAATTGTACTTATTGTTTTTATGCCAGTTCTTGTAGTTATAGGTATTCTCATAAAGGCTACAAGCAAAGGGCCTGCTATTTTTAAGCAGAAAAGAGTTGGTAGAAATGAAAAGATTTTTACTATTCTGAAGTTTAGAACAATGTTTGAAGATGCTGAGGCCGAAAGTGGCCCAACGTGGGCATCGGAAAATGATCCAAGAATTACGCCACTCGGCATTTGGTTAAGAAGAATGCGTATTGATGAAATACCACAGCTTATGAATGTTATTAAAGGTGATATGAGTTTAGTAGGCCCTAGGCCTGAACGTTCTCATTTTGTGGATCAGTTTAGAGCTCAGATTCCTTTGTACACAAGAAGGCTTAGAGTTCGGCCTGGTATTACAGGTTGGGCTCAGGTGAAATGGAAGTATGATTCTTCATTTGATGACGTAAAAGAGAAAACCAAGTATGACCTCTATTATGTAGAAAATGTGTCATTGAAAATGGACGCAAAGATTTTGATTAATACTCTAATAACCATGATAAAAGGGAAGGGGCAGTAAAATGTTAGAGAATGCACTAATTATTATTCCTACTTTCAATGAGGCTACTAACATTGTGCGAATGATCGATAGGCTGTTTGATTTAGATGAGCCAGTAGATTTACTTGTAATTGATGACGGATCCCCAGATGGTACTGCTAAAAACGTAAAAATTAAACAAGATGAGTACCCAGGAAGAATTCACCTTATTGAACGCCCTTCCAAGCTTGGTCTCGGAACAGCATACGTAAGAGGCTTTGAGTTTGCTCTTGAAAATCAGTATCAATATGTGTGTGAGATGGATGCAGACTTCTCACATCGTCCAGAAGACGTAGTAAAGTTGATAAGAGCGGTTAAAGCAGGTGAGTGTGATGTAGCTATTGGCTCTAGATACTCACACGGTATAAGTATCATAAATTGGCCATTAAGCCGTCTCATACTTTCGTATTGCGCGAATATTTATGCACGTACAATTACTGGCCTTCCAGTTTTTGACACCACCGCGGGATTTAAATGTTTACACCGTAATGTAATTGACTCCATTCCCCTCAATAGAATTCGATCCAATGGCTATGCTTTTCAAATAGAACTTCATTTTAGAGCCTGGAAAGCAGGCTTTAAGCTCAAAGAAGTTTCTATTGTTTTTAGAGAACGAGAGGAAGGAGTCTCTAAAATGTCTAAAGCCATTGTTCGTGAAGCTATTTGGCGAGTTTGGGCACTAAAATTTAGAAGTATATTTGGGATGTTATAGAAGGTTTTTACCTCTACTATTCCAATGAATACTTATATTTCCACAGAATAAATTAAAGGATTTATGCAATATCTCGACTTTGAACAACCCATTGCTGATTTAGAAAATAAAATAGAAGAGCTAAAAAGTCTCTCAACAGTTAGCGATGGTATTCTAAAAAAAGAAATAGACGGGTTAACAAAAAAGGTAGATGAACTCCGCGAATCCATTTTCGCGAACCTCACTAGATGGCAGCGTGTGCAACTAGCACGCCACCCAGACCGGCCATACACACTCGATTATATTTTTAAAATCGTAGATGATTTTGTTGAATTGCATGGAGATCGTTTTCATGCGGATGACAAAGCCATAGTAGGAGGATTTGGCCGAATTGATGGACAACCAGTAATGATTATGGGCCATCAAAAAGGAAGAGATACTGCAAGTCGAACGTATCGAAACTTTGGTATGGCAAACCCTGAAGGTTATAGAAAAGCCTATCGATTGATGAAGTTGGCAGAAAAATTCAAGATCCCAATTATTACATTTTTAGATACCCCTGGTGCTTTTCCAGGTTTAGAAGCGGAAGAGAGAGGACAAGCTGAAGCAATAGCTCGAAATTTGAAAATGATGGCATTACTTAAAGTTCCTTTGGTAACTATTGTTATCGGTGAAGGAGCAAGTGGTGGCGCTATTGGTATAGGTATGGGCAACGAAGTGTATATGATGGAAAACACTTGGTACTCTGTAATTTCACCAGAATCCTGTTCTTCAATTTTATGGAAAACTTGGGATTACAAAGAACAAGCTGCATCGGTTCTAAAATTAACAGCAAGAGATTTAAAAGAGCTCAAGGTTATTGAAGGAGTGATTCCAGAACCACTTGGTGGTGCCCATCGCAACCCCGACAAATCGGCTGAACTTGTTAAGAAGCAAATTGTACAAAGTTTAAAACGCTTAAAGAAATTAAAGCCCAATCAATTAATAGAGCAACGTATAGAGAAGTACTCTTCTATCGGTGCATTTGAAGTAGTTAAGTAAATGGTTCAATTTCCAGATACAAAACCCATTATCGAGTTTACTCATAAACTACGTAGTAGATATGGAGAAACCGATAAAATGGGTTATGTGTATTATGGTAGATATTTGGAATATTTTGAAGTAGCGAGAACAGAAATGATTCGTTCATTGGGGCTATCCTATCGTGAATTGGAAGATAAAGGAGTTATGTTGCCTGTGATTCACGCGGAGTTAGAATATAAGCGGCCAGTTTTTTATGATGTAGAAATGGAAATTCGGGTGCTTGTTTTTGAAACCCCAAATGTACGTTTACAAACATTTTATGAAGTTAGAATAAACGAAAAATCACCAATACATATACTAGGTGAAGTGTCTCTCTGCTTTATGAATGCGGAAACAAGACGACCATGTCGTGCACCAAAAGAATTCTTAGATAGTATTAAATCAATAACTCATTAACTAAAATGATTAAAGATCTGCAATTTGAGAATAGGTTTCTATTTCTCTCTGTAACTGTAGGGTCTTTATTGCTTTGTGTTATTGCGCTTGGGCCAGGTTTGTTCACTACTGAACTAACATCTGCGACGAACTGGCAATATCTCGTATTTAAAGATTTATGCCACCAAGAAACTGCGCGATCTTACTCATTTAACAATATTCAAATGGCTGTATGTTCGAGATGTTTAGGCATTTATACAGCTCTTTTTGGGAGTTGGATTCTTATGCCCTTTTTCGCATATCTTGGTCGACATCAAAAAAAAATGTTTAAATGGTTGTTTGGCGCTGCTATTGTGTTAAATTTACTAGACGTTTTAGGTAACTTATTTGGGTTTTGGACGAATACAAGCAGTTCTAGGTTATTATTTGGAGTACTACTTGGTACAAGTATAACACTATTGCTTTCAAACGAATTTTATAAACAACTAAACTACGAGAATTAGCTATGGAAAATGAACAAGTACAGCCTAGTTATTGGTCATCAGTAATAATTGGTGCGTTATTCACCGCAATTGTAATCTTTATCGTCTCATTGGTTTCTGGGTATATGACAATTAGCTCGGAACCAACAGGCGCAATGTTTAGCCCAGGCCAATTTATTGGAATCCTAGCGTGCTTAATTGGTGCATTTGGTGGAGTTCTCTCTACTCGTCATTACGCAAAAACTAATGACATTACTTTCACAATAGGTACAGGTGCTTTAATAGGTTTATTTACGGGAATAATTGCAGCCGTAATTTCAGGTGTTTTGTCGCAACTATGGCAATTTGTAGATCCTAGTTTTGTACAAAACATTATTGACGCAACTGTAGCCAATTTAGATGCTATGACTAGTATACCAGATGATCAGAAAGAAAAAATTATTGCGGGTACTGTAGAGACAATTGAGAGTCAGTATGGATCTTTATCTGGTATTTTGAAAGGAACAGCTATTTCAATGGCAACATTTGGCTTTCTGAATGCTTTAACAGGAATGATTGGAGCAAAAATCTTTGCTTCTGAAGACTAAGTAATACGGATGAATCAGGAAGAATTGAGTACAGATTATTTGCAACAGCCAGTATTAGAACCCTGGGTAGAACGTAACGGATTTGCCCATTGGGTAGTTGCAATCGTATGGTTTGGTGCAGCCTTTTTATTATTTCAACTGATTGGAGGTATAGTTGGGGCACTACTCCTTTTACCAGAACTGATGGTTGCAATGGAAACTGGTGGGGATATCCAAGCGGTATTTACTTCTAATTTAGACAAAATGTTTATTGGAAACTCAGCAGGCCAGTTTTTAATCATTGGGTTCGCTTCCTATTTAGTTTCAAAGTTACATACAAGAAAAGGAGAACAACTCTCTTTCTTGCGTTTAAAAACATCTCCAAATGTTTGGGTTATCACGGCATTAACAGCGGTACTCGTTATTGTTGTAATGCCTTTTAACGGTTTTTTAGGATGGCTTAATTATTTAGCTTTTGACGAATTGGTTCAAGTTTTCCCAACGCTCAATTGGTTCATTGAAACCCAAGAGTCTATGTCTGAAATGATTAAAGGATTCATCGGTTCAGAGAACGCAATAATCTTAGCATTTATCCATATTGGTATTGTACCAGCTATTTTTGAAGAAGTAATGTTTCGCGGATACATCATGCGCGCACTCGAAAAAAGCGGGGGAATCATAGTGGCAGTAGTTGTTTCTGGTTTATTATTTGGGGCTTACCATTTACAACCTTCCAATGTAATTCCGTTAGCAACTCTAGGGATTCTGTTTGCTTATGTAACCTATATATCTGATAGTTTGATTCCTGCAATGGTAGCTCATTTACTAAATAACGGCGGACAAGTTATTTATGGAGCAACTCACCCAGAGTTTTTGGATCAAGAAATGACTAAAGACTTTGACATGCCTATACTCCTAGTAGTGGGAAGTATGATTTTAACTTCTGGCTTAATCTATTTGATGTTCAAACTTAAAAATAAAGAGGTAGGCAATGTATAAAGACTCTCAACCAAACGATATTGAAAACTGGGTATGTGTATTAGAGCGAAATACGAACCTAGAAATAGAATTAGCTAAGGATTACTTATCTAATCTGGAGATTCCTTCAAATATCCTTTCCAAACAAGACTCGGCTTTTAGCTTAATTGTAGGCGACATGGCTCGAGTTTATTTATATGTTCCCCTAGAGTTTGAAAAACAAGCACGAAAAGCTCTTTTAGATTTAGAGAATGGGGAAGACTTTGACGAAAATGGAGAAGATGATTGAGTGAGCTTTTAAAGCGAGTTCTTTTTGCAGTACCAGCCGCAATATTATTTATAGCTGCTCTTTGGTACGGCAATTGGTATTTCAATGGGATGGTAATAATCATAACTGCATTTACGCAGTTTGAGTTAGTTCGACTTTTCAGAAAGGCTGGCACACCTGCAGAGCCACTATTTTCGTATTTAATTACAAGCTGGATTCTTTTTTATCCCTTAATCCCTTTTGCGAATGAAGTCGGGTTGGCCATTCTTCTTATTTTTATATCAAAACAAACGTTTGATACAAAGCCTGGAGCATTCAACAAACTGTCATCTACTTTTTTTGTAGGATTATACGCTCCAATAGGCTTTTCTTGCTTAATACTAATCCGTGAGATGGGTTCTCTTGAACAAGGTTTTGCACTTGCTTTAGGAGTAGCATTAATGATTTGGGGAGGAGATGCCTTCGCTTACTTTGGCGGAAAGATGTTCGGTAAAACACGACTAGCTCCAGCAATTAGCCCTAATAAAACGGTTGAAGGCTTTGCCTTTGGCTTTATAGGTTGCTTTGTAGGCCTAGCAATAACATTATACTTACTTCCATTTCCGTCTCCACTTACGCTATATACAGGATTACCACTTGTAGTGTTAATTGGTATTTTCGGCCCAATAGGTGACTTATTAGAAAGTAAAATTAAGAGGAAAGCTGGAGTAAAAGATTCTTCAACAATTTTACCTGGCCATGGTGGCTTCTTCGATCGTTTTGATGCATTAATTCCAGCATCTGTAGTAATGTATATTTATATCCAAATTTTGGCACATCTCAACTATGTCTCACTTTAAAGCAAACTGGAAAACTCTAGGTTTACAGCTTAAAAATGTATTTACCATCGCAAGAGGTTCGCGGTCGGTTGTACCCAATGTCTTTTTAACAATCAAAAAAGATGGCTTGATTGGCCAAGGTGAAGCGGGGCCAAATACACGATATAACGAAACCCCCGAGTTAGTGGAAGAGTTTTTTGGCGCATTCCCTTTCGAAGGGCTAGCAGAGATTACCGAGTTAAATCAGCTTGAAGAATTTATCAATACCGCATCAGCAAAAATTGGCACTGAAAAGGGAATAGCTATTCCTCAATCAGCAAAAACAGCGATTGAGATGGCTTGGCTTGATTGGTGGGCGAAATCGCAGAATAAACCGCTTTGGCAATTGTGGGGCGCAACATCTCCCGTTGGCCCACTTACTTCGTTTACTATTGGCATTGATACTATCGAAGTTATGCAGCGCAAAGTAAAAGAAGCCGACCAATACCCGTTGTATAAAATTAAACTTGGTACTGATCACGATAGAGAGATTATACAGGCGTTAAGAGAAGTAACCGATAAGCCGCTCCGTGTAGATGCAAACGAAGGCTGGAGAACAGTAGAACAGGCAAAGAAAGAAATTGAATACCTAGAAGAGCAAGGGATAGAAATAGTTGAACAGCCAATGCATTCTTCACTTAAAAAAGAATTGAGAGAGCTAAAAAAATGGTCTCCATTGCCTTTAATGGCAGATGAAAGTTTCACTGGGGTTGAACCACTGAGCGAAATAGCTGAACAGTTCGATATCATCAATATAAAATTGATGAAAATAGGGAGTTTAGTTAAAGCAAAACGAACTGTTGAAGAAGCCCATGCATTAGGTTTAGATGTTATGATTGGGTGTATGATTGAAAGCTCGTTGGCGATATCTGCTGGTGGTGTGATAGCATTAGATTGTAAATACGCCGACTTAGATGGAAGCCTTTTAATCTCCAACGACCCATTTTCAGGTATGAAAGTGATGGAAGATGGTCGTATTAATCTAGGTGAGAGAATAGGCTTAGGAATAGAGTAGAAGATTAATCCAGTCTATTTTATTCTAATCTTGCAGTTGGAGTTCTATCAATTGATTCTGATATTTCCATAAATATAATAAAATGGGGTTATGGCGTCTATTCTTGAAGTTGAAGGGATTTCGAAAGCATTTGCTAAAAAAAGTATACTAGAAAATATAGTTTTGCAAGCTGCTGAAGGTGAGTGTCTTTGCTTGATTGGTAAGAATGGTTCTGGGAAAAGTACCCTAATCAATATGATTATTGATGTTGTTAAGCCAGATTCGGGATATATAGACATATTCGGTGGTAGCATTTCGGATGAAACCATCCACATAAAGAAAAATATTGGAGTACTCCCAGAATTCAATCCTCTAATTGAAGAGTTTTCCGTTCAAGATTATTTAGAATATGTGGGGCTTATTTATAAGCTAGATAAAGAGCTTATAAAAACACGAAGTGCTTTTTTAATCGAATATTTTTTCGAAGACCCGCCAAGTGCCAAGAAGTCTATCGGACAATTTTCTAAAGGAATGAAGTTGAAAGTGGGTATTTGTGCTGCTCTCATCCATAAGCCAAAGCTGCTAATTCTAGATGAGCCATTCGATGGTATGGATATGTTTTCGAGCCAAAATTTAGTCGATTTTTTAAATGACTACCGAAACAAAGGAAATTTAGTTTTCGTCTCCTCTCACGACATGCTTTTTATGGAGAAAATAGCTACAAAAGTTGCAATCATCAGAGAGAAGAGGTTGTTAAATTTCACGCTTGAACAAATCGAAGAATCAGGCAAAGATTTTGAGAGTTTTGTATCAAAGCAGTTAGGTTACAATCCAAAAGAAATAAAAGACTTTGCATAATGTCTGGAATGGTTTCTTTTCTAATTAGAAAAAAATGTCAATCTATTTTAGAATGGCCTCAAATAGGGAAATTCTTACTCTTTACAGTTGGGGCTTTTTTAGGAGGTTTTACCAACGGTATAGGCATAGGCGAGATGATAGATCTGGTTTCCACAACGCCCCAAGTATCTGTTCATCAGGTGCTTATTGTATATACTTTGATTTTTGGATTTCTTTTCTTTCTATTGGATTTGTTCCCCGTTCCCAAGCAAATTGGTGGACAACTTCCTGAGTATTATCCTGTCGAAGCTATTGATAAACTTAAAATAAATGTAACCTTTAGCCTGCTTAGACATTTTGTGTTTTTTGTTATTCTAATGCATTTTGTGCTCGTTGTATATAGCGATTCCGTTACTTTTACAAATGGATCCGTTTCTTTTGTAGTGCTACTAAGTTTCTATTTAGCGAACCGAATATTCGTAAATCAACTAGCTTTTGAAATTAAAAACGGATTTATAATAACTGTAATTAGTCTTGCTTTGGTAAGTTTTAGTATGGTTTTATATTGGATAAATGGATTTAACGATCTCGTTTTTCTGAGCTGTATGCTAGTGTTTTTGGCACTCTTCGTTCTCTTCGCATTTACCGAGGTTACTAGGAGAACAAAAATCGTTAAAGTAAAAAAGAGCTATAAAAGCTCGTTGTTTCTTAGGTTATTTTCGAAGAAAGAAGTTCGCCAGTTATTATTAATCGGAGGTGGCTTTAAAGCCCTTTTCCTAATGATGCTTGCGTTCCCAATTATCATAAAGGGCGATTCGGAAAACGGGTTTACTTTTGTATTATATTTTATGTCATCACCATTGATTTTATTTTCTTATTTAGGATTCAACTTCTTTGGAATAAGTAGAGGGCTATTCTTCACCCATACTTTAAGAGAACAAACTCATTATGGCCTACGAAATGTATACACGTATTTTATGTGTGTAATTGGAGTAATCGACTTCATTTTATTCCTGATTGTGTTCTATATGATGCAGCTTCTCACACTGAAGGTTGTATTGTTCTATATAACAATTTACTTCACACTGCTCTTTTTAGGATTATTTTTATCATTACGGACACCTGTTATAAGAGAGAGTTATATCTCGATGGACTTCACGAAGAATAAATCAATTATTAGCATTCCCGCAATGATAACAGGAATGCTAACGATTGGTATTGCGTACGGAGCGACTTACCTTAATTATTACTATTTCATAGATGGGTTACTTATCCTTGGGGCGAGCTATTTCTATTTTTGGCACACGTATCAGATCAATAGCATTTCTCAGCGGATGCTTAAAAAAATGAAGCTGGTTAAGTAATTCATTGAAGTAAGTGAAATGTATGAACTGAATACATTTTAGAAATGGCTATCTTGAAAAAGAACTTCAAAAAGTAAATTGAGAAGGGAATGTTAACCGAGAGTTTTGGTTGTACTATACAATCAAAGATTAAAACAAGAGCATGAAAATACTCATAACCGGCGGCACAGGATTTATTGGACAAGAACTTAGAGAGAAGCTTCTAAGAGAAGGAAATCATATTGTAGTAGTTACTCGTAATCCTGAAAAATATACGAGTGAAGTAGCTTCCAATCATCAGTTTATAAGTTGGGAGAGTGATATGACCACAGCGATGAATGAAGCTGACGTGGTAATTAATTTGGCCGGTGAAAGCATTTTTGGTCAACGTTGGACTGCTGAGATTAAAGAACGCATCTACAACAGCCGAATTGATACAACACGCAAGCTAGTGGATGCAATGCGGGAAGCAGAGAATAAGCCAGCTTTATTTATTTCCGCTTCTGCTTCTGGATATTACGGGAATCCTGGGGACACTATTTTGGATGAAAATGCCCCTGCAGAACAGAATGATTTTTTAGCCAAGGTTTGCATTGATTGGGAGATGGAAGCTCAAAAAGCAGCCGATTTTGGGGTTAGAGTTGTAAACCCACGTATAGGAATTGTATTAGAAGAGGGTGGCGGAGCTTTAGAAAAAATGCTTACACCATTTCGCTTTTTTGTTGGAGGACCAATTGGCGATGGGAAACAATACATGAGCTGGATTCATCGGGCAGATTTGTGTGAGGCTTTGGCTTTTCCAATTTCTAATAAGGAAATTTCTGGAGCTTATAATGTGTGTGCTCCAAATCCTTCTACCATGAACGACTTTGCGTATATTTTAGGCAAGACCTTAAATCGGCCTTCAATCTTTAGAGTACCTTCTTTTGTGCTCGATGTTGTGTTAGGCGAAGCTGCAAAACCAGTTCTTTATAGTGCTCGTATGCAACCAAAAAAGCTACAACAAGCAGGTTTTGAGTTTCACTTTGAAGAATTAGAAGAAGCTCTTGCCGATATCTTGTAAGCTCTGATACTAATTCACTGCTTTATAAATTGTCCAGCAACGTAACCCTTCGCGAGTTTGCGCTATCAGTTCATTCTGGCCGTCACCATTCAAATCAACAATTAGTGGGTACTTCATACCGGATGTTGGTAAGTCATAAATCCGTTCTTTGGTTAAGATGTCCCAAGCGAATAATCGACCAAACTCTGCAAGCGCTAAAATATCCTGATTTTTATCCGCATTTATGTCAAGTAGTGTGGGATGTAAAGTTGTAGAAGCGGGTTGACCTAAGTTTTGAGTTAACTGGAGCTCTCCTTGAGGATTGAATAAGAATACAGAGCCATTTCTGCTCTGCGTGGAGATGAGGTCGCTACGATAGAACTTTGTGCTATCCTTAAGGAGCACATTCTCTTCAATACTTAAGGAAAGAAGTTCATTATTTGTAACATAAAGTGATTTGATGGAAATAGAATCCATTCTAATTGAAGTAGAGAGTGAGTCGGAGAATGATGGGTTTTTACCGATTGAATATATATAGCCATCAAATCCAGCACCTAGAATATTATTTTTATACTCAACTGGCGAGCCATTGAAGCCTGCATTGTTAAACTGTGGGAAGCCAGGTCGAATTGCACCACTTCGTAACCAGCTATGCAAAATATTTTGTGAAAAAGTCCAAATGGAATAAACGCCATCAACTTGGGTAAAGAGCGGTTTTGACGTAATTACAGAATTTAATGTCTGAGGCCAGCCGTTAATATTCTGCCCTCGGCGATCAATGATGTGAAGTTTTCGATCGTCGGTAGCAACTATTATTTCTGGGATTCCATTTCTAAGTACGTCGGTAACAATAATGGGGGCTGTTATATTCGCATTCATTTCAATAGGAAATCGTGGGAGTAATGCACCACTTTGGTTCCATCCAAATATTTTACTTCCCGCTGCAATCATTATAATCGGTTGGTTATTCCCATACCAATCGTATAAAATAGGGCCACCAATGGGCAAATCTCCATTCGTAGTTGTTTGCATTACAATAGTGCCATCAGCAGCTATAGCGGAAACTTCGCCTTCAGTAGTTGAATAGATAATTTCTTTAGTGCTACTTCCAACAATATCGCCTAATACAGGTGTTCCAGTAAGCTCTCCACCTAATAAAGAAGTAACCCAAAGTTCTTGATAAGGCTGTTGGCTACCTTGCTGAGTAGAAGTTTGAAGTGAAAAATCGAATGACTGCTTATCTCGTTTAACCATGGATAGAGTTAACACATCAAACTGGTTAAAAAGAGTAGAAGAAAGATTACGTGGAAGTAGAAATGGTTTTAGAAATTTTTGGAAATCTTCACTTTGAACCCACACAAAACCACTTACTTCTGAGGGAAGTTTTTGACGTAAAGCTGAGTAAGAGTTGTCGTAGTAAATCACTCGACGTCTTGCTCGGTCAGATTCTACACTTTCAGATAGCCCTCGACGTTTCGAAATGGCAATAACATCATTAGAGATCGAGACATAAAAGTCTTTGAAAGTACAAAGCTCAGAACCAATTAACTTTGCGAGAATAGAGCTGCTTATAAAGAAAGAGCTACCTTGTTGGGTAATTAAACCTTGAGTTGCTAAATCATAAAGTCGAGCTTGTAATTCGCCGGGTTTTTTAAGCTTTCTCAAGAATAAATATTCTCCAGAAGAAAGTAGACCAGACTCAGGAAAAGCCTCGAATGCGAAAGGAGAGTCTAACGTTGTTGCTAGAGCAGAATATTCTACTGGAGAGTTTAGTAAAAGCGAATCTAGTGGCGTTAGCTCGTCGGTTGGTCGGATAGGTAGAGTGTGAGGAGTTAATCGAAGCAACGCAAAAGCTGCTGCATTACTTGCAATATATCGATCTAACTCGATGGGTGAGTTTTGAGATGAAATGCCATCAATTAATGCCGATTTTGTACCTTCTTCCAAGTCAATTACACCGTTTAGGATAATAGATGAATTGTCTTCATCAGCTTGTTTTGTGAAAGTGAGTGTGCTGGATTTTGTCCCTTTTAAAGACTCATGCAAAGATGGACGGTTTGCTACTGCTACAAACTGCTCAGTCCAGGTATCTAATTTGGAGGTGTTTATTACTAATTGCCCAGGGGAAGGTTCTATTTGGAATTCCATAGAAGGAGCCATTCCTGTGTAAGAGCGAATTGCAAATTCAATAGCTACACTAGAATCTGAAAATATTAGCCAATCATGAATTTGAGAAACAAAAATTGTAGTGCCAGAATTAGCTATCTTATGGATAGTTAGGCCATTAAATCGATAGTAGTTTTGCTGAAGTGGCTCATAAAATTTAGTAACCCATTGGTCGAGCGGTTTACTAGATTTTGTTACCCAAAGCAATTGAGATTCAGTAGAGGTTGAAGGGAAGATAGCAAGCGCTTGTAACTGTAACGAGGTAAGGCTATCCTTATCAAAAGAAGAAAGCTGTTGAAGTGCTGAAGGTGTTAAATCGTCTAGAATGTTTGCATATTCGGCAGCAGAAAAGTTAGAAGCATTGGTCCCCAACTTTGGAATAATAACGAAAGATGTGTTATCAGGAATTAATGCGGTCCAAGGTTTATTATCTATTGATGAACAAGAAACCCCAAAAGAAACGATAAAGAATGTAATTAGTAGATAATGTAGACGTTGCATAAATGGATTTAAACCACCTTTTTTGAATATTCATTGTGTCTAGGTAATTCCCGAAAGAATAAAAAGTTCCAGTTTCACAGAAATTAAAAGTAACATTTTTTAACCCCAAATGAGTTTCTTAAGTCCTCTTTTTTTATTCGCGCTATTTGCGGTGGGATTACCACTTCTAATCCACCTGTTGAATTTAAAAAAACCAAAGCGAATTGCGTTTTCAACTCTAGCATTTTTTAATGAGTTACAAAAGTCTACCATTCGTAAAATACGTATCAAAAAATATTTACTTTTAATACTACGATTGCTGGCCGTTGCATGTTTAGCGTTGGTTCTTGCTCGACCTTTTTTGCCTCCCATTCTGGGAATTGGAGGTAACACAAATCAGGCTACAATTATTGCAATAGTTGTAGATAATAGTATCAGCATGGCTAGAATTGGCTCAAAAGGTCCGCTTTTAGAGCAAGCAAAATCGATAATTAATGACATTGTTACTTCAGCAAAAGCAGACGATAAGTTCTTAATACAAGTGACTAACGGAGAGGGAATCATCTCTTCAACGCTATCAGGAGGGCAAGTTAACCGAGAATTAGATAAGCTTTCGATAAATGTTGGAGGCAATTATCTTCCATCGAGGGTAGGTGAGATTATACAATCGCTCACAGAATCTCCGTTTCAAAATAAAAGACTATTCATAATCTCCGATGGGCAATTTCCGATCAATGAAGATCTAACTTCTGCGGTAGAAAAATTACCAGAATCAATAGCAGTATCTCTAGTTAAACTAGAAGATGTTTCAGTGCAAAATACTTTTATACAAAGTGTGTCTAGCCCTACGTCTATGATTGGCGCAGGAATTCCGTATCAACTTCAGGTTCAAGTTTCGAACTCCGGAGTGGTACTTGCAGCGAATCAATTTCTTACTTTAGAGATGGCTGGAGAAACATTAGGGCAATACCCAATTCAATTAGCTCCGGGAGAAACGCAGTCCTTTTCATTTGCGTTGAATCCTGAAAAAACGGGCTCAATGAATGGAATGCTTATGCTAGAAGGAGATGAATTTACCTTAGACAACAAGTATTTTTTTACTATCGTTGTTCCTGATCAAAGGCGAGTTCTATTAGTTAGCCAGAAAGGACAACGCTCAGATTCTGAAATCTCCTACACACAAGCAATATTAGATGCTCCTGATAACGCCCGTGCTCAATTGAAATACACGAGTATAAATAATGATGAACTATCGAATACTCAGTTTTTAGACTATGACGCTATTATATTAGATGGGCTCCGAAACATTCCAGAATACACCTTTGAGGGATTGCAGAATTTTGTGCAATCTGGTAAAGGACTACTGGTTTTCCCTTCTCAACAAACGGACATCCCAAATTACAATGCATTTTTGAATTTATTTAATGCGGGCAAAATTGTAGGTGTTATTGGCGATTACGCATCTTTTAACAGTGTAGCTATCGGAACAGAGTTGCAAGAAGATCATCCGATTTTTTCAGGACTGTTTGACCGAAGCGAAGACGAAGAACTCCGGTTTACAAAGCCAGATATCTACTACTATTACAAAATGGCCGCCTCATCAAGTGGTTCAGGAATTAACCTATTAACACTAAACACTAGAGACCCTCTATTTAGAGAGAAGGAATTTGGGCAAGGTAAGGTTCTTATTTCCACCATCGGAAATGACCCCGGGTGGTCAAATTTCCCGGTTAAAGCATTATATGCTCCATTCTACTATCGTTCTATTTTGTACGCGGCTTCATCCCAGCAAGGTGGGTTTGCATTGCATGAGTTAGGAAATAGTTTTGTATGGAAAGGGAAATTAAGCCCAAACAATACAAAACTCATTGCCAATGGGGATGAGATTACAGTCACTCCTTTGAATTTGGGTGGAGAAATTAGAATTGAGTATAGTGGACAAGAGTGGCAGCCGGGTTGGATTCTGTTAAGTGATGGCGAAAAAGAATTTACGGTTTCAGCCAACTTACCTGCTTCAGAATCAAACTTTTTAAAAGATCCTGCGTTACAGGAATTGCAAACTTCTAATACTGCACTCAATCTTGTAGATGCAGGTAAACAAGACAGTCAAACAATTGCTCAAGCAATTAAAAATAGCGGCTTTGGTAGAGAAATTTGGCACTGGTTTATGCTTGCAGGTTTGTTGTTATTAATAGTAGAGTCGTTAGTCTCTATTTACTTTAAAGCGGAAACAATTTCATGATGAAGGAAATACTATTCCTTTTTTTTGAAGGAGTTATGATACTTTTTACCATAGCTTCTACCTTAATGGCTGGTTATTCGGTTCAGAATAAATGGCGGTTGAGAAAGGTGCGTATGAGCTGGCGTGCTGGTAGGTTAAAAGGATATCCTCTTTTTGCGACAATATTTTTGATATTAATTGCTACACTAGCACTGGTGGTATTTATACAAGAAGATTTTGAACGCTATGCTACTTTCGCTGGTTATCTTTGGATAGGCTGTATGTGGTTTGTCTCAAGTTATTTGGCGTCTAAGCATTATATAACAGATTATGGAATTGTAAAGAATATTAATGAGCCATCGCAAACAATTCCATGGTTTCAAATTTTAGACCAAGTAGAACGAGAGGTGCCTGATGGCGTTGAATATACATTCTCGTACTCAGAGCTAGAAAAATCATTAGTGCATGGCTTCAAGCAGTTAAAGATAATTGTGCCGAACTCCAAAAAACAGTCGTTCGAAAAAATTGTATCTTTGAAGCTTAAAAATCGCTTTGAAAGTGAAGAGCTTTCAGAAATCGATTTAAAGAATATACAGAAAGACTAAACGAGAGAATTTGTTAGACGACATAAAAAATTCAGATATAGAACGTGAGCGAATAATGCTGGTGGGGCTTTATGGCGCTAAAGTAACTAGATATCAAGCTGAAGAGTATCTTGATGAGCTAGAATTATTAGTAGATACTGCCGGAGGGATTTCAATTGAGAAAGTTCTGCAAAACAAGAACAATCCGGATATATCAAGTTATGTTGGAAAGGGTAAATTAAATGAGTTGAAAAGGCTTAAAGGCGAGCTTAAAATAGATACCATTATATTTGATGATGATCTGTCTCCAACACAAATCCGTAACATCGAAATTGGTACCGAAGCAAAAATCTTAGATAGAAGTGGTTTAATTCTGGATATTTTTGCTGGAAGAGCTAAAACCGCTGCCGCTAAAACTCAGGTAGAACTTGCTCAGTTACAATATTTGCTACCAAGACTAACGCGCTATTGGACTCACCTTTCCCGGCAAAAAGGGGGGATTGGAACAAAAGGCCCTGGTGAAACGCAGATTGAAACGGATAGAAGGATAATTGGGCAGCGCATTACTTCGCTTAAAGAAAAGCTCAAAAAGCTCAATCAGCAACGAGTTACTCAGAGAAAGAGCAGAGAAGGAATGATTCGTGTTTCCCTGGTTGGTTACACAAATGCGGGTAAATCAACATTGATGAACGCTTTCACAGAAAGCAAAGTACTTGTTGAAGATAGACTTTTTGCAACGCTCGATTCTACCGTCCGGCGCTATGAATTAGAAAATCATTCTATCCTTTTATCTGATACCGTTGGGTTTATTCGGAAATTACCTCACAATCTGATCGAGAGTTTTAAATCTACGTTAGACGAAGTTCGCGAAGCAGATATCTTGCTACACGTTATTGACGGCTCATCCAAAATGGCACACGAATACAAAGAGGTTGTTGACAAGACGTTAGAAGAGCTAAAGGCCACCAATAAAAGAACGCTACTAGTTCTCAATAAAGTGGATAAAATGAGTGTCGAGCAAATCGCAGATATGAGATTAGAGTATCCAGAAGCTATTTTTGTTTCAGCTGAACAAAGAATTGGGTTGAATGGATTGGAAGATAAAATTGAAGCGATGATTGAAAGCGAATATAGCCAACATACTTTGTTAATTCCTGCAAGCAAGTACAAGGCAGTAGCTTTTATCCATGAAAATGCTATTGTAAAGCATGAAGCATTTGAAGGAAATGATGTTGAACTAACCTTTAGTATCGCGAAAAAAGATTTTGAACAATTATCACATTTATTGAATACTATTGGTACCAATAAAGAGGTTGTATAGTTATGCTAGTTGCCGAAATTCTAAATACCGAAATTTACCCATTAACGCTAAATGATACAGTTTCAACTGCGATTCTTAGACTTGAGTTGCTGCGGGTTAATAAGTTTATTGTAGTTAATGAAATGAATACAGCTCAAGGAATGGTAAACCTTGAATTGCTGAACGAGATTCAAGAAGAAAGTCTGCTGCTTTCTCAAGTACCATTGGAGCCAGTATTTGCCGTAAGCCGTACCCAACATCTTTTCGAGACTACTCGGCTTATGCTCACTAATGAACTTTATATACTACCAGTAATAGATAGCGAACAAAATTTCATAGGCTTTGTTCACAAAAGAGAAATATTAGCTGCGTTGGGAACCATGTTCAATTTGTCTAGCTATGGTTCTGTGTTAACAATAGAGTTTGAGCAATTAGATTATACCCTTTCTGACATTGTTAGAATAATTGAGATTGAAGGCGCTAAGATTCTTGGCGTTGCTGTTCAGCAGCCTAATGATGAAAACCCTAATTTCCGTGTTTCTATAAAACTAAACCTTGAAGATTCATCGGTTGTAAGTGCTTCATTGCGTAGATTTGGCTATCTCATCACATCCGAAGAGAACAGTGAAAGTTTGGAGCATGATTTTTCTGACCGTGCAGACGAACTTATTCGCTATCTTGACCTATAAGAAGTAAATGATAACTTTTACCGTAGCCAATAGATGAGCTTCCAATTAAAGAGCAGTCTTCTCGTAATTACACTTTTTATATTAAGTACGGGGTTAAAATCTCAAGATATTCAAACTCCTAGTACCAACGCCTTTCAAAAAGGAGTTGAGCTTTATGAACGTGGTTTTTTTGAAGAAGCGATACTCAAATTTCAAGAATTTAAATCTACTAATAAAAATTCAAAACTAGAGCTAAAAGCAGACTATGAATTAGCTAGAGCTTATGCCAGCTCCGATTCGTCCCAGATTGAATATTATTACCACGTGTTTATACAGAAATATCCAAAAAGTTCTTTGTCCGTTCTGCTGGTGAAGGATTTAGGAAATCGTTTTGTTGAACGTGGGGATTATGACAGTGCAATAAAGTATTACAAAAAGTCGCTACCTCTAATAAAAGATCAGGTCACTGCGGCAGAAACTCAATACTGGATAGCTGAAGCTGCTGCTGAGCAAGAAGATTTTGTAGCATCAAGAGGTTACTTTTTAGAAGTAGCAGATAATTATCCAAAAAGTGAATGGGCGCCAAAAGCTCTTTACGCGAGAGGTCGTCTATATCTTTCCGATAATGATTTCGATTCCTCTTCCATAGCATTTGAAGTTCTAAAGTCGAGATATCCGAACGACCCAATGACACGCAAAGTTGGGACCGCTCTTGGGGAATCGTATTACCAACAAGGCAAATATAAGCTTGCAATAGAAGCACTCCAAAATGCCATGTTTTATTTAGACGACGAGTCTAAAACAAAAGCAGTATTTTTGATGGCAGAAGGCTACAATTATTTGGGCAACTTTAAAGAAGCATCAAAATCGTATTTACAATATATAAATATGACCAAAGGCACACTGCAAGAACGTAATGCTCATTATGGCTTAGGTTGGCTATATCATAAACAAGAGATTTACCATTGGGCAGCCGATGAGTTTGGAAAAGCTGCTATTGGCGACGATGAAATTGCTAGAAAAGCGTTGTATTACCAAGCTGTAAATCAGAAGTTCTCTGGGCAGTATGAAAATTCGTTTAATACTTTTGCTGAATTTGGCGATCGTTACAAAAAAGGGCTTTGGGTAGAAGAAGCTCTCTACGAATGGTCAGTTTCGTCATTCGAAAGTGGACGTTATGGTGAGTCTATTGAGATATTGCTTCAGTTAGTTAGAAATGAGAAAGAGCTGAAAGATCCAGGTAAAATCTATACATTTCTTGGAGAAGCATATTTCGCGAATAATGAGTTTACCCGAGCAACACAAGCTTTTGATGCTGCTGAAAAAGTAGCTGATATCGACCCCGAACTTAAACGACAAGCTCGGTTTCAGAAAGCATGGATTTTATATAGAAATCAAGCTTATGAACAAGCGCAGCCTGTTTTTGAAGCTGTGTATGCAGAAACTCCAAAATCTGAACTAGGAGCTGAAGCACTGTTTTGGAGTGCGGATAGTTATTACAAAATTAACCAGTACTCACAGGCAGCACAAAGGTTTGCAATTTTCTTGAAGAACTACCCAAAGAGCGAACTTGTAGGGGCTGCGCGTTACTCATTGGGCTGGAGCTACTTTATTATGGGAGATTTTGAAAAAGCGACCGCTCCATTTGAAGCATTTTTGAATGATTACAATCCGCCACCCATAGCTCTTTTCCCTTACGACACCGATACCCAACTCCGAACTGGAGATGCTTTTTACGCTTTGGGAAACTATCGTGAAGCAATGAGATTTTATAATAAAGCAATTGGTGCTGATCCCGGTGGCGATTATGCCATGTTCCAAGTTGCAAATAGTTACTATCGCTCAAACCGAACGTACGAAGCGGTGAGTACTTTTCGAAAATTATTGAGAATATATCCGTTCAGTAGGCTCCGTGAGCAAGCTCAGTATAATGTTGCCTATATCTACTTGAATACGGATAACTACTCCCAAGCTATAGAAGAGTTTCAGTCGGTAATAAACAAATACCCAAGAACGGAATGGGCAGCGAGATCTCAATATAATATTGGGGATTCGTACTACAATGCTGGTGAATACGATAGAGCGATTTCGGCGTACAAAAAAGTGCTCGAGGATTATCCGAAGAGCCAATACATTATCGATGCGGTGAATGGTATTCAATATTCTCAATTATCTTCAAGTGGATCCGATAGTAGTTCTGCAGTGCTAGAAGATTTCCTAAGTGATAACCCAAGCAGCAGTACTGCCGATAGGTTGCGATACCGACAAGCGGAGAATGTATATCAATCAGGTGATTATGAAGGCGCTATAAAAGAATTTCGCCAATATCTTCGTATCACTAACTCGGAAAATTTAGTGTCTCAAGCCTATGCAAACTTAGGCGACTCATATCGGCAAACTAATCAACTTGATAAAGCAGCAGATACATACCAAACTATTGTAGATGAATTTCCAAATGATGAGCAGGCACCCTCAGCGCTTACTATTTTAGGGACATTGTACTTTGATAAAGGTGAGTTTGAAACATCACATAGATATTATCAGCAACTGTTAGATAATGCACCTCGC
>TARA_R110002096_G_scaffold71887_3_pt1 | contig 27314 bp, 27 predicted proteins | sample TARA_R110002096 | Tara Oceans TARA_R110002096 (sample SAMEA4397295) | marine metagenome | biome: Polar Biome; feature: [DCM] deep chlorophyll maximum layer (ENVO:01000326); material: water (ENVO:00002006), including particulate matter (ENVO:01000060) such as... | depth 35 m
GGGAGGCGCAGTTCCTGGGCTCTGGGGGCTTGCTTTCCGTGCTCACCACGCTATCTTTCTGCTCCTCGCGAGCGGCTGTAGCTCAGTGGTAGAGCGCAACCTTGCCAAGGTTGATGTCGACGGTTCAAATCCGTTCAGCCGCTCCACTCGCACAGGAAACGGCCCAGGCAGTGATGCCAGGGCCGTTTTTCGTGGGCCGAGGGAGTTCGCCGATCTTGCTCGGGGAGGTCTCGAACCCCACCAGGCGGGTACAGTCGCCCACGATGTGCGCCCACGAGTCGTTCGAACCGCTGTTGGCCTTCCTGGAACAGCTTCCAGCGATCCATCTTCCCGCAGGTCGCAAGTCCATTGGGTCGGGCATCGAGGATGGGGGCGTGTGGTGGGTCAAGTTCGGCCTCGACACAGAACATCCACTGGCCTGGAGGGTCGTCCAGGAGTTGGGTCACGTCCTCAACCAACTCTCGGTAGACGACAGGCTGCCGACGACGTTCATGCCGACGTCACCGCCTCCCTACCTCAATGGTGGTGGGGAGTTCTTGTCCTGGGTGATCACGGGTGCGGATGCGGAGTTCACGCCGGGTGATTGCGCGAAGTGGTTGGTGGGGCGGTTGCCTAGGCCTGTCGCGGATCTCGAGCAGTGGGATGCGTGATTCGAACGAGTTCGCGTTCCTTAACTCCTCGGTGGCCGGCGCTTGCCCCGACTCTGTCGCATTCAAGACTGAAGGGTCGACCCTACGGCAGTGTGACTGGCGAGCGCCTGTCGACCAACGATGGAAGCGTCAAAGCGCACGTGGCTATCGCCTACAGAAGGACAACGCCAAGACCGGCCTTTCCCCGACTTCCATCTTGCGATGGTTCACGAAAGCCGAGCACTCAATGAGGGCATCGTAGATCTTGCGGCCGCGCTTGATGAGGTGGTCGACGTTCTGGATGGACAACACCAACACCCCGCCATCGGGGGCGTGCACCGTAGACATCCCGTCCGCAGAATCATCAAGGGATGTCATGCAGTCGATCCATGCGTCCATGTTGCGGCCGTAGAAACTCGGGAATCCAAGCTTCGCTGCGAACACATCGTGGAATGCAGGCCAGGTGCAGATCTTCTTGCCATCAATTTCAACGGTCGTGTGCATGGGAGTGCGACCATACCAGCTATCGGAGCACTTGGCGGGTACTGTAAAGGGCCTGCCGGGCAAGAGACTTCAAGACAACGGTGCCAGGCGCCGTACTTCGGTAGGTGGACGGACAACGCGGGGCGGGGTTGCGGGTTGTGGCGTAGAATGTGCTTCGCGGGGGCTGGGCTCGTTGTCGACCCACGGTTCTGGTGAGGGGGCGAATGAGGTATCCTAATGAGGGTTACCGGGCTCGGTACTTGCGAGGATATCATCAATGCAGCGCCTGGTGAGGTCCAGACGATCACAGGCGACGCCGCCTTCGACGCTGCTGCGCACCGAGGAGCGGAGGTGATCGCCCCGCCGGTAAGAACGGCGGCTGTGTCGAGGCGCGGGCGACGATCACTATCTCGAGATCGCACGATTCGACGCGCGAAGAAGGTGGGCCGGCGGCGATGGAAAAGGAGTCCGGCTACCACCGGCAAGGGGCGGTCGAGAACGCGTTCTTCAGGTACAAGTCGATCATCGGGGATCGACTCCGTGCTCGGCATCCTAAGTCTCAACGAGCCGAGGCCGCGCTGGCGTGCAACGTGCTCAACCGGATGCTCGACATGGGAAGGCCGGCTTCGATCGCGGTCGGGCGATGAGGCCCTTGGCTGGTGATCTCCTGGCTGGATCGGAGCCATGCACCAACGCCAATTCGTGCTACCTTCGCAATCGAGATGAAGGGCTCATACGCGCGGAAAACGTCCTCGGTAGGTACAATCCCTGGAGCACATGGTCGGAATGGAAGAGACCAACGGGGATGTCAGCGCCTTGCGAGCCCCGCATTCTCAACCAGTTTACTGCCAGACCCCTCTAAGCGCCTCTTCAACAAAGCATGAAACCGTTCCGTCAGACCAGTATGTCGTCCTATTCCTGTTCAAAGCTCAATGGCACTGCTCGCATCGTAGAGGTCCGAATCGAACATCGACACTCTACAAGTCGAGAGGTTGACGCCAGCATCGTGAGTGAACTCTTCTGCGAGGACGCAAGATCTTGTGGTGTACAGGAGGGCACACAGCTGTTCTGGGAACGATGTGTCCATGCCGCGATCAAGGAACATAATACGAGGCGCTAACAGTTCAATCAGGGCTTCGTCCCGATCAAGCTCGCGGGGATGAGAACTCAGCAGCTTGGTAGGCCAGGGTCAGGAGTTGGCAGCACTGACTGGATGTCCCGCTGAAGTACGGCCTGAAGGGCAGCACGCATCCCCGATTCTCTTCTGGGCCTGGACGCACTGGGCTCGATCGCACTCGCAAGAAGACCGGGTCGTCGAGCGCGATGAATACATCTTGGGGGAGCCATGCCAGGCGGCCTCAATTCCCGCTACCCTAGAGCGGGCTGAAGAATCAGTCCGCGTTCGGCGCCCGCCACGTAGGAGAGGTCTGGCCAAACCCAGACGTAATCACTAAGTTCGTGCTATTGTCGATGCCGTGATGAACCGCTTACGTGCACGGATGGAATACTCAGTAGGGACAAAGGAAGGTGAATGGCGATCTCCAGTCCAACAACTGCCGCATATGCGCAATACGGGAGCATCCGTGATTCAGTTGCGATCGGGAACCAACCCCAGGAGCCGCCAGTGATACACAAGCGTAATGAAGCCGACAAACGGTGAGATGAATAGAGCAGGTTGAAGGGATGTCCAACTGGCGCTTTGGTCGGCAGTGGTCAGGCAGGCCAAGATGGGCATCCCGGCGATGGCTAGGCCGACCACAAGTCTCGTGTCAGGGCTGCCGTCCGTACCCAACCAGGGCTCTTTCAATTCCGTTCCTGGTGCGAGAGCGAGATCCCGGGCCATTCTCAGGATCAGTGCCAAGTAGAGCTGGCATGCGATCATGATCCAAACCCCGTATTTGCTGGCCTGGGCTATTGTGAGTCGAATTCCGACGATGGATATACCGCGCTCGTCGTCTTCCAGGGCTCTCTGCCGAAGTGTTGTATGCAGGCTTCCGAATGTCTCCCGGAAGTCCCCCGGCTCGAGGTCGGCAAATTCGGGAAATGCGAGACCGAAGGTGTCATCCGTCTTTGGAATGCCCAAAATATCACATAGAGTGTGCTTTAAATTTAGTCGACCTATCTGAGATTTTACGGCGAACAAGATCTGACCTCCTCGGCTTTGAGCCGGCTCCTCCGGCCTGTCGAGCACAATGGAGGTCTCGACAATTTGAGATTTGGAAGTTACGACGCGCTCCTGATCGAAAGGGAATTGGAGGATCTGATTCTGCTGCGATCCATCGCATGAAGTCCTGATCATTGACAGGCTGTCCGTCGCAGCCCATAGGTCTTCGCCAATCTTGAGAAGCCCGAGCTCAAGAAGAGCTGGTGATTCCAATGATCCGCCGCATTCCATGAGGGCGAGTTCCAGTGCGGAGGCCACCAGCTCGCCATTTGTGCCTAGGCCCTCGAGGTCCACTTCACGAGCACCCGGGAGGTCCTCTACATATAGGACGGATTCTATTGACTCCAGAGCATCCCATGCCTCCCTGAAATTATGCAGGCAGGGCACCGGGCTGTCGTCAAGGTCCCTAGAGCTACCATATAGAGCTGATCCGATTTGGGTTGTGTATGGATGAAGGGAGCCAACGGGGATCAGTTTGCCATCTGCTTTTGAGGTGGAGTCACCAAGAACTAGCAGGCAGGAAGGCACGACGATGTCAAGATCCAGAGTACCTCCGGATACCGCTCGTGTTGAGAGATACCATGGAGAGTCCTTCAGGAGGTTATGAAAGTATGGATGATTCTCTCGGGTGTGCTTTCTTAGCGACAGTCTCAACAAGAATAAGAGGTCGTATTCCTGTGACTGCGCAAGCTGTTTCTCAAGTGTGCAAAGGGTCCTAATGGCCCTATCGGTCTTGTTGGGGAGGGGCGAATCTCCTAGTATGAACAAAGCAAGTGCGGCCAAGACCACCAGCCAAGATGATCTTCTGGCGTGGGCTATCCAATTGTCCAGGGCATCTGGCGACCAAGTCGCGCGCGGCGGTAGCTCTTGGCCCGGTGCCCTTGAACTGCTATCCACATGGCTGATGGGCAGATCTACGAAGCTGTTGTTCTTGTCCATTGGTGATTGCTCCGGTGAACGGAAGATGCGCAATGCTACAGCAGGATGGAGCGGCGGACGCAACATGCCGGGTCTACGATCCTTGTTGCCCTACCATGACAAGCCCTCCCAGCCCCAGAGGGGTTCTAGATGGCGGTGGCGAGGCAAGCCTGCGACGGACCCGCGGGGATGCTACATTGATCTCCTCATTCGATGCCTGACGGCTAGCCGCGGACGCTTCAAGGCTCGCAGGTGACTCGCCAGAAGGGCGTGTTGTCGAGCGTGCTATCATCGGCGTCGTTCTAGCGCGCTAGGCGGATGGACCGATTCCTTGGGAGCCAGAGCCCATGCCCTGAAGCGTCAAAGTGCAACACACCTGATAAGTTAAACAAGAAGCAATATGTGGAACACATCCAGCCTCGTTTTTGCACCTTCGGACCTCGTCAGGCCGCTTGCGACAACTGACGCTGTCTCGAATGTGGTCGAACTGGCCCCCGACAGTCCCTTGGGTGGACAAGCAATGTCGGGGTTCATGCGCGGAGAGCTCTGCCAGAGCTACCTGTCGCGGTTTCTGCATGAGGGGGCTCATCACTCGTGCTTTGATACACGGCTTGGTGCCGCACTTGCGTCGGTGGAGCTTCACGCGCGTCAGTTGGGGTTCACTAAGACCGGGTGCAGCCACGGCTCCCTCGATAATGCAACGAGGGGCGCGGGCGTGGGCTGTCATAATCGAGCTGTATTCAACGCGGCATTAGAGTTGCTCAGGCCGATTCTGGAGGGAATTGCACTGAGAATGGAACTAGACGTATTGCCTGGTGGGGCGTCATCAGTCTCATTCGCGATGCTACGCGCTGTTCCTGTATTCTTCGGAGCGGAGGCAAGGAGCAGGCAGTTATCCAATGACGAGGAGCTGTGGGCGTCATTCTCGGTGTGGCTAGCTGGCATTAGGTCCGATTCGGGAAGTGGATTCGAGCAGACCAGGAAGGCCCTTCGAAGCGAGGAGCTGCGGGCGCAGGCCCCTTGGTACTTGGATGGATACAAGCTGATCTCGGCGTTGGAGGCCAACGCGGCAGCTTCCGATGCGTGCCCGAGTGATTCTGATGCGGTATTGAATTTCCTTGTTTCCTACTTTGGTAGAGATCCGAGGTTTGCGGCGCTCCTCTGTTCATGCGCTAAGACTAACCCATTAACACCGAATGCTGGAGCCAGCTTTTCTTCAGTAGTTGACTATCTAGTGGGGCGCGTCCGGTTGTTGTTTTCATCAGACATTGGAGGTTGGGTTGCCGAATTCAATCGCGCTGTTTCCGCGGGAGTGCCGATTGAGTCCTGTTCCTTCTTTGATCACGATGAGCGCGACTTTGGAGTTGTTAGGTCAGCTTTGTCTTACTTGGGAGTGGGGGAGCTAAATATCTGGTCTCCCCCCGTCCTCCAGCACAGACATGTCTTTCGGTTCGGCATCGTAGCCTTAGATGCAATAGACTGTGACTGGGCGGCTGGCCGCGTTCTTGGCCATTCGGGTAGCTGGAGTTTTGAGTGCGAGTTGCTTGAGGGCGGTCGACCGGTAGGAGAGACGGAGTCTCGCAAAGCGGCATGGCCAGACACGCAGCTTGAACTTGTCTTCGTAGGAAGTATTCCAATTGCATGCGTCTTTGTTGACGGTCATCTGGTGGCAGCGTTTGATCAGGCTGGCTCTACGATCCACCCAACATTCGCCGAGCGATGGCTTGGTGCGATCTCCCCAGTCGGGCGACATCGCGAATGGTCACGTGACCAGTTTGAAGGTCTCAATCCCGGCGAGAAGGGGCCGTGCGCAGATTACCACTCAGCGATGTTGGAGGTTGCTACGAGTGGTGTTGACGCACTGCGTGGCCTTGTTGGTTGAGTGTATGCTAGGTGTGAAGCTCGGTAATCTGCGCTAGAGGAATCATGAATTTCGAATCAAAATCTGACTGCAATGCATACCTGGTGAGGTCGCTGTTGGAAGTCGATGGGTGGCCATCCTCGTTTGGGGCGATACCTGATGAGGTCACGGCCTGCTTCGAGTGTCTGGAATTCGCTAGCCCACCACCGGGTTCTCTCGGCCTTCTGAGCCCGAAGGGGCGTTGGGCTGTGCAGGATGTGGAATTGGCCATATTGAAGTCCTGTGCCGATTGCGCGACGAAGTTGCTTGCCGCTGGATTCCTTATTGGCCCACTCGGCACAGGCGCCGCCGTAGGAGCGGCACTTTTTGGAGTTGTAGCCGGCGGCTTTGTCCTTCTGAGGGGCCTGCACAAACGACATGTAAAGCTAACAGGCGACCAAACAAGAGTCCTTCAGGTGCTCGTGCTAGTCAACCGTGGATTGCTTTCCGATGAAGTGGTTCGAATTCTCCGCAGCATAGGTGCCAATGCTGCCAGCGAGTCCATAGATCGCACCCTCGAATCTCTTAGGAACATCGCACAGAGCGATGGGAAGTCCGCTGCGTTGGTCGCCGTGGATCATGATGGGCGATGGAGGGCCGCCGGTCTGTAGTCCAGTGCACCTATCCCTTGTGCCTCCCGAAAGCCTCATCCGGCCCCCTAGGGGCCTCTGGGCGGGGATCGAGGCAAGTCGGCAACGGACTCAAAACGATGGGCGGATGCTCCTCCTCCGGTTGCTCCTGACGGCTTCTCGGGCCTTCTTTCAGTCGCGTAGTCAACTCGCGCTAGATATCCTCGCCCTGCGTCACCAGTTGGCCCTCCCGAGGGTTTCAGCGGCGATTCTAGGGCACTTGTCACTGAGCGCGAGGGTAAGGTTCTGGGGGAGCCAGTTCTCGGCGGACTGCACCATCGCTATCGGCGTGCGGGCTGAGGGAGCAGCCCGCGGTCTAGGCTTAGCCTGGAAAGGCATATATTCAGGCCGCGGCACCGCTACTAGCATCGTGCTACTCTCGATGTTGATATGAACAAATCAAACTCATGGATGATCCACTTGGCAGCAACGGTTGACCGGAGTCAAAGCAATGGCTGAGAAGAAGGCCCACGTCGAGAAGGTTCACTGCAATGCCTGCACGCAGCAGACCAATCATCGCCGTGTTTGCAGTCATCACAGAAACGAGCACGATGGTGAGGACGATGGGGTCTGGTGGAGCTCGGAGTACGACCTGTTCGTCTGCCAGGGCTGTGGGGACGTCACACTTCGGCAGAAGGAGAGGTTCTCGGAGGACTTCCCTCCCGCCTCCACCATCTCGTATTATCCGCCCCGAGTAGCCCGGCAGATACCTGACTGGCAATGGAGTGTAGAGGACAAGGAAGTCCTCGGGCTGCTCAAGGAGGTCTATGTCGCGCTGCAAGCGGATGCTCGGCGGCTTGCCATGATGGGGTGCCGCGCAGTTCTGGATCGAATAATGGTGCAGTCGGTTGGGGATGTGGGAACATTCCCCGAGAAGCTCAACCGCATGGTGGACGAGCGGCGTCTCTCCCAAGCTGATCGGGATGTCCTCGATGCGGCCATTGACGCTGGCAGCGCCTCAGCTCATCGGGGCTACGAGCCGACTCCGAGAGTCCTTGGGCACGTCGTCTCGATCGTCGAACACTCGGTACAGTCCACGCTCCTCCCGGAAGTGGCGGAGGAGATCAAGGCGAAGACGCCGAAGCGTCCAAAGCGCAAGTAGATGGGATCTACTGGTAGCTAGTCTGCACCCGTCCTCCCGAAGACCGCTTTCAGCCTTCTGGAGCCCAATGATAGCGGATAGAGGGGCACGGACAGCATTTGAGGGAGGCTGGGTCGATGCTCCTCCTCCGCCTACTCCTAGCCTTTGTGGGGTCCCGAGAACCAGATCCGGCCTTCAGAGGGCCGTAGGGAGGGGCGGAGGCAGGATCGGCAGGGCTCCGCGATGATTGTCCGGATGCTTCTCCGTCTCCTCCTGGCCGCTGTCCGGGCCTTCCTCCGTTTGCGCCCGCAACTCGCGCTTGGAAGCCACGCTCTTCGTAGCCAGCCCGTAGTGCTGCATAGGAGTTTCGTGGAGCAGGGGGCACGGACTACCAGGTATCAAGCGCCGAGAGGGCGAGTTGGCGGCAATCCCGCATCGCACGAGGGGCACTGAGGGAGGGGGGGCAAGGGACCCACAGGGGCGCGCGGATGCTCGCGCGGGGGTCCTCGGGAGGCACAGGCGGGTGCGATGCACGAATTTGTGCTGCGAGATGAGCAACCTCTGACTGATCCCGTGAGTTTGAGGAAGCACAAGAATCTCTTCTGGATCCGGACTAGCCTGCGAGGCATAACCCTGGACAGTGAAGTGCTGCATTGGCGCATATTTCATGAAGTTCCTACTAGACACCAACATCTTCATCCCCCTGGAGCCGACAGCGACCTCTGACCTGGAGGCAACCACGACCCTGGCGGCAAGGCTGCATAGGGCGTTGCTGGAGTCAGGGCACAAGGTATTCCTCCACGGGGCATCTCATGCAGATATCGCACGCGACAAGGATGAGGCCAGGGCTGCCCTGCGTCGAGGGCTTTTTGGCAAGTACCTCGTCCTCATTGATCCACCTTCTAGGAGCTCAAGGCTGCTAGCGGAACTCGGGGATGCCGAAGATGGGACCAACGAGTGGGTCGATCACATGCTCATAGCGGCAATTGATGCGAATGCAGTTGATTTTCTTGTCACCGAGGATCGGCGACTATGGAGGAAGGCAAGGCGGCTTGGGTTAGAGCGAAGGATCTACACAATTGCTGCGGCCCTCAAGTACTTGGAGGACCTCCAGAGCGCCAACATCGTGCCGCCTCCTGCTGTTCGAGCATTGAAAGCACACGCTCTCGACCGTGAGGATCCCATTTTTGAGTCATTTAGAGAAGACTACCCTGGTTTTGATTCATGGTTTGCTTCGTGTTGCAAGAACCACCGTCAGTGCTGGATGATCGCGGGGGACGGCGGTGAAATTGCAGGATTCTGTATGGTGAAGCCGGAGGCGGACGGTGCTTACGGCTTGGTTGCTCCAACGCTCAAGGTGTGCAGTTTTAAGGTTAGTCGCGAGCACACTGGGCTGCGCTACGGCGAACTGCTACTCAAGGCCGTGTTTGATCATGCCCATGAAGGATCATTTGTTAGTCTCTACGTGACCGTTTTGGAAAAACAAGAGCAGCTCATCGGGCTCTTCCAGGACTTTGGATTCAGTGCACTTTCGGACCAGACAGGGCTTAACGAAATGGTCTTGGCGAAGAGAATGGTGCCCCTCGACGAATCAACCGATCTTGTTGGGCTGGACTACAATGTGCAATTCGGCCCATTTCACTTCGACCCGAATGTGAATTGGCATCTTGTCCCTATTGAGCCTAGGTATAGTGACGCGCTTTTTCCTGAATCAGCTCTTATCGGGAGTCTTTTTGCGGGCCAGATGGCCTTCGGCAACGCTATTCGTAAGGCGTACCTCTGCCGTTCAAATACTCGGCGAATACGAACTGGTGATGTGTTGATGTTCTATAGATCACATAGTTCGCAGCGCCTCGTGGCCATTGGTGTAGTTGAGAAAGTTGTTGTCTCGAGCGCGGCCGATGAAATTGCCCAGGCGGTGTCCAGAAGGACCGTCTACCCTATGGCTGAAATCCAGGAGTGGTGTGCCAAGCCCGTCTTGACGATCCTGTTTCGGCAGGCCCGAGTCCTTCGCCGTCACATAGACACGGCAGCCCTCCGCGAGAATGGTGTCTTCATGGCGCCGCCCCAGGCAATCATGCAGATTCAAGAGGAGGGGAAACAATGGCTGAAGAAGCAGTTCGCGATGTAGTGGTGATTTCGATTCACCCGGAGCATGCTCATGCGATTCTTAACGGCGAAAAAACCGTAGAGTTCAGGAAGCGAGGATTTCGACGGCCAGTTAGCCATGTTCTGCTGTATGCGACCGCTCCCACACGAAGGCTGGTCGGTTGTTTCTCCATTTCGGAGGTCGACCAAGGGGCTCCCACGGCCATTTGGGCGAAGCATGGTCGACGCGGCGCTGTCCCGAGGAGCCTTTTTCGGGATTATTACCGCGGATCCCGAGCAGCCGTCGCGATTGTCGTTGATAAGGCGTTAGCATTCGATAACCCAATACCCCTGACCGACCTGATTCCTAGTGGGTACACCCCGCAGAGTTTCGCCTATGTCTGCCTTAGGGGTCGACCCGAGGTCGCAGGCATGATTGGGGCACTGGGAGCGGTCCAAGCCTAGAGTCTTGACGCCACGGGTCGTGGGAAGCAGGTGGCGCTCCGCGCCCATAGTGGCACCGTCGTGAGATCGATGTTTCTGAGTGGGCCAAGCGGAGTCTTTGGCCCTCGACGTATCCGCTTGTACTGCTGACCTAAGCACTCTGAAGATGATTGGATGCTTACGGATCTCTCCTGGACATTCGCAGGCCAGAACGTACCAGCCTGCTTAGTCCCTGAGCCGACCTTCTGGCCGAAATCTGAAAGCTCTATGCCTTGATGGCGGTGTTCTTCTTGCGAGCCTCCGCCTACCTCTTGGCCTTGCGCGCCGTCTTCTTCTTGGTCCTGGAATTCTTAGCAGTCTTCGGCGCTGCGGTCTTCTTGGCGGTGCCTGCTCCGCCGGCGTGATACTTGGTTCCGCGCTTCTTGCCGGTGACCTTCACCCTGCCTGCTGCCGTGAGAAGCTGGAGGGCGGGACGAAGCTTGATGGGGTCCTGACGCAGTGCCTTGCTGATATCGGACATGCCGCAGTTCGCGTTCGCATCAATGAAGGCGAGGACATCGTTGGCGGTTGCCTCAAGGTCCTCAGCCGTACGGCGCACGCGCTTGCCGGACTTCTTCTTGCGGGCCGGGCCTGCAGCCTTGGTGAACTTCTTGCGTCCAGGCTTGCTGGCCTTGCGCGGTGCGGGGGCGGAGACGGCACCCATGAGGGCGTTCTGGACGGTCTCAATGGCCGACTCGGTGATTAGCTCGGTGATCTCGGAGACGAACTGGTCGATGACCGCTTGGATCTGGGCTTGCCTAGACATGACTGGTGGGGTGGAGAAATGGGGAGCCGGGGAGAGCCGGCTGAGAGAATGCTGGGAGCGACCTTGGCGACCACGCCTATTGGTTCGTGCCCCCTTAACAGCTTGAACCGTAACTCAGATCGCTCAGCAATCCCAGCTAGGTCTGTCAGTTCATTGCAATTGGGCCTACAATGCCCTCACGCTGAAAGGCGTATCGGCGGATCTCCAAGTCTTCATTAGCCTGCTTCTTGGCTAACTCCTAGCCGTCGTCGGCCCATATGGGCGGTAGTGCCGCTTCGGAGAATCTGGACTGGTCGGTCGAATGGGTGCCTATTTAGGAGTTGCGGTGTAATGCCGTCAACCCAAGGCACAACGAAGCAGCGGTAGAGCACGTAGCCGCATCCCTAAGCCGATTCGGATGGCAGCAGCCTCTAGTGGCACGGGCTGATGGATTTGTCATTGCGGGCAGTGCTCCACTTAGGGCGGCCAGGGGACTGGAGTTCGAGAAAATGACGGTGGTCCGGTTCACCTGCTCGGACCTCGAATCCACGGCCTTCGCGATTGCGAATACCGGACGGCGGAATTTGCGGACTGGGTTGAGCCGTTGCATGCGAGCGTCCTTCGAGGCTTTCAGGTTTGTGGGGTCGTCACGGGGGGCACTTACCTGACTTCGCAGTCTTCACTGGTTCCTACCTCATGATTTCTCTCCGACATCTGTACACATTGGAACGGCCTCCATGATTCCGGCTCAGTTCCCTGTTATCGCTACCGATTGCAGGCGATACTGAGCCATATGCCGCGCCGACTGAAAGGGGCACCGCCCCACATCGATGCTTCTTCACTTGCATGGGCGGGTTGCCTGGACCAGCCTTGGTCTGTGGAGAATGACCCGTACGGGACCGAACAGCCTTGGCCATTGCAGGGCCTCAGTGACAGGTCGATGAGCGTGACCTCTTCAATCCCCGACGTGCTCGATTCCACGTCCGTTCGACTGACCGTGGAGTTTGACTCCGGGGTCAAGGTGGCGCTCCTGCTGAGCGCAATGCCATGCAGGTTCGGAGGCCAACGCTGGTGGCTTGTGTGCCCCGAATGCACTGCCCGGCGAGCGCACCTCTACCGTGGGGGCGAGACGTGGGTTTGCCGCGAATGTGGAGGGTGGCGCTACGCGACGCAGACCGAGCGACCGCCACGGCCTTGCAGTCCAAAGTCATTCGGGGCGAAGCTGCGTTGGTTGTCGAGGATCGACGACCGCTACCTGATTCCAAAGGATGAGGCAAGCGATCGACGCAACTGGCGGCGTAGGTTGAGCCGTCGTCGCGCGCTGTTTCGTGCCCTTCCTGAAGTGCTCGCTCGCTGGCCGGTCGCATGGACGACCAGGACTAGGCCGAACGCATGACAGGCCAAGCGCCTGCGGCTCGATGCGTATGTCGAATCTCGCATTCACTCGAGGCTGGGAGTGGGGCCACGCTGTCGGCGGAGCCGACGCCTGGCTTGTCTCCTCCCGATGACTAGATCCAGGCCCTGAGGCCCTCTGAGCGGGGCTCAGATATAGGGAATGTCTTCAGGCACTTCGATTGGATCACGATGAGCACGACCAGCTTCGAATTCCGATTGAAGCCTCGTGAGGGTCTCTCGGCGCTGGTCCTCGGTCATCCCAGACACCATCCGCGTGATGACAGACAAGAGGCCCTGCACCTCAATGTCGGTGTGGGCTGCCGCGCTCGCCTGGATCGGAGGGCACACTTCAGGGCACACCTTGGATCCAGGATTGTCTAAGTCCTGATCTTCCAATGGGTTAGTTGGCGTCTGCTCCAACCTTGCCAAGGTTGATGTCGACGGTTCAAATCCGTTCAGCCGCTCCACTCGCACAGGAAACGGTCCAGGCAGTGATGCCAGGGCCGTTTTTCGTGGCCGGAGCAGCGCAAGACCATCCACTTGGGCCAACGAACTCGGGACATGCGGCCTAGCGGGTACAGTCGTTCTTGATGAGCGATCACGAGCACTTCAACCCGTTGCTGGACTTCCTGGAACAGCTTCCAGGGATCGAACTTCCTGCAGGCCGCAAGTCCATCGGATCCGGTATCGAGGATGGGGGGCTGTGGTGGGTCAAGTTCAGCCTCGACACGGAACACTCATTGGCTTGGAGGGTCGTTCAGGAGTTGGGTCATGTCCTGAACTTCCTCTCACCGCAAGACCGACTTCCGACGACCTTCATGCCGACCTCACCTCCGCCCTATCTCAACGGCGGCGTGGAGTTCCTGTCCTGGGTGATCGCGAGCACGGACGCGGAGTTCACGCCGGGGGATTGCGCGGAGTGGTTGGTGGGTCGGCTGCCGAGACCGGTCGCGGATCTCGGGCAGTGGGATGCGTGAGTCGCCCTTGTCCAGGAAGTTCTCCTCCATCTCTGGATGGGCTCCAACCGAGCCCGAGGGGACACCACATCAGTCCTTCCGACGCCGAAAGGGAGCGGTGAGGCATGCGCCTATTCTCGAGTATCCTGTGAGCTCAAGGCAACTCGACTTGCTGTGGTTCGATGTCGCGCGATACCCTTAGTGCCTTCAGAGGTTGAATCGTTGATGCAAGACCACGTGGCCACAGCTTTGATTCTCATGTGCTCGGTTTCCTGCGTGGCTGTACAGAGCGAGCCCGGCGGGTTCAATCAGGTCTACGGGGAGGCCGACAAGGCACTCGTTCAAGGCGATGCCTCGCGTGCTGTCGATCTACTCGAGGTCGCGACCGAACGGTGGCCTAATCATCCGACTCTCTTGTATGCGCTCGCCTGTGCGCACGCGCGGTCAGGTGACGTGCAGGCCAGTGTTGCGTCGTTACGAACCGCTCTGAGTCAGGGGTACTCGGAGGGTGACTTGATCCGATGGGATCCAGATCTCGAACTGTTGCGACGGTCAGAGAAGCTCGAAGAGCTGTTGGCTGAGGTCGAATTGGTGGACTCCTACTCGACCGATCTCGCTGTCGTCTTTCCGCAGGACTTGGATCCCGACATGGTCTTGCCCAAAGCGGTTGCCTGCACGCCGGACGGCTCGATCGCCGTCGTGGGGTACGGGGGCGGAGGCATGGAGATCCTCGATGGACAGACCGGGGCCTTGCTTCGCGAAATCAGTCCGTTCGATGCGGGCATTTTGGCAATGGCCGTAGCACCGAACGGCTCCCGAGTGACGGCTCTCTGCGAAGACGGCCGGATCGGGATGTGGGCGCTTCCGTCTGGCGCGTGCATCAGTGTCGAGCAGGTTCTTCCGCCTGCGCCCACACCTGCTGACAACTTCAGGTCCATCAGCCCCGATGCGGAGCTGCCCGCCAAAGAGCATCTACGCTACTTCGACTTCACGCAGCCATGGCGCTCATCGATGGCGTTCAGTCCTGATGGAAACCACGTGGTGGTGCGATCGGCTTTCCAAGGAGTCGCACTTCTAACCGCTGAGTCGGCAGTCGTAAGAACGTGGATCGTAGGTGATCTTCCGGGGACATCACTGGTGGAGTGGTCGCCGGATGGCACCGTGTTGACGGTGGCAAAGGACTTGCTCGTTCAACTCGTTCGACCCAATGACGTCGATGCCGAGGATGACGTGATCGAATTGGATTCTGTCGTCAGGTCGCTTTCGTTCCATCCGGACGGTGATCTGGCAACGGGGCACCAGGACGGCCATGTACACGTTTGGGATCTCGCAAGTCGCAGTAAGGTCAAGTCTGCTCGGATCCTTCAGGAGGACCTAGTGGACTCGATCTTCATCCCGATCGACTCCATTCCGATCGTCGACATCTGTTTCTCGCCCAGCGGTAGGCATCTTGCCGTTGCGACTGGGATGGAGGACCACGTCCTCGTGATGGATTCAGTTGCGATGCGACCGTCCTTGGCGAAGTGGCGAGTCGCTCACCGGTCTGGAATTCCAAACCGCCTGGCTTGGTCGGGTGACGGAGGCTTGCTTTGGTTCGGGACCCTGGATCGAGTCGCTCTTCAAGCCGTGGATCCCCTGTCCGGAGCAGGTCCTCTGTTCGCTTCGCTCTATGGCAGTGTTCCCGAGCCGGTCGTCAGCGCAGGTTCCGCGTGTGGACGGTTCGTCTCCATCGTGCATCAGCTGGAGATCGCGATGTTGGACGCCGGCACGGGTCGGGCACTGTGGATGCGGTCGGGGCGATTCGGTGGGGAGCAACTAGTGCACACGAGCGGGGGACACTTCGGCGATTCCAATGTCGAAACCGGCGAATGGACGATTCAAGAGGCTTGGGGGAGCGAGCCCAACGCGGTTGATGGGCTGTCCAGCGAGCTGTTCGATCCAAAGCGTGTACGTGCAGCTGCGGCTGGAGTTCGACTGATCCGCAGGTGAGTGAGGCGTGAGTACGGAGCCAGGTAACCCTCATCGGGATCTTGCATTTCAAGTTCACACGCGATCTTCGGATGGCTGCAGAGCGCACGGCCAATCCGGGGCATCTTGACCGCTGCTTTGATCGAGGCCCCACTCTCGCTGCGCACGGCCTGATGTCTAGCGAAGTGGCCGATGGAGGTTTTGCCTGAGGTAGACCTAGCCTGGGCTATGCGAATGCGGAATCGAAATGAGCGGGAGTACAGAGCCCGGAAACCCTCATCCCGATTCCGCATTTCCCCACCCAGTCGCTTGAATGGCCCGATGGGCGAGATCTCCTGCTCTCGAGAGATACTCCGCGTCGCTACCGAGGAGGACCCGATGCGCAGCGAGCCGCCGTGAGACGGTCCCAGTGCTGGCCTGGGTGATTCCAGCCACTTGGTCCGTCGTCAGGCCGCAGAGGTCCTTGAGGAGGGCGGACAAGACGATGGGCCACCCATCAGCCGTCTTGCTGGTGGCGCGAACGGTCCAGCTTGGTTCGCGCTGCTGTGCGGCTCGGGCTTCGACCAGGAGGCTGTTGGCGTCGGCTGCCGGAACCCCAGGTTGCGTGCCGTCGGCGAGGAGGGCCTTCCTGAGCATCCAGTCCTGTGTCCTCATGGGGGACCCGGCGACGACATCGTCGAAGGACTGCAGCGCGCCAGATCGCCACCCCAGTTGCTTCTCGGTCAACGCAGTCATGGACTCGCTCAAGGGGAGCCCGAACACGGACCGGTAGTCGCTCGGGTCGTACCTTGGTCGGCCGAGCCGATTCCTCAAGTAGCTCTCGACCCAATCCCGGCAGAGCCAAGTGGGTCCGCGATTCCGTCCATACGCCGCCGCGCTTCCATATGGGTAGTCCGACGGAAGGGACGCGAGGCCGGCGCTCACGGGGTTGAAGTCGATGTAGCGAAGGAGGACGAGATGGTAATCCTCGTCCCCGACGACCTTCGACCGGAAGCGCCCCCGGAACAAGGGGCCATCGCGCCTACGAGTTCGGTTGAAGCGTCGAACGTATCGGTTCTGGATCCGCTTCATGGCCTCCGATAGGCGACCCATAGGGCTTCGCACCAGCAGGTGGAAGTGGGTGCTCATCAGGCAGTACGCGTGGATCTCAATCTCGCCTCTCCTGACCTCACGTGCGAGGAGAGAGCAGAAGTACCGGAAGTCGGACCGGTTCTCAAGCGCTGTGCGACGAGCGATCGCTCGGTTCATCACGTGATGCCAGGTGCCTGGCGCGTCGTTTCGTTCGATGCGTCCCATGGGGTCCGGTAGGTGGACGGACGACGTGGGGCGGGGTTGCGGGTTGTGGCGTGGAAAGTGCTTCGCGGGGGTTGGGCTCGCTGTCGATCCCCACGGATCTGGTGAGGGGGCGAATGAGGAATCCCAATGAGGGTTACCGGGCTCGGTATTCTTGAGCGACTTCCACAAATCCCTCGACCCGAGGCTGTTGGCGAAGCCCCAGTTCCTCACGATGTTGGTCGTGACCTCGGGAGCACTGTTGTTCCTTCCGGATGCCGCTCGCACGGCGCTCGGCCTTGAACAGGTACTGGGCACAATCAAGCCTTGGGTCGGAGGTGCGTTGGTCCTGGGCAGCAGCGGTTTAGCCGTTCACGGACTGTCCTTGTTGCTCCGTACTACTGGCATTAGGAGGAAGTCGAAGAAGGTCGACCGCCAAAGGCGCGACGTGCTGAATCATCTCACGCCCGGTGAGTAACAGATTCTCGCTCAGTTCGTGTACACCCATTCTCGCTCGGTACCGCTCCCGTGGAATGATGGAACGGTGACAGGGCTGGTCGACCGTCAGGTCCTCCGCGCGTCGACCCTTCCGGGAACCAACCAGGTCGCCGTGAACACGCTGGGCCCGCATTCGTTCATCATCAGCGACTGGGCCTTCACTCTCTTGATTGCGGAGCCAGGGCTGCTCCAGTAGAGCAGTAGGGTGCCAGTTAACCTTCAGTGCTCTGTTGCAATATCGCCGGGCAGTCTTAGCCACGCACTATGATTGCTCATCCGCCGAAGCTTGCATCGAACCTTGATCCGCTTGAAGCTGTAGGTTCTGCGTACTGAAAGTTGCTTGGCACCGTATCCCGCGAGGATGTCTGCGCCCGAGTGATGCGAGTCTCGCTCCCAACTGGTTCAGTATTAGGCAGGTATACCCTCAGTCTCTGATTCGATCTTCGGAGCTCTTGGCTCCACGACGCGCTTAACGAAGGACCTAAGCGGCTCCAGAGCCGCGGAATTCGCAAGGTCCATCCTCACAGCTTCTGTTGCCCAAGCTGCACCATGGCCAGGAATAGTCCTGCAGAACGACTCTAGCTCACCAACCGGCACAACGTGCAGGCCTGCATCGGACAGGTCTTCAAGGAGCTTCTCGCAGTTCCTACTCTGGTCACCCCGAGGAACAGCCGCGACGCCCACTTCCTTTGCTTCTTTCCAGGGGGAAGTCTTCTTGGAGAGTTCACGTAGGTGCTTCAGGTGATCGTCCGACACCTTGTCTTCAATAGCCTCGACTACCTTGATCACCTGATCTTTGAACTCGCTAGCGTTCAGTTGGGGCCGCTTCTGCCTGATTGCCTTGTCCACAGAATCTGCAGCATCTACTAGCCCGTCGTTCGATGACCCGAGCGCTTCGAGAATCTCCTGGACGGTTTCCTTCATGTTGAGAACGTCGAAGTCCGCGACCACCCTCGTGTCGACGCCGACAGTAGAGAGCGCCGCTACTACCTTGGGGATCTTGTTCTTTCCACCGGCTGGCAGGAAGAGCACCCGGGAGGACTGTTCCCCTTCCATGGCATCGAGGACGGCAGCATAGAACTTGCAATCGGACTCCGACTCGCAAACGACAACCGTCTCGTAGAACAAGCCGCTTAAGACGTTGGAGTATTTGAGTAGTGTGTCACCCCAAAGAGCTGCTACGTCATCGCTCGCAAGTTTCATAGCCCCTCGAACTCCGTTGTCTACGCTGAGGCGGATGATGGTTGTATCTGCAGCGTGCTTGTCAAGGAGCCCCTTCAGGATGTCCTGACTGTGCGTCGCCAGAATCACCTGGCACGTATCCGGTGCGTGCTCGGCAATTGACGCGGCAAGCAGTGTTGCCTGTGGCGGGTGCAGGAACGCCTCTGGTTCGTCAATGAGAATCGCGCTCGGTGTCCCAACGACAACAGAGAGGAGTACTCCAGCGAATGCTCGCATTCCATCGCCCTGATCCTCGAGAGAGGGGAGGTCGCTCACCCCCCTGAGGTAGTCGACCGAGAAGCGCTCTCCATCTGGCCTTGTTCCAACATGCAGTGGCCAGGTCTTGCCACCGCCTCGATGGAGGACCAGGTCCTCTCCAAACGCAACCCGGAAGATCTCGGATACCTTTTCTTCGAGTTCGCCAGAGAGATACAGCGCGTGGATCGGCTTTGATAGTGAGCCTTTCACCACGTCGATGGCCTCAACGGGATTCGCAGCACGAAGGCGGTCCATCGTGGACAGGCTCGCGATGAAGTATCTCGCAATCGGGCCGAGTGCTTGGTCCTCGCGCCAGCAATTCAGCGTTTCCGACGTGTGCAGCGTCGAGAGACCATGAGTGAGTTGAGGATTCGAATCGCTCCCCCCCACACGAGTCCAGTTCTCCTCGATCCAATGTCTTAGGTCATCCTCAGACCCGATCCGCTCAAGCTCGCATGAGCGGATGCTGACGCCAGCAGTTCCTTGAATGGCGAACGCGGGGATGTCTCGAAGCGACTGGCTCTTCCCACTGTTGTTTGGCCCAACGATAACAACCACGCGACTGTTGGCGAGGTCTACACTCAGGCCTGACTCGAAGTTCAGCTTGGTTAGTTGGATTCTGGGATCACTCATGCGTCTCTCTAGCGGTTGGGTTATGCCCGGCCGAGGCCGGTGTGCTGTATCTATCTCTGACATTCGAAGGCGTCGTACGGCGATGCGTTCATTACTGGTGCCACGAGGCTTGTCTCGATTGACGCTAGGTCTGGCATGCGTGCCGCCTCATACTTGCCAACACAGGAGAGTGGTAGGAGCCCGTTAATCGCCCCCAGTCGAGACCATCCGTACAGGTCAAGTGCGAAGAAGCAGGCGGGCCTACCAGGCGCATTGTGTGTGGGGGGTAGCCGCGTCCAAGTGCACCAGTACCTGCAGCTACCTCTCCCGATCTCAATGCGGTCGAGAGTGTTCGTGAGGAGGTTGCGCTTTATTGACTCGGCGACCTTACGGTGCCAGTGAGGCGGGGGTGCGGGGCCGCTTGCAGTTTCGCTGCCGTACATCGGACCGGAGGACTCGAAGCGCCGGAGTGCGCCGGTCGTCTCCAAGTACAGGGCAGCATGGAATCCGAGCACCCACCGGTGGATCATCCTCGGCAAGGGAAGCCATTCAAGTAGCCCGGTTTGTGATCCCGACGGGCCTTCAACTACTCCTGCAGCATGCTGTTTGAGTTTGTGAACTCGCGGGTGTGGTCCGTCTTGTTCGGCTGTCAAGAGGCCGGCGAGTTGACCCACTAGCTCATCGTCCTCACTAACCGCCCCGTTGCAATGAGCATGGGCGGGGAGGATCAGCAAGATCCCCCTATCCTCCTTCCGGAAGAGTTGTCGGGGGACTACGTGCTCTCTCGTCTTGGAGCGCCGATCACGGATGAGGTCCCCGCACAGGTAGCAGGCTCCTGGGTTGATCCTCTTGAAGTCGTGCTCGGTTGTAAGGGAGGGCATCTCTGAACGTGAATCGCTTGTCGGGTGGCCTCCGATGGTACACCTACTGCAGAGCCACGTGTCATAGGTGAGTGGTGAACGAAGCGGGGCGACTAGTTGGACCAGGCCCGGTCAAGTGCCCAATTCACATAGCTGCGTCCGTCGGGAATTAGTGCGCCAACATTCTCGTCGCCATACGGGTCAGAAAGTGCCAGCGCTTCCACGTGGGTTTGAGTGTCCTTCGGCAGTTGATCCCACCACGTGGGTGCCCCGAATACGTTCTCGAGGCTTGCGAAGCAGAACTGGACAGTGGCGCTGCCAATAAGGTCGGGGTCTAGGTTCTTGAGGCTGTCTATGAACTGCTCGACTGCTTCGCTCTTGCCTGTCCAGGTCCAAATGACGCGGGGTCCATTCGGGCCGGGCAGGATCGAGAAGCAGCAGCAGGGAGCCGTGGTCCATTCGTTGTCGAATGCACCGAGTGCGTTTCCTTCGAAGTCACGATCCGGTGTGAATACGCCAGTGGCGGCAAGGGCAATGTCCCCCACGAAGTCGAGACCATAGGCATGAACTACAAGGTCTCTTTTCTTAGCGAGTCGTTCAGCGATCTTCCCCATTCTGAATCTCATGTCTTGGAAGCCCCGGCTGTTGCCTTCGGCCCAGTCAGCGGCAAACTCTTCGTACGCCAATTGGTCCAGGATAGGCCTGCCGGTGGCTAGGTCTTTGATGATGTCAGCCTTCTCGATACTCGCGGCCTTCTTGTAGTGCTCCATTGCCAGGGAGCGATAGGTTAGAAGGAGTAGCTGCTCATCGGTGCTGACGAACTCCTGGTCTTCAATTGGAGAGAAGAACTCGTTGTCGTGGGTCTTGCAGAATCCAGTGAAGGTAGAGGCGATGCCTACTCCAACCTCCTTCGCGAGCAGCTTTCCGCCAGTCTTGCTTAGCGTCGGGATGTGCGGCATGAACTCAACCACTTGGCCGTTGCGTGCGATTAGGCTCAGGGTCCCCGAGCGTTGAAGGGTGTGCGCTCGGATGATCTGTGGGTCGCAGGTTGAGGGCGAGGCACTTGGGTGGAGGCAGACCTTCTTCGAGTCTGCCTTCGCTGTGCGCTTGAGCACCTCGTTCATCGTCAGCCTCGGAGCCGAGGCCTTGGAGAGGTGGCAGTCCGCATAGTTTTTGCCCGAACCGCAAGGGCAGGGATCGGAGGAGTTGAAGAGGGGCATCGACTTGGTTGTGGGTGGTGCCGGGACTCGGGGACGCTTGATGCGTTCTACTCGTAGACAAGTCGAGAGTAGCGCTTCTCGAACTGGTCTCCTCGCCAGTCTATGGACCCCAGTGACTCGGACCACGCCCGTGGCCAGTAGAGGGATTCAGGATGCTGGAAGCTAACGGACGCCCAGCTCCGCCAGAACGCGTCGCAAGAGGACTCCACGGGCAGCAGGCTCTCCAGGGAATCGTTCCCAGCCGTGTGAAGCCGGACCGTGCCGTCACTCAGGAGGCACATCGTGTCTCCGTTCCCCTCCGTGAACATTGGGAATGGGCTGGCCTTAACGAGGCTCGGTTGCGCGTCTTCAAGAATCATCGCCCGGTCTTGCAGCGATTGTTCGAGCGTGAATGACTCTGGTCCAGGATGTTCGATGTAGTCCGGACTCTCCACGTAGTCGACCGAGTCCCACCAGAAGTCGAAGCCATCACAGGTCTGCCCGAACCACATTTTCGCAGCGTCATGAGATTCGACTCCGTGCCCCTTGAGGAGTTGGTCGAATGACTCGACCCCGACAGGCTTTCGAATCTCGTGCTTCCTGATTCGAGCGTCGAGTCCTGTGAGGAACTCGGAAGTGTCGGCGAGGAGGGCTGAGAGTTCGATCGTGTCCATCGTTGTGTGTTGGGGAGGAGGTGAGCTGCTCAGCGCCCACGAATGGGAGATGCCAGCGACTACCGAAACTACCGGTTCTAGCTGCGATCGTATGCCCCAAGACGCATCGACTTGCGTCACCACCCCCTTTGGCGTAACGTGCGTGGACATCCAACAAACCCCGCTAGCCCGGGTCGGTTTGCCAAGGTTGATGTCAACGACTCAACCCCTCCAAGCACCCAAGAAACGGCCCCGGTACCCATGCCAGGGCCGTTTTCTCGTAGACAGAAGACCGCACCAACCCAGATCACTACTCTCCCATGATGAGAGTCCTCGCAGCAGCGCTAGCCCTGGTCGCACTCCTACTCCTCGCATGGTCCTTCCTCGGATCCTCCGACCCGGAGCCAACCGTGGACCAAACCCAAGCTGCCATCAGCCCGCGAGACTCCAACGCAACGGATCTCGAGGTCGAGCTCCAAGCCGGCCCCAAAGCCTCCACCGCCAATACCCGACAGGACGCAGAGCCAACACCCGCAAGCTCCATATCCAAAGGCGACCTACTGGGCCAAGTCCTCGACGTCGCCGACCGTCCCGTCGAGGGAATGAGCGTCATCATCAAAGCGACCCTCACCCAAGACCTGTCACGCGAAGGCACCTACCTAGCGGACCAAACCGACGCTCAAGGCCTGGTGCATTTCCGAGCGGCAGACCTCGAGCGCCTCGCGCTCAAACTCTCCACGAGCGAGGCTTGGATCCAGATCGCGACCCAACTCCCCGAACCGGTCGGCGCGCGGATCGACCTGAGCAACCCGGGCTCCGAACCTGTCGTGCTTCGACCGCGTCTCGGCCTGGCGACCGTTGACGTCCTGAACGCGGACGGCACGCTGCGCACCGATCGGGGAGGCGTGATGGTCGAGCCCGAGGGGCTTGGGTACGACTCGGTCGCCGGTACGCCTCCGCTTCGGATCTGGGTGCCCCTGGATCGGCCGTACCAACTGAAGGCGTACCGCTTTGGAGTCTTCAAGGACGTCGAACAGGCCTTCCCTGCGATGACGGCACAGGAACCCCAGCGCCATCACTCGCTCCAACTCGGCGAGAGGGTAGCCGCGTTCCTCGGGAGGCTGCTCGAGCCGGATGGGCAGCCTGTCGACGAGGGCACGTTCTTCGGGCTGAGGAATCTGCAGGAACGCTACTACGGCAAGTACACGGACCGAATCATGGCGGGCGGGCTCATCCACACGCAACTGGACCGCCGGAAGCTCACACCTGGTGAGTCGGTGAGGTTTCGAATCACGGCGACGCTCGGTGAGCTAGAGGACGACCACCTCGTCGAGTTCACGGCCGAGATTCCCGAGCAGGACATCGACATCGAGGTGGGGGACCTCGTGCTCCAGCCTCGACCTGTGCTCGTTGCGGGTCAGGTGTTCGGGCCTACGGGCGAGCCCGAGGCCTCGGCGCATTTGATGCTTCGAACCCTGAACGAGGAGGGGTACTGGATCTGGCGGGAGTACCAGAATGGAAGAAGCATGAGCTCGGGGCCGGACGGGCGGTTCGCCTTCTACGGCGCGGATCCAGAAGGGCGGACCTGGTCGCTGGATGTCCGGCCGCAAATGGGAAACACGCCCAACATCGTTCCGGCGAAGAGATTCACGTTCGAGCCGGGTGACGAGAATCTCGAGGTCCAACTCGTCGACGGCGGATGGCTCCAGGGGAGAGTCGTAGTGACGGACGGCACACGTGCTTCCCAATCCCGAATCACGGTCAGTGTCATTCCCACAGAGGAGCCCGCTGCAACTCCGTTCGTCTGCGAGGCCACGTTCGAAGAGGCAGGCGTCTTTCGCGCCGGTCCTTTGCCCCCCGGTGTCGCGACGCTCACCGTACGGCCTGGGTGGAGCGCCGCTCCGATCATTCAGCAGGAGGGCCTGGCGATCCAGAGCGGCGAGACGCTCGACGTCGGCACGCTGTCGTTGGAGGGCCAAGGTCATTCCATTCGTGTTCGGATCACGGGTCCAGAACCCGGGACGCAGGTGCGCGTTCACTACCGAGGCGAGGGTGACCTCAAACTTCCATACACGGTGGAGGGCACCGTCGGCGAGGACGTGGTCCTGTCCGTGCTTGACCCGCCTGTCGATGGTTGGGTGTCCTGCAAAGGGTACGCGCCCGGCTTCTTCGAGCGCGCGTTCACCGAAGCCGAGGTTCACCTCGAGCGTGGCTTGAACCGCACTTTGATCTTCGAGGGACTTGATGCGCTCTGTTCGTTCGACTTGTTGCCCGACGCTCCCCGCGTCTATCGAAACGGGGAGCGAGTCCAGGGCGTGCTCCTGCGACTTCGGTTCACTCCACTCGACAGTCCCCTCGAGACTTGGCGACAACGAGGTGCATTCATTTCACCATTCTTGACCTTCCAACTCGAATTCCCGGACAAGGGGAGGGGATGGCAACCACCGAAACGCCATGACGTTTCCTTCCCGCATCCCGGTCGCTATCGCGTCAGCATGTCGCTCGATGACTACGTCACTAATCTGGAGCCGGTGAATCCGATTCCCGAAGGCATGGAGCCCGTGATCGAGGTCACTGCCGAGCCAGATGGCGAGATCGTCTTGCGAATGCCTGCACCTGCTGAGGCCAGCGCGGACGATTGATCGTACGACTGCGCGTCACGGTGCTGGTTCGAGTCTCGGCTCACCGAAGCTCGATCTCGACCACCTCGCCCGCGACCGCCTCCACCGAATGCTCCGATTCATGCACGGCCGGAGGCTCCATCATGAGCTGGTTGTCTCGAACGACCCGGACCGACGGAGCACCGTAATCGAGAACACGAACGCTCACCGTTCGTGAGCCCGTCGGAACGGCATCGAGCGCAAGCAGCCCATCCTCGGACCAGGTCGCGCCGCGGTTGCCCACTTCCAGTTCACCATCCTTGATCGAGAAGGCGCGATTCGCACCGAGTCCCTCGATCCTGATGCTGCCGCGTTCGGGAAGCTGGATTCCGCTCAGGTCGAGGTTCACGGTCGTAAACTCGACACGCAGTTCCACCTCGACCGTTTCGGGGCCGACCAGGTTCACACGCACCGCTGGAAGCTCATAGTCCGGGCGATTCTTGAGCGACACGATGACGCGGCATTCTCCCGCTGTTCGGAGAGTGGAGTAGCTTCGACCGTCCGCGTCGAAGGGCGCGAGCCTGAGATCACCGCCACCGGGGAACATGGAGACCTTCTGGCCCACGGGCACGAGTCGCACGCGCGCGCCTTCCGGATCGACGCCTCGGATCACGAGGTGGGCCTTCACGCGACAGGTGGCTCGATCGCGCAAGTCCAGCTCGATCACCTCGGTCTCTCCAGGCTTCAGGTCGACCGTCGCGGTGGTCCCTCCTGCCAGTACTCCAGGCACTTCCTTTGACTGCAAACGATGGATGCCGGGCCCGATCGGACCGATCTCCAACCAGCCGTTCGACTCGCCGTGGAAGGTCTGCTGATTCTTCCAATCATCCAGATAGAAGACCGCGTTCGTCGGATCGACACCGTCGGGCATCAACAGGCGCGCGCGAAGGAACGCCGCAGGTTCGAGTTCGATGTCGCCCAGATCGACGTCCTCGTCACCCTGGACCTCGACCGGCAGCCTGCGTGCGCACGGACTGGAGCCCTCACGAATGGTCAGTTGGAAGTAGGGGCCTTTCTCGAGGCTGATGAAGGTGAAGCGGCCTTCCGAATCGGACTCAGCACGCCAGGCTCGATCCTGATCGATGAACAGACCCTGCAGCGTCGAAGGGTCACTTGGCCATTCTTCGTCGAAGATCGATCCGGCGTTGATGATTCGAACAGGAACGACGACGATCGTCTCGCCTGGGACCGGTTGGCCCTTCAAGGTCACTCGGCCTGTGAGCGCGACTCCGCGTTCGAGTCGCAGGGTTTGCGTCCCCGGTGCCTCCAGGTCGTGTTCGACGTCGCCGGCGAGCTCCAGATATCCGGGCGAGAGCAACTCGAACCGGTCGATGCCGGGACGAGCGCCGATCTCGTATCGCCCGTCCGGATGTTCTGCGACTGGAGGGAGCCCGCCCAGTTTGAGGCTTCCGTATCTTGCGGCCTTCGACCCCTTGTTCCTGATGATCCTGACGCCGAAGGACTCGATCGGAACGTCGGTGGCCGCGTCGAGGACGACGAACGTGGTCATCGTTGCCTGCTTCATGATGAAGGTGAGGTCTTTCGTGCCCGGCTCGTAGACAGGTTCCCACTCCCAAACTCCAATCGGATCGAATCCTGTACACGTGATTTCGAGTGCGTACGGGTCCACCTGCGGGAGGAAGACCTCAAACGAGCCATCGTCCTTGCTCTTTGCACCCGCACCGGAGCCGCCCTTCTCGGGCTTGCCCCAAACCCGCGCGCCCGCGATAGGTGCACCCGATTCGTCGATGACCCTGCCGGAGATCGTGGGCGAGGAAGTCAATGTGAAGTCGATGCCTTGTGTCGTTTCACCTGCGCGAACAGCGACGCCGGACTGAAACTGACTCAGGTGTTCGTCGTGCTCGGCGGCGATCCCAACTTCACCCGGCGGAATGTGCCCAATCAGATAGGAGCCGTCAGCCCTGGACGTCGTGTCGTTGTTGAGCCCATACGTCGTCACGCGCGTAGGCCCGAGCCTCACCTCGGCGTCCACGATGGCCTGCCCACCCTCGTCCCGCACCGAACCGGCAATCGCACCGGTACGCGTCAAACGGATGATGCCCAGGTCACGCGTCCCGGCCTCGATAGGATCCAGCCGATTCCGACCCTTCTTGCCGAAGCGGAGGATCACCTGCGATAGATACGGATCGTCGGCGACCTCCAGGCTGACCGTCCATTGCGTCGGAGGCGGGACTTCGAACCGAAAGGCTCCTGCCGAGTCGGTTGCCGTAGTCCACCCAACGTATCGATCGTCCAGCGGCATCGGATCGACCGCGATGTCTTCTGCCCAGAATTCCCAAGCTTGTAGGCGCACCGGGAAACCGACGAGGGCTTGATCGCGCTCGTCGACAACGCGCCCAATGAGAATGCACGTGGCATCGGACGCTGTGGCGTGAACCGTATCGTCAGCAAGCTCAGCATGGGCCCGTTCGGTCGCCTCGTCCACGTCCGCCGAACCCACCAATTCGGAAGTGCCTGAGTCTTGCACTTCGGACTCGGTGTCCGTCCGCTCGATCGTGGCTCCCTGGGTCGGCGGCGAGGAGAGCGCGTAGAAGCCGACGCCTATCGCGAGAAGCAGGACCAGCCCCATGGCGATGCGGGTGGAGACGAGCGATCGGCGGGGTTCTCTCATGGCCTTCAGC
>TARA_R110002096_G_scaffold387403_4_pt1 | contig 27306 bp, 13 predicted proteins | sample TARA_R110002096 | Tara Oceans TARA_R110002096 (sample SAMEA4397295) | marine metagenome | biome: Polar Biome; feature: [DCM] deep chlorophyll maximum layer (ENVO:01000326); material: water (ENVO:00002006), including particulate matter (ENVO:01000060) such as... | depth 35 m
TCTGAATAACCATCACTGAAAATGTATGCTGTGTCGCCTTCTTCTAAAACGAGCGAATGGTTGGTAAATGGTTCATGGTTGAAATAACTTCCAATGGGTTGTTTGTTTGCTTTGTACTCTTCAATTTCATTGGAATCTTTTCTAATCACCCACAGTGGATTGTTTGCCCCTGCATATTGTAATGCGCCCGTTTTATTGTTGAAAGAACACAAGGAAATGTCCATTCCATCTTTCACATCCTCATCGGAGCGCTCAAATTTTTCTAAAACAATTTCCAGAGTTTTATCGAGAATGGATGCAGGTTGAGTTAAGTGGTACTCTCGAACTGAACGATTCAATGCATTGGCACAAATTACACTAACTAAAGCTCCCGGTACCCCATGACCGGTACAATCGGCTGCAGCGAAAATGGTTAAATCTCCAGCTTCTTCCATCCAGTAAAAATCTCCGGCAACAATGTCCTTAGGTAAGTAGAAAACCAAATTGTTCGGTAAGTATTTGTTGAAATAATGCATTGGCGGCAACATTGCTTCTTGAATTCGCTTCGCATAATTGATAGAATCGGTGATTTCTTTGGTTTTGTATTCCAATTCCACATGCTGTTTAGAAATTTCATCGCGCTGAACTTCAGCCTCCATTTTTTGCTGGTTAATAACAACTGCTTGAGATTTCAACTTTCGGAAGTTTCGATAAGAATAGAAAAGGAGAACAGCAATTAAGATAGAAACTAAGACAGCAATAGTGGTGAAAAGTCGTTGATTTTCTAGTAGCGCCAAGGTTTGACTCATGCTTTTTTGAACTTCTTCAAAATCTTCTCTAGCTTGATCTAATTCTTGAATTTGTGTTTTGAGTTTTCTATCGCTTCGATCAATTGCCGCCTGTTTTGCTTGAATTATTTCATTGTTTAAATCCAATTGATCTTCTAATTGATTGAATCTAATTCGCTGTATTTGAATTCGTTCTTGAATTTCATACAGGTCTTTTTCACGCTGATTTAAAACGGCCTCTTTTTCTTGAATGGAAGCATTTAAACTTCCAATCTTCTTCATCAATTCATTAATTTCCTGACTTTTCTGCTTATTGATTTGCTCTTCTGTGTTTAACTGAACTCTTAACTTCCTCAGCTCTTTGTTCCAACTTTCTTCTTCACCGACAAATGCAGTGGTCAAGATTTTATTATCGATGATTAAGCTTCGAGGTTCTGTTTTAGCAAGGTTGACTTGGTATTTTATTTTTGAATCATCCGTGAAGAAGTTAATCATCGTGGTGTTGTAATCATAATTTTCAGTTATAACTAAAACGGATTTATCACCAATTGCCTTAAATAAGCGCTCGGGCAAGTAACCACTGCTGTTGTTAATAAATAAAATATTGAATTCAGAAGCCTGATCTAAGTTGTTTATTTCAGTTACCTTGAAGGGAATTTTTTTATTTCCGTAGGTTTTACCTTTGATAAAGTTTTTAATTTCTTTGGCTACTTCGGGTTCTTTTAGAATTCCAATGTAAAAAGTATCTTTAATTGAATTATTGGGCCACTCTACGTATTTATAGAAATTTAAAATAAAGCCCGCCTTGATTTTTGTTTGATAATTCGCAGGCTGTATTTGGGCGTAGGAAGTACCATTGAAATAAATTCCAAGAAAGAATATTACAATAAATCGTATAAATATTTGTGCGAAACTAAATCTCAATCCACTAATTTTTGGAATGTTACAAATATGCTTTATTTGTTTGGCTTATTTAAACCTTTTTTAAAAATTCTTTTGTTCAAAGTGATGTTAATAATTCGATTAAAAAGTAAATTATTGCATTTTGCTTTATGCTTACTTTAGATTTTTCGAAAAAATAGTATGGCAGAAGAAGTAGAATACACGGAAGATAACATCCGATCGCTTGATTGGAAGGAACATATCCGCATGCGTCCAGGAATGTACATCGGTAAATTAGGCGATGGAAGTTCTTACGATGATGGTATTTATGTACTTTTAAAAGAAGTTCTCGACAATTCTATCGATGAATTTGTGATGGGAAATGGAAGAACTATTGAAATTTCCATAAAAGATAAAACGGTTAGAGTTAGAGATTACGGTAGAGGAATTCCTCTTGGAAAAGTGGTGGATGTGGTTTCAAAAATCAACACTGGAGGAAAATATGATTCCAAAGCCTTTAAAAAATCTGTTGGTTTAAATGGTGTGGGAACCAAGGCAGTAAATGCTCTTTCCAATTATTTTAGAGTAGAATCAACAAGAGACGATAAAACAAAAGCTGCCGAATTTAGCAAAGGTGAATTAACACTTGATGGTGAAATTGAAGCTTCTACCAAGCGAAAAGGAACCAAAGTAATTTTCACTCCAGACGAAGAAATATTTCACGCTTACCAATATCGCACACAGCACATTGAGCGAATGTTGTGGAATTACGTTTACTTGAATCGGGGTTTAACCATTATTTTTAATGGAGAGAAATATTATTCAGAAAGAGGACTGTACGATTTGTTGGAGAAAAACATGTCTGATCAGCCGCTCTACCCAATCATTCACTTAGAAGGTGAAGACATTGAAGTAGCCATTACTCATACTAATTCCTATGGCGAGGAATATTATTCATTCGTCAACGGGCAGCATACAACGCAAGGTGGAACGCATCAAGCTGCTTTTAGAGAAGCTTATGTAAAAACCATTCGCGATCATTTTCAAAAAGATTATGATGCGGTGGACATTCGCTCTTCAATTGTTGCAGCGGTTAGTGTAAAAGTGATGGAGCCGATTTTTGAATCTCAAACAAAAACCAAACTCGGATCCAATGAAGTTGGACCTAAAGGACCATCAATGCGCGCTTTTGTTGGAGATTTTCTAAAGAAGTACCTAGACAATTTCTTACATGAAAATCCCGAAGTTGCCGAAGCACTACAGCGAAAAATACTGCAATCCGAAAGGGAGCGAAAGGACTTAGCTGGAATTAAAAAACTAGCTAGAAAACGCGCGAAGGAAGTAAGCCTGCACAACAAAAAATTGCGCGATTGCAGGCAGCATTTCAATGAAGATAAAGACAAAAAAAACGAAACAACGCTTTTTATTACAGAGGGAGATTCCGCATCGGGTTCCATCACAAAAGTAAGAGACGTGAATACCCAAGCTGTTTTTAGTTTGAAAGGAAAACCATTAAATTCCTTCGGTTTAACTAAGAAAATCGTTTACGAAAATGAAGAGTTTAACTTATTGCAAGCGGCTTTAAACATTGAAGACGGTTTAGAAGATTTGCGTTACAATAAAGTGGTATTGGCAACTGATGCCGACGTTGATGGAATGCACATTCGCTTGTTGTTGATTACATTTTTCTTGCAATTTTTTCCTGATTTAGTGAAAAATGGGCATTTGTATGTGTTGTCAACACCATTGTTTAGGGTGCGCGACAAACAACAAACGTTTTATTGCTACAATGAGCAAGAGCGAAAAGATGCAATCAAAGCTTTAAAAGGAAAGCCTGAAATGACTCGATTTAAGGGACTTGGAGAAATTTCCCCAGATGAGTTTCGCAATTTTATTGGTGAAGACATGCGTTTAGAGCCTGTTGTGATTGGGAAAGAATCCGTTCACCAAATGTTGGAGTTCTACATGGGTAAAAATACGCCCGACCGACAAGAGTTTATTATCGAAAATCTTAAAGTTGAGTTGGACATTAAAGAAGAAGAGGATATAGTTGAAGCGGAAGCGATCTAAATGATACAATGAAAGAAAACGACGAAGAAGAAAATACACCAAACGAGGAAGAGCACATTAGCGAAGCATCTGAGCGTTCAGAAGGCTTGGAAAATGTTATTCAAGTTTCCGGCATGTACAATGAATGGTTTTTGGATTATGCTTCCTATGTAATCTTAGAACGTGCTGTGCCTCACGTAAATGATGGATTAAAACCAGTACAAAGAAGAATTTTACATTCCCTAAAAGAACTGGACGATGGGCGCTACCACAAAGTAGCCAATGTGATTGGAAATACCATGAAATATCACCCACACGGTGATGCTTCCATTGGTGATGCAATGGTTCAGTTGGGACAAAAAGAATTGCTGCTTGACACTCAGGGAAACTGGGGAAATATTTTAACAGGTGACAGAGCTGCAGCACCTCGATACATTGAAGTTAGGCTTTCAAAGTTTGCTTTGGATGTTGCTTTTAATCCAAAAACTACCACATGGTCTGCTTCTTACGATGGAAGAGGGAAAGAACCTGTGACGCTGCCAATGAAGTTTCCACTTTTATTGGCTCAAGGAGTTGAAGGAATTGCAGTTGGTTTGGCGTGTAAAATTTTACCGCATAACTTCAATGAATTAATTGATGCTTCAATCAATATTTTAAAAGGGAAAAAAGCCAATATAATGCCTGACTTTCTAACTGGAGGCATGGCAGATTTTTCTAATTACAACGATGGTTTAAGAGGGGGAAGGGTTAGAATTAGAGCAAAAATTGCGCAGGAAGATAAAAAGACCTTGGTGATTAATGAGTTGCCATTTGGAACAACTACTTCAGGCTTAATCGACTCAATTCTAAAAGCCAACGACAAAGGAAAAATAAAGATAAAAAAGATTGAAGATAATACTGCCGATCAGGTGGAGATTATCATTCACCTTCCACCAAATGTTTCTCCAGATAAAACAATCGATGCGCTTTACGCTTTCACCGATTGTGAAGTTTCGGTTTCTCCGAATTCCTGCATTATTGAAGACGATAAACCAAAGTTTTTATCGGTCAATGAAATTCTTCGGATAAACACAGAAGAAACCAAGCATTTGCTGAAGCGAGAGTTAGAAATCCGAAAAGGAGAACTCGAAGAGCAGTGGCATTTTTCTTCTTTGGAGAAAATTTTCATTGAAAATAAAATTTACCGCGACATTGAGGACTGTGAAACTTGGGAGGCCATTATCACAGCGATTCATAAAGGCTTGAAACCACACACAAAGAATTTGATCAGAACTGTTACCGATGAAGATGTTGCTCGTTTAACAGAAATAAAAATCAAGCGAATTTCTAAGTTCGACAGCTTTAAAGCCGACGAATTAATCAAACGAATTGAAGAGGAAATTAGTGAAATCAATCACAATTTGGCCAACCTTACCGATTTTGCCATTGCTTATTTCAAAAGAATTAAAGAGAAGCATGGAAAAGGAAAGGAGAGAAGAACAGAGATTAAATCCTTCGAAAACATTGATGCAACGAAGGTTGCTGTTGCCAATACCAAATTGTATGTCAACAAAGCAGAAGGGTTTATCGGGCATGGATTAAGAAAAACGGAATCGGAGTTTGTTGCTGATTGTTCTGATATCGACGACATTATTGTTTTCAGAGAAGATGGAGTGATGCTGGTTCAAAAAATCCAAGCAAAATCATTTGTTGGGAAAAACATCATTCATGTGGGGGTTTGGAAAAAAGGGGACAAGCGAACCATTTACAACATGATTTACCGTGATGGAAAGGCTGGAAACACCATGATTAAGCGTTTTGCGGTCACTTCCATTACCAGAGACAAAGAATACGATTTGACCAAGGGAACGCCTGGCTCGGCGGTGCTTTACTTTACCGCCAATCCAAATGGAGAGGCAGAAGTGGTTCAAGTGCTTTTAAGAGCTAAAGCCAAACTAAAAAAGCTGAAATTTGATACCGATTTTGCTGAAATGGCCATTAAAGGCAGGGCGGCAAATGGAAATATTTTAACCAAACACATCATTAGTAAAATCAAGTTAAAGGAAGAAGGTGCTTCAACTTTAAGTGCCCGTAAAATTTGGTTCGACGATACCGTTCAGCGAATTAATTCTGAGGGTAGAGGAGAGCTCTTAGGACAATTTAGTGCCGATGACAAGATTTTAACAATCACTCAATCAGGTCACTATAAATTGACTTCTACCAACTTTTCCACCCATTTTGAAGAAGATTTGATTCTAATAGAAAAATGGATTCCTGAAAAACCGGTTACTGCCGTTTATTTTGATGGAGAGAAAGAAGATTACTACGTCAAGCGTTTTTTAATTGAAGACACCGACCGAAAAGTTAGCTTTATTGGAGAGCATGAAAAGAGCTTGTTGGAATTGGTTTCAACTGATTACAACACCGTAATTGAACTGACATTTGCCAAAACCAAAGGCAAAGACCCCAAAGCAAATGAGTTCTTTAACTTGAAGGATTTTATTGCCGTTAAGGGATTAAAAGCCATTGGGAATAAGTTGAGTTATGATAAGGTAAAAACAATTGATCGATTGCAACCTGAAGAAGCGGCAAGCGCTTTGAATGTGCCGGTGGAAGAATTGTTGGAAAACCCTTTTGATCAAGCAGCAAAGGCAAAGGAGCCGGAAGCGAAAGCTAGCCAAGTGGAGGAGGATGCTTCAACAGATGAGGAGGAAGAGGATGCTGAATCTGAAAATACTTCAGAGGATGCAAGTGAAAGTCCTGTGATTAAAGAAAAAGGAGAAGACCCTCCACAAATGGACTTATTCTCTTAAAACTATGTCAATAACACTCATCATTATTGTAATTACAGCTGCAGTTTCAATCCCTGCATTTAAAAATCTTTCTTTGTTTTACAAGTTGGATTTTTCGCCTTATCAAGCTGAGAATCGAAAAGAGTGGTACCGTTTTATCAGCCATGCTTTTGTGCACGCTGATTGGTGGCATTTAATTCTCAACATGTTGGTGCTGTTTTTCTTTGGCGACATCACTCAAAACTACTTTGAAGCTTATTTAGGCGAGCAGGGGACCTATTATTTTGTTTTACTGTATGTTGGCGGAATCTTGTTTGCTACCTTACCGTCATACAGAAAACACCGAAACAATCCCAATTACCATTCTGTTGGAGCTTCGGGGGCAGTATCTGCTGTGTTGTTTTCTTCGGTTATGTTCAGTCCTGCCACTTCCATTTGCCTTTACGGATTGCTGTGTTTTCCGGGTATTTTATGGGCTTTAATTTATTTGGTTTACTCTTACCGACAAGGAAAAAAAGGCGGAGACCACATTGACCACGATGCCCACTTTTGGGGAGCAATTTATGGCGTACTTTTTACCTTCATCGCTATTCCTGAAGCGATTCCAATGTTTTACAAACAAGTGTTGGAGTTATTGCCTTTTTGAGGTTTTGGTGGAGCCGTCTACTCGATTGAGCTCTTTTGTTTTAAAAAGGTAAATCATCATCTTGTTCGCCTGTTTCTTCTTCCGTTACATTTTCATTACTTTCATTAATAATTGAAAGATTAAACTTTTCATAAATTTCATTAATTGTATCTTTTATTAACCCAAGTTTTTCAACATTTTCTTGGTCATCAAAATTTTCAAATTCAATTTCAAGTTTATCATTCTCGGGCATGACTTCTAATAAATAATCAACTAACATTTTGAAATTTACATCGGTAGCGACCGGAATACTAATTTCTTTTTTTGTTTCTGATTCTTTAGAAAAAGTAATCTCTAAAATACTGTCATTGAACTTGTTTTTTACTTTTATCATGAGTTAAGTAATTTTTTTATGTTGTATTTTCTAGAGCGCATATCAAAAATATATTTACCGCCATCCAAATTATCTATTATTAATTTTTGATTTTCCTTACGTTCTAAAACTAATTGTTCGTATGAAATTTTTTCACCTTCATTTTTTGCTAAAATTATATTTTCAGCATCACCATAAACAACAATTGAAGGATTATGAGTTACAATAATTATCTGTTTCTTGAACTTATAATCTCTTAATAATTTAATTAGATCTTCATTTTTAAAACTATTCCCTAAATTATCTTCAGGTTGGTCAATCATCACAAGTTTACAATTCTCTTGTTGTAGAATAGTTTTCAAGTACATTTCTGAATTATAACCAGGTGATTTGTTTTTAGAATTTCCATTTTCACCATAATCTAAAAAAGAAGTTGGGGAATTAAATTTATCAATAATTGTCTTTGTTGAACTAGTTATTTTATTCGATAAATTTTGCTTTGAGTATTCATTTTTATGCTTTATTTGAGAATTGTCTTTTACAAGATTTAAATAATTTACATAGATTGAGTTATTTATGTTTCCAATGTTTAAACACTCAATAATTGTATTTGATAAATTAATGTTATTTTCAACTTCTAATATAAGTTTAACCGAATCATTAATTTCAATATTTTCAATTGTTTGATAATTGTAATCTTCTAATTTTTTACTTGACTTGTGAAATTTTGACGCTGAATTAAATAATTTATCACATGAGGTAATTAAGTTGTTTTTTCGTTCATTTGAGGCATTTTTCGCTCGTGATGTGGAATTTAGTTGACTATTTTTTAGTGTAATGATGTTGTTAACATCATTGATGAAGTCATCTCTTTTTATTTGAATATTCTTTTTATGTTGTATTAATTCTTTCTTTTCTAAAATTAATCGTTCAAATTGTTCAATAGTGCTTATTTCTTCATCTGTAAATTCAAATACTTTATCTTCTTTTAAAGTTTCTGTATTGGATGATATTTCATTTAAGAGTATTTTTTTTTCTTCAAAGTTTATAGGATTTGTAGTTGAGTTTATTTGTTCTATGTAAAAACTATTACTTAATATATTTTCAAAGTCACCTTCTTGAACTGAAAAATCTTGATGATAAGAATTATTAAATTCATCAAATCTATTTACAAACTCATCAAATTCATTTGATAATTCTAACCTTTTAGATTTGATACTATCTTCTGCAATTGTAAGTTCTTCATTTTTTTCTGACTCTTTAACCAATTTAGTTAAATCGCCTTCTTCAAAGTAATTAACAATGTCACCTTGATTTATATAGATTATTTCATCACTATTAAAATGTAAAGCACTTTGATAACTTTGACTATTTGATGATTTAATGAGTGTGTTTGAATCGTCTTTAGAATACCTTTTAAATTTATGTTTATTGCTTTCTATTTTTTTTCCAATAAGATTAAACAATAAACTTTTTCCAGAGGAAGCTCCACCTATAATCGCATTTAAATTTGGACTGAATTCTATTTCGCAGTTTTCAACATCATTTATAGTATCAATTTTAATAGATGAAATGTATTTGTCTACATTTTTAAGCAAATCCACATCAGATTGTTTTCTAATACGAGATAATGGGTCTATTGATGCAAATCTTAAAGTTTCATAAGTTGGTTCTCCTTTTAAACAATAAAATTCATGTGGATTTCCACTTTTTGGTATAGGATAAATATTACAATTGTGGTTATCAGAAAAATTTAAAAATGCTTCATCTTCTTTATCTTGAAAATCAGGTTCTTTAAATTTATCAAATCCAGCATTAATGATTTGAACGCTTTTTTCTTTAACTTTTTCATGAGCACATTCCATTAATAATACCATTTTTTGGGCAACTGAAATATCTGCTTTTTTATGTGCTTCTCTTATGTTTTTGTGTCCATCTGCATGAGGAATAAAGAAAAACTGATACGGATTAAATAGTTCAAAAACTTCGTCAATGGTTAAATTTCTATCTTTTTTGTCAATACCATTGGCTGTAAAATGAGTTTCAATTATGCCTGAAATTTCATTTGCCTTAATGGAATCTGTCTCATTAAATATTAATAGTGTATGATAAGTTAAAAATGAGTCATTATTTTGTTTAACCTTTATATCAAATTCACAACCAATCAATAGAATTGGGTCACCTTCTGAATATTCATTATAATAATCTTCATAGGCTTTTGAATTGATAATATTATGGTCTGTTAATGAAAATAATTTAACCTCATTTACTATTAGCTTATTTTTTAAAACTGATATGTCAAAAGTACCGTCATAGTCGTTCGTCTTTGTTTGGTTACTATAGTCTGTGTGAATATGCAAATCCACTTTAAACCAATCAGAATATTTATTATCCATTAGAATTTATTACAATGCGGTTATTTTTAAAATGGTGCACAACTAGTCGATAAAACAGACCAGTGTGCTTTATCGAAACGATGCAAACAAACATACAAAAAATAACTGCTTGCTATTGAAGGGAGAGGATAATCCGCTCCGAAGGGTTTTTAACCCTTCGGTTGTAATTCCATTTCTGTATTATTTTGTACTATTAGGTTGTATTTTCCAAAAATAAACAATCGAGGTATAATTTTATTCCGCAGGGTTGCAAACCCTGCGGAGCAGGTTACCCACAATGCACTATGCAGCGTGTTAGCCAATGTTTTTATTCTAAATATTTCTCCCAAGCTTTGTCTAACTCTTCTTGATTTTCCTCATTGTACGGATCTTTCATTACTTCCTTCATTATCTCTGCTACCTCAGGTTTATCATCATAATATAAGTCGATTAGTAAATCAAAAGGGATTAGATAAGCTATAATCCCAAAGAGTCCAATAATTAATGTCCTAGTATATATCTTCTTATAAAATCTTGATTTTCGGTCTTTCCTTAGCACAAGGGTTATAATGATTATGATACTCAATAAAAATAAACCCGGCTTAATTATATTACTGCTGCCAGGCCAAATCTCAATTTTAAATAAAATACCAATCAGAATTAGTGAAAGGGCAATACCCGTTGCAATAGCACCTACAGTCCGTTTTGCAGTGACTTTTTTGTATGATTCTCGTTTAAATATGTCTCTAAGTCGGATATCATTAAAAAATAGGAATCCAAAATTGAAGTAAATTACAGCTAGACTGGAAAAACTTAATATCAATATTATTGAGTTGCCTGGAACATCGAACAACTTTAGAATTATTCCTAATAGGATAAAGACAGAGAAAATTGATTCAGCTTTTTTCATAATTGGTTACAACTATTAATAAACCACACCAGTGTGCTTTATTGAAACTTAGCAAACAAACATACAAAAAATAACTACTTGCTATTGAAGGGAGAGGGTAATGTGGGATTTTTACTTATTCGTTTCTTTTTTCTTTATTCCGCAGGGTTGCACTTGTCCGCCTTTGGAGGAAACCCTGCGGAGCAGGAGTTATTTTCATTCCACTATTTTTAAAATAACATTTCCCGTTTTCTGTCCTGTTTCAACGTATTTGTATGCATCTACAATTTGCTCTAAACGGTATTCTCTGTCTATTACAGGTTTGTATTCGCCTTTTTCAACAAGTTGTTTTAAAAAAAGTAAATCCTGTTTGTCAATTGTCGGTATTGGAAATATTACCTTTCTTCCCCTAAAGAGCGGAGTAAAAAGCGCCAAAAATATGTTTTCTGCATTCTTCCCTAATTCGGTTGACACATAAATACCTTTTTCGGTCAACAATGGTTTACACTCTTTAAAAGAACTTTTCCCAACGGCATCAAAAATAAAATGGTATTTATCTTCAATTTGAGTGAAATCTTCCATCTGATAATCAATTACTTTGTCAGCACCAAGACTTTTTAAAAGTTCTACATTTTTTGTGTTACAAACAGCCGTTACAGATACCCCAAAATATCTTAGAATTTGAACTGCGGATGAGCCAATAGCCCCTGTTGCCCCATACACTAAAGCCTTTTGTCCGTTTTTAATTTTAGAAGCCCTGATATTACACAATGCGTAATGAGCTCCTTCTGAAATTGGAGCGGCTTCATTAAAAGTCAAGTTGTCGGGTATTTTTTCGATGGCTTTATTTTCAGCAATGATCAAAAATTCAGCGTGTCCTCCAAAAGTTTCATCGTTGTAGCCAAAAACTTTGTCACCTTTTTTGAAACTTGTTACTTCTGAACCAATTTCTTCGATTGTACCTGCAAATTCACAGCCTAATGTCTGGTATTTGGGTCGAAAAAGTCCGCTCCAAAATCTTGAAATAAAATATTCGGCACTTCGAAACCCTGAATCTGTCCGATTTACAGTAGAAGTAAAAACCTTAATCAGCACTTCATTATTTTTTGGTGTTGGTTTAGGTACTTCCACTAGTTTGGCAACTTCCGGTGATCCGTATTTGGTATGTACAATTGCTTTCATTTTCTGATGTGATTGAGTGTTTTATACTTGCCACTAACTAGTCAATAAAACAGACCAGTATGCCTCATTGAAACGATTCAAACAAACATACAAAAAATAACTACTTGCTATTGAGGGGAAAGAATAATGTGGGATTTTTACTTGTTTGTCTTTTTTTTTCTTTTTTCCGCAGGGTTGCACTTGTCCGCCTTTGGAGGAAACCCTGCGGAGCAGGTAGGGGACTATGGTTTTCTGTAAAAGTCAGCTAGAGAGTTGGTATAGGTCACATAATTTAAATCAAATTTTAGTTGAAATTTTGTAGGTTTTTTAGCACCATCTGGTACGAGCATCAAAACGGTTTTGTCATTTACCTTAAACAAACTGTCATATACCACTTCCCGCTGATCAAATTTGAAATCAAAATAATAAAGATACTCGCTAATAAAGTTCAAATACTTTTTTCTTCTTTTGGCACTGACTTCCCCATTAAGATCGATTAATTTAAAGTGTTGTTTTTGGATAATGGCATTTTGAAATTCAACAGCGTTAAGTGGTTTGTTTTCGAGGGTAGGAATAAGGTTAAATTGAGCATCTAATAAAAACCATTTTTCGTGCTGAGCAGACCAAGCTTCCGTTAAAACATGTCCTGCGCCTGAAGGTTTTGTTTCAACATCTATGGTTTTTAAGCCCAAAGTTCTTGCCTTAAATCCATTGCAAGCCAACACACTTTTAAGTACAATTCCATATTCTACACAACGAAATTTCATCCCTGTTTCAGCTTCTTTCAAGATTGTTAAGGTAGTTGACTTTGAAGGTTTATTTGAGCCATTGTGTTTCCAACGAGTGTGGGTCCAATTTAAAAGGTGCAATGCTTGTTCATTTTCTGTATTTCCCAACATAGCCACACTGTCTAAGTTGTAAAGCGATTTTAGGGAATTCAACTCAGGCGAGTTTTCCATATCTTGATAAATAAACGTATAGGCCTCATTCTCAATAGTGTCTGTAAACCGAATTTGTTGCAATGGAGTTTTGTGAAAGATTGAACAAGCATACAACATTCCAAATAGGATAACACTATAAATCTTTTTCATTTGTTCTTTTTTTCTGATTGCTTGATACTGTACTTAGCCACAAAGCCACCAATTATTAACCACAAAATGAAGTTAATAATGAAGTCGAAAGCTTTAAAATCCTCCCCATAGTAATTATCAAAAGCTGCGTTAATACCGGCATAGCTTAATCCGGATAAGTGAGCGATAAATAGTATAAGTTTCTTATTCTTCATTTTTAGAATACTTGCTAAATAGTAATTAAAGTATACCAGGCCGCCTAACTGAAACTATTCAAAACAAACATACAAAAAATAACTACTTGATCTTGCAGGGAAGAATGAGTCGTCCCATATTGTGTGACTCAGATTGGGAAGGTTAAAAATGAAGTAAAAAGTGCTTTTTACTTCTTATCAAAATTTTCCATGTGGTTGTGCCCATCAATGGATAAATCTCCTTTCAATAATTTCAACACATCATTGGGTTGACTTAAAACTGCGGCACATTTTCCATCATCAGCAATAGGAGTTTTTAGCCAACTGGGGTTTTTAGAGAGAATTTCAACCAAATAAACCTCATCTGTATTGGTCGTTAAAGAAGCCGAAATACTACTTTCGACTTCTTCATTAAATAATTGATTGGCTCTTAATTTTAATCGGTCTTTCAAAACAAACAATTGTGTTGCAGTGAGCGGTTCATTTATAATATTTTGGGAAACAACCTTTAACTTATCAGAATCTCCCAATGCCATTATTTTAGAGATATCCTCTTTGTTATCATTGTTGTGATAAATTCTTAGTGTTTTGTTTGCCATTTTTTCAAAATATTGGTTTTATTATTCATCAATTTTTACATGCTTAATAAAAGTATCAACTTCTATGCTTGATTCCGCTCCATAAGCATCTACAATTAGTCCTTTCTTTCCATCTTTAGAACTGATTGCATAACAAATGCTAGAATCAGAAGGATTGGTCATTCCTTCAAAACGATGTACTTCATCGATTTTAAGCTGACTCGGTGCATAACTTTCTTTATTTATTACCGCCTCTTTTTCACTCTTGATTCGGATTTCATTCTCGTACCCTTGTTTTGCAAGTGAGTTGGTAGCCTCAGAAAGCGTATTGTATTTTACTTGTTTCATAATTTTAGGTATTATTTATTCTTCCAACATGCTGCGTAACATCCAAGCAGATTTTTCGTGTACATTGATTCTAGCTGTGAGTAAATCTGCAGTTGCTTCATCAGCCACCTCAGCGGCTTTTGCAACTACTTCTCTTGAATGCTTTGCTATGTGTTCATGACCACTCAATAAGTCAGCTAACATTTCATTTTCTGTCGCTTTTGAGTTTGGCTCATTTAAATCGGATAGTTTTTTAAATTCTGAGAATGATCCAGGTGCAATAAATCCCAATGAACGGATACGTTCAGCGATTTCATCGACTGCACCAAACAAATCCGTGTACTGCTCTTCAGTCAATAAGTGAATCTGACGAAAGTTCTTACCACGGACATTCCAATGGTAATTATGAGAAGAAATCATCAAACTATAAGAATCCGCTAAAATCCTAGAAAGACCATCTGCAATGCTTGAACGGTCTTTCTCAGTAATTCCTGTATCCATTTTAATTTTGTAATGTTTCTGGTTTTTTAAATTTAAATCTTCCACTGTTTTCATTATTTTTTTGTTTTAAGTTAAGATTGAAGCTATCTTTTTATAGATAACTATGAATTTCCCTAAAGGTAATAAAACATAGAGAGTTTAAAAAGTTTTTTAGAAACTTTAGGCTATTGAGCATAGAAGTTTTCAGTTAAAATCGAAAGGCTTGAATAGTGGATTTATTTTTCTATTCTCAATTTTTTAAGCAACTTCGCAGAGCTATTAAAAATAAAAGAATGATTCCCTTTTTTTATTGCTACAACAACAAATTTTTTGACATCAACCAAGCCTCATTTGTAATTAACAGAGCAATGAAGTATGGAGATGGTTTATTTGAAAGTATTCGGGTAATTGATGGGAAGCCTCAATTTTATTCTCTTCACATTGAAAGATTGAGAAAAGGGATGGAGTTTCTTAAAATAGAATACCACCAACAGCAGTTTGAAGAAATTAAAGTTTGCATTGAACAGTTATTAATTAAAAATGAGATTAACAAAGGTGGTCGTATTCGACTAACCCTTTTTAGATCAGGTGGTGGGACATATATTCCTCAAACCAACAAGCCTTATTATTTCATAGAAACTGAACCAATCTCGGTGAACGAATACCAACTAAACACCAGAGGTTTTTCTATTGATGTAGCAGAGGAAAATAAAATTTACTTTAATCCATTGTTGCGGTTCAAAACCTTGAATTCATTACCCTATGTTATGGCTTCAATGGAAAAGGACAAAAAGTTAGTAGATGAATTGGTGCTTTTAAACACCACAGGCAACATTGTGGAGGCTACAAAATCCAATATCTTTCTTGTTTTTGGCAATACTTTATATACACCATTATTATCTGAAGGATGCTTAGATGGTGTTATGCGAAAAATTGTGATTCAAATAGCCAAACAAATTGGGTTGAAAGTAGCTGAAGGACAACTTCCAATCAACTACCTAGAACGAGCAGATGAGCTATTTTTAAGCAATTCCGTTCAGGGAATTTCATGGGTAGGCTCTTATCATAAGAAGCGATATTTTAACAAGGTAAGTCGTAAATTGATTGAAGTTTTAAACGCCAACCAAAACTTATAGAACCACTAGGTATATTACCTATTCTAGTAAATTAAGACTATTCCCCTTTTTTTATAACTTTTTGAATTAATTATCGTTCAGAGAAATAGTTAACCTACTCTCATTTAATTATTTTTGCAACGATTAAATCAATTTGTTAAATCATTTGAAATGAACAAACTATTCTACTTTTTTCTACTACTTTTCAGCTCAATAGAATTTTCTCAAGCACAAAATACTTTTACTTCTGTTCAAACCGGAGATTGGAATGATGGTTCAACTTGGTCTTTAAGTGCCGGCGCCGGTGGAGTGGAAGGAGTTGACTTTCCAGCTCCTACTGATTTTGTCATTATAAGTGATAATGATACTGTATACATCGATTTTGGAACAACTGGGATTTTATATCAATATGAAGGTTTCATGACTATTGACACCCTTGGTTTATTGTGGGTAACTGTGGGTGATAATAATAATGGTTTTGCATTGATTAATAATGGAAAGGTTTTTAATTATGGAAAATTTTATACTGGATTAGCGACTGAAGGTCCTGGAACACCTAATCCTTTCGAAATTGATATTTATTTAGAGGATAATGCTATTTTCTATGCGTTTGAAGGATCTGAAAATTATTGTTCTGATGACATCCATATAAGAGATAGAGCAATTTTTTACACGCAGGTGAATGTATGTATTGAGATTGACGATGATTTTCATTTACAAGGTACAAACTCTCTTTTATGTGGTGATGGTGGAGCAAGTATTGGCGCAAGTACTGTTGATAATGAGGTAATTTTTGAAAGTGGTGCTAATTCAAATAATATATGCAATGGCTTGACTGTATTTCGTGGAACAGGAGGAACCTGTAATCCAACAACAGGAGTTCCAATTGTTACGGGAACAGGACCAAGTAATTTGCGACCAGTTGCAATTAATGATAACTTAACTGTTTTTCAAAATACTGCCGCTACAATTGATGTTTTGAAAATTGGGATCAATGATTTTGACTTTGAATCTGATACTATAGGAATTTTGCAAGCTGGGAATAACGTTGCAATTAATGATAATCAAAGCTTTCAAGGAGGAACTTTAAGCATCAATAACAATGGAACTCCTACAGATCCTCGTGATGATTATGTTGATTACACGCCACCTTTAAATTTTGTAGGGTTTGATAGTTTTAGATACATTCTCGAAGATCTTGATGGCGCTTTTGATACCGCTTTGGTTTCATTAAAAGTAATTTGTGTCAATGGATTTATTACTGAAGATACGGTAATTTATCCGGGAGTTATAACTTCTGTTGCAGGTGTTGGAAATAGCGGAAATATTTTAGGCGCAATAGATGGTTTATTTGCTGATTGGTTTACCAATGGCAACACGCTAGTATTTGATTTTGGCAGCATACAGGCTGTCGGAACCAAGTATTTAATGACTTGGAGAGAAAGAACAGGTGAAACTGGAACTGCTATACCGATTATCGAAGAGTCAACCGATAATGTAAACTACTTTTTAAACAACAGTTCGCCATCAACCAATAGTACTGTAGCTATTTCCGACACCATTACATCTCAAAACGAATTTAGGTATTTAAGAATTTCAAAAGATAATCCTCCTAGTACAACTGACTTTCAGATTGATGCGGTGGGTCTAGTTGAATTTAATTGCTCCGGAGATATTGATACCGATGGTGATGGGGTTTTTAACTTTTTTGATATAGACGATGATAACGATGGTATTTTAGACATTGATGAAGAAGGTTTTGTATCGGGTTCGCTTAATTATGAATTTTATGACTTAACACCTCCTGGTAATACAGTTGACAATATACCTACAACTGGAGCATTATCCGTTGGTACTGTTAATAGTTTTGATGTTGATGCACTTCAAGCTGCTGTTGATCCAGGTGATCCTAATAATTACTCTATTCGGTTTTCAGGGTTTATCAATATTCTTGTTGATGCCACTTATACTTTTTATACCAATTCTGATGATGGTTCAAAACTATTTATCAATGGTATCGAGGTTGTCGATAATGACGGGAACCATGCAGCTGCTGAAGAGTCTGGAACAATATTCCTGACTACAGGTGTTTACCCAATTAGCGTTCTTTATTATGAGGCAGGAGGTGATGAAATATTAGAAGTTTCTTATTCCAGTGCTACTATAGGTAAAACCTTTTTACCATTTTCTATTTTATCAACAATAGAAAACAACGATTTGGATTCTGATGGAGATGGTATTATTGATCGTTTGGATTTAGATGCTGATAATGATGGTATTCCCGATATTGTTGAAGCAGGAGGAGTAGATGCAGATGGCGATGGCATGGTAGATACTTTTGTTGATACCGACGGTGATGGATGGGCCAATACTTTTGATCCTGACAATGGTGGTACTCCTCTATCAGATGGTGATTCAGACGGAGATGGTTTTCCCAATCGCATTGACATTGATTCTGACAATGATGGTATTATCGATAATATTGAAGCTCAGGCTTCTACATCTACACCAATAGTCCCTTCTGGGTCTGATGCAGATGGAGATGGAATAGACGATGCTTTTGATCCAGATTTATCGAACAGCTTATTGGTTCCTGTCAATACAGATGGTACTGACGAACCAGATTATTTAGACACAGATTCAGACAATGATGGTTATTCTGATTTAATTGAAGCGTACGATACGAGTAATAATAATATAGCGAACACTAATTTAAGTGGAACTGACTCAGACAATGATGGTTTAGATGATGCCTTTGATTTAGTAAATGGAATCAATTCTTCAAGCAATGTTACCAACGGTACACAAACTTCCGAAGATTTTCCAAATTTAGATGATCCCGATACGCCTGAAAGAGATTGGAGAGAATTGTTAGATACAGACAATGATGGAATTGCCGATTATTTCGATATCGATAAAGACAACGATGGAATATTAGATGCAGATGAAAATAGTGGTTGTTCTTCAGCTGGTAATTTAAACTATGAATTTTATGATCTTGTTCCTACGGGAAACACAGTAGACAACATTTCTTCTACAGGTGCTTTGTCTGTTGGAATTATTGGAACATTTAATGTCAATACACTTCAAAATGCGGTTGATCCTGGTGATCCCAATACTTTTTCAATACGTTATACAGGGTTTATTAATATTGATAGTGCTGGAACCTATACTTTCTTTACAACTTCAGACGATGGATCAAAACTATTTATAAATGGAACAGAAGTAGTCAATAACGATGGATTGCATGGCAACCAAGAGCGTTCAGGTTCCATCGTTTTAAGTGGAGGGTTTCATTCTATACGGGTGTTGTTTTTTGAAAATACAGGTGGACAAAACTTAAGTGTTTCTTACCAAGGGCCATCAATTTCTAAAACATTGTTGCCTTTTTCAATTTTATCTACATCTGCGCTGTGCGATTCAGATGGTGATGGAATACCTGATGAAAGAGACTTGGATTCTGAAAATGATGGAATACCCGATATTGTTGAAGCCGGTGGAATTGATAGTGACAACAATGGAGTAGTTGATGGAGTTTTTACCGATACAGATGCTGATGGATGGTCGAATGTTTTTGATCCTGATAACGGTGGCACTCCACTAACTGATCCTGATAGCGATGGAGATGGGTATACTAATCGAGTGGATTTAGATTCTGATAATGATGGTCTTACAGATATTGTTGAAGCGGGAGGCGTTGACACAGATGAGGATGGTAGAGTAGATGCTTCTTCTGATACAGACAATGATGGTTGGGCAGATACCTTTGATTCTGATAACGGAGGGACTGTTTTAGAGGATGGAGATTTTGATGCTGATGGAGTTTTAAATCGATTGGATTTAGATTCTGATAACGATGGTATTCAGGACATTGTTGAAGCAGGTGGAGTGGATGCAAATGGAAATGCACGCGTAGATGCAACATTGGACTCTGATGGCGATGGATGGGCAAATACTTTTGATTCAGACAATGGAGGAACTACTCTTGCCGATGAAGATTCAGATGGTGATGGATTGCCAAATCGATTTGATTTAGATTCGGATAATGATGGCTTAATAGATAATGTTGAAGCACAAACTACTGCCGCATTTCAAGCTCCTTTAGGAACTGATACTGATGGCGATGGATGGGACAATCGCTATGATTCTGACAATGGTGGAACTGCTATTACATTGAGTGATGCAGATTCAGATGGCATCCCTGACTATTTGGACTTGGATGCCGATGGTGACGGCTTAGCAGATTGGATTGAAGGATTTGATGACAATGGTTCAGGCGATGCTTTGGATGATTTTATTATTCGGGCAGACGACTTTGAATTGGCCGCTGGAAATCCATTATACTATGTGAATATTGACGATGCAGACACAGATGGTATTCCAGATTGGCTGGAAGACGATGATTCGAATGGTCGACCAAACTTTTTACAGGCATCACATCCACTTTATCAAGATACTGATGGTGATGGTTTAATTGATTTATATGATGCCGATAATTTTGGTGCTGCATCGAATTTACCAGATTTAGATAATGACGGGGAGTATGATTTCAGAGATACGGATAATCAAATTTCATTGCCAATTACTTTACTCTACTTTAATGCAATCAAACAAGGGGAACAGGTATTGTTAAAATGGGCAACCACTTCTGAAATCAATAATGACTTTTTTACCATAGAACGCTCTCAAGATGCTAGAAATTTTAGACCAATTCTAAAACATACTGGAGCTGGAAATAGCCAAGTTGAAATTCACTATGAGCGCTATGATAAAAATCCATTGCAAGGAACAAATTATTACCGATTAAGGCAAACTGATTTTAATGGCGAAACTAAAGAGTTTCCAATTGAAGTGGTACAGTTTAATCCTACTAGAAATTCTATTAGAATTTATCCTAATCCAGGAGATGGTAATCTATTGAATTTAGAATTTGCTAATGAGTTGGGCGGTGAAACTATCTATATCAGTATTAATAGTGCCAATGGTCAAAAAATTCTTGCTAGAGAATTAATCGCATTGCCTGAAAATGTTACTACTAAAATTGAAATCTTAAATGGGATGAAGCTGACAAGTGGTATTTACATTGTAAAGATTGAATTTGATTCAAAACAAAAACTATTTAAATACATAGTCTTCTAAGCTATATGAAATTAGCCTTTTATTGAATTTAATTTGATTAGTTTTAACATTTTAATGAAAAATGTATTTTTTATTTTTTTGAATGTGTTATTTTATTATGAATCAATTATTTAAGAAATTTTTAATTCTTACTTTTCTATTAAGTGTGCTATCAATCACATCAGTTTACGCTGAAGGCACTAAATCAGTTTGGCCTGTATTTACTGGATTAACGGTAAGTGATCAAAGTGGAGGTATTCTAGTTAACTTTATTTCAGATCCACCCAACGGTGGCTATCCAGCTTACACTTATACTTCAGATAGTTTAGCAAGAATGTATGTTAATGTAAAAGATTTCAACTCAGAGTCAATTCAATTTGGGTTTAATGTAAGAAGGCTTTGGTTTTCAGACTGTAATGCTGTTCCAACAATTAATGGAGATTACACCAATGCAGTGAGCGGAGGTAGAAGAGTGTTTTGGAGATTAAAAGATCCCGATGGAAACATTGTTGCAACTTCTGGAATTGGAGGCATACCATATTGGAACGGTGGAGTAACACCAAGTACTACTGCAGGTTTTATTGGTTCACATCCTGAAGCCATCAATGGTCCTGATAATTTAAATGGAGTTGGTACTACAGGATACACACCTATTGTACACAATCCTACTAAAAATGGAGATTACTATTTTGAATTTAATTTCAACGATCAAACAACAATGTTTGATAATACCAATTGTTCTTGGGCAACAGTTGAATTTCAGTATTTTGACATTTCGATAGCCTCCGGAACTTCAACTATTCCAGGAAGATTGTGGTCGAGACAATGGTCATTATCTACCGTCAACAGAGCTCCAAATGCAGGTTTAACTGCTTTAGCTGAAAATACTTCAGAGTTTTTTGTTTACACCACAGATAGTATTATTTCTAGAATTGGCTTAGTGGACATCGTTCCTGGAACGTGGAATGTTATTGCCAATGAAAATGGAGTTGGTACTAGCGGAATTTTTGCTGATGATGCTAAATCTGCAGTCAGCCCTCCTACAGCTCTTAATAGATTAAATCAAATTTTTCTTAGTGTTCCCGATACAAGTATCTACCCTGCAAGACCACTAACACGTTCTGTTTCTCCTATATACGTTCAACGTTGTGCTAGTGATGATCAATGCATTATTATTGAACTAAACCGTCCGAGTGATGCAAATTTATACCTTGAAGTGAATGGAATTCCAGGTTACCAACCTGCTACTTCAGATCGTTTAATCAATGCCCCAGCTTTAAGTAAAGGAATTAATTGTATTCCTTGGGATGGCACTGATGGTCTTGGTACACCTGTACCTGAAGGTGATACCATATTTATTCAAGTGCTTTTTCAATCAAATGTTACTCAGGTTCCTCTTCAAGATATTGAGTCAAATCCAAACGGACTTCAAATTTCTTTGGTATTGCCTACGAGTGGTTCTACTTCTGTTTTTTGGGATGATACCGATGTTGGAGGTGGAAGTAATTTGACAGGTTGTGTTGCATTGCCACCGGCAGGTTGCCACAGTTGGACAGGCAACTTTACATCTGGAATTGGTAATGGAAATGTAATCAATTCATACTGGTTTTCTACATTGGATACGCTAATTCCTATTCCAATAGTCGATTCTACGTTTAGTATTGATATTGTTACCGAAACAATAGATTTTTCATGTAGTACCTTGCCTAATGTCGACCCTGGTGCTATAAATGTGGTTAATTTTAATGGAAACCCCAATACCAATTTTAGGTGGAGCACTTCAGGGAGTGGAACTTTTAGTCCGAATGATTCTTCATTATTTGCCGATTACATTCCCTCAGCTGAAGATTTTGAGTTCGGTGGAACGATTCAACTTTTCTTAAAAGCGAGAGTTGGTTGTCCTGAAGAAATTGATACCCTTGAAATATTTTTAGGTAAACGACCAGGTGGGGTTAATGATGGACTAATTGCTTGGTATAAAGCAAATGAAGGACCATTGGATGGCATAGGAAATCCGAGTTCTAATGGACAACCAGTTCCAACATGGAGAAATAAAGCATTTTTGGGAAATGATGCTTCTGCTGTTGTCAGTGGACCAACTTTTATAGAAAATGTTTTCAATAACCATCCAGCCTTGGTTTTTTCAGGAGATGATAATGAACGATTAAATTTAGGATTAGACCTAACTGAAATCATTACAGGAAATGGAACTTATGAGCCAATAAATTCAACAGGAATAGACAACGGAAGTAATGCAAGTGGCAATCCAAACGGAAACTTCGCTCAAGTTTACGATCCAGGAGATTTACTTGTCATTGATCTTGGACAAATTTTACCAGCAGGAGCAACCTATACCTTAACTTGGAGAAGAAAGAACTCTTATATAAATATTGCAACCGCTGACATGGTCGTTGAAGAGTCACTTAATGCAGGAGCAGGTTACTCTACAAATCCGGTAACACCGCAAACAACTTCTACAACTAACTTTATAACAACAAATCTAGTTACGCAAAACCCTACAAGGTATATTCGATTATCAGAACTGACAGGTACCAATGATGATTTTGATTTTGATGCGGTTACCTACTCATTTGTAATTGATAAAAGTGAGACCATATTTTTAGTTGCTTCAAAAGCAGATAATTCTTCAAACACTTATTTCAGTGATGAAAACAATGTAAATAGAAGAACACTTTTTGGAGACGGAACAAACAATCCCATTCTTCGATTCGATGGAGTAACACCTGTTGTTAATTCTCCCACAACAAAAGCCAATAATGAAGCTTTTATATCAACTCAACAAGTTAATTTATCTGGAAATGAACGGTTTTGGGTAGATGGAAACTCTGCCTACAATTCAGAATTTGGAGCAGTTGGGACTACGAATTCTTTAGTTTTAGGAAATAATGCGGACAATACAGCAGAATTAAATGGTGCGATAGCTGAATTCATTATTTACAATGAAGTATTAACACAAGCTGAGGTTGAACGAATAGAATCTTACTTAGCAATTAAATATGGCATCACCTTAAATCACAACTACTTTGACAGTCAGGGAAACCTTCTATTTATAGCAGATGGAGCTGGTGCTGAGGTTTTTGACCATGATATTGCAGGAATCGGTTTCGATAATTGTCGAATGACCTTAAATCAAGTGAGCAGTATTAGCCAAAATTCAGATGCAGTAGTTCAAATGAGCAATCCCGCTTCATTTGATGAGCTCGATTACCTTATTTGGGCAAACGACAATGGCTCATTATCAACTATAAACACGCTTGATGTCAATCCAAATTTATTTACGGAACGCATTAGCAGAGTTTGGAAATCAACAGCAACAAATGATCCTGGTTCGGTTACTGTTAGTATTTATTTAGGAAGTATTCCGGGTGCGGGCTCAGATCCTTTTAGTTATGGTCTAATTAAAAGCAATGATCCAAATATGGCAAATGGAGTTTTAGGTCCTTACGTTAAATATATTTCTAACGATACCCTCTACTTTGAAGGGGTAAACTTTTCAGGTACTGAATACTTTTCTTTGGCATTTGATGTATTGGATATTGATCACGACTTTGTTGATGATTTCACAGATTTAGACGATGATAACGATGGTATTTTAGATATTGATGAAGGAATTTGTGAATTTACAGGAAGTGTTGATGCTTATTGGCCAATGGACAATTCTACTGATGATGTATCGGGAAACAATCGAAACGCAGGAGCAGGAACCAATGCACCACCGTTTTCGACTGATGCCATTCAAGGAACGCATTCTGCAAATTTTAATGGAACCAATCATGTAATTCGCTACAGTGTTGATGGAGAGTTCATGGAAGCAGTTTATAACACGGTCAGTTTTTCTGCATGGATAAAACCATCTTCTCTAACAGGTACAAGAATTATTTATGAAGAAGGTGGGTTTACCAATGGACTGGCACTTTGGTTGAATGGAAACACCTTGACTTACTCTACAAGAAATGGAGGTGCAGGTTCACAAACGAATATAGCTTATTCTCAAACTTTAAGCCTTGATGGTATTTGGCACCATGTGGCTTGTACTTTTGATAATGGAGTAATGAAATTATACCTTGATGGTGTACCTGAAACTACTACAGCTGCATATACCACCATTCCGAGCCATACAAGTAACGGAGGTTTAGGAGGAGATATTAGTGATAATGCTTCTGGAGCTTTAGGAAACTATGCAGGATTGTTGGATGCTGCGCGCTATAGCTTCACCGAAGTATGGTCGGATGCTAGAATTGCACTAGAAGCTGAACCATTATGCGACTCTGACGGAGATGGGATTCCAAATAAGTTTGACTTAGATTCTGATAATGACGGTATTCCTGATATTATAGAAGCAGGAGGAATTGATATTGACGGAGATGGAAGAGTAGATGTGTTTGCTGACACAGATGGTGATGGTTGGGCAGATACATTTGACCCAGATAATGGTGGAACTCCTTTGGCTGATGAAGATCAAAATGGAGATGGATTGCGCAATAGAATAGACATTGATTCAGATAATGATGGGATTATTGATAATATAGAGGCACAAGCTTCTACCGCCAGTCCAATTGTGCCAACTGGGATAGATAGTGATAACGATGGAGTTGACAATGCTTTTGACATTGACAATGGTGGAAACTTTTTAGTGCCAGTAAACACAGATGCGTTAGATCTTCCCGATTATTTAGATACTGATTCCGATAATGATGGCTACAGTGACTTTATTGAAGGGTATGATATGAATAATGATAAAGTTGCAGATATTTCCATTAGTGGACTAGATACCGATTCAGATGGTTTGGATGATGTTTTTGATAATGTAAATGGAATAAATCCAAGTACTAATGTTACAAATGGTGGACAAACTTCTGATGATTTCCCAAATTTAGACCAGCCTTTAACTGCTGAAAGAGATTGGAGAGAAAAATTAGACACGGATGGCGATGGCGTAGCAGACTTTTTTGATGTCGATAATGACAATGATGGTATTTTAGATGTGGATGAAAGTGATTGTAATAACCCTCAAGTGTTATTTACAGGAATGGTTGATGCTTTCTGGGCAATGGATAATTCTACAAATGATATTTCAGGAAATAACAGAAATGCTGGGGCAGGAACAGTTGCACCAACTTTTACAACCGATGCAGTTCAAGGAACACATGCAGCTGTTTTTAATGGAACGAATCAAAAAGTTCGATACAGTGTTGACAATGGTTTTATGGAATCAGATTACACCCAAGTCAGTTTTTCTGCTTGGATCAAACCAAACTCATTGACAGGAACAAGAATTATCTATGAAGAAGGTGCAACAACAAATGGATTAACGCTTTGGTTAAGTGGTAATACGTTGAGGTATTCTGCTCGAAGTGGTAGCAATCAAATTAATTTAGTCCATACTGAAACACTTGCATTAGACAATGCTTGGCATCATGTAGCTTGTACATTTAATGAAGGTTTGATGAGTTTATATTTTGATGGTGAAGTCGTAACCTTAATAGCTCCTTATACATCCATACCTCCGCATAGTAGTGATGGTGGAGTAGGTGGTGAGTTTGGAGGAACTGCTGCAAATGTTACCGGAAACTACTCAGGTTTGCTTGATGCTGCAAGGTATAGTTTTACGGAAGCATGGCCTTCTTCGCGAATAGTTTACGAATCTCAAAGACTTTGTGATTCTGATGGAGATGGCGTTTTTGACCGTTTTGATTTAGACGCAGATAATGACGGGGTTCCAGATATTATTGAAGCAGGAGGAGTTGATGGAGATGGAGATGGAAGAGTTGGTGCTTTTGTTGACACAGATGGGGACGGTTGGGCAGATACATTTGATCCTGACAATGGTGGGACTCCACTTACAGATGATGATATTGATGGAGATGGTTATCCAAATCGACTTGATTTAGATTCTGATAATGATGGATTGATAGATAATGTAGAAGCACAAACAACAGCTGCATTTCAAGCTCTTTCAGGATTAGATACTGATGGTGATGGCTGGGATGATAGCTATGATTCTGATAATGGTGGAACTGCCATTACATTGAGTGATGCTGACTCAGATGGCACGCCAGATTATTTGGATTTAGATTCCGATGGTGACGGTTTACCAGATTGGATTGAAGGGTTTGATGAAAATGGTTCAGTTGATGCTTTGGATGATTTCCTTATTCGTTCTGATAATTTTGAGTTGGCTGCTGGAAATCCATTATTTTATGTGAATACAGATGATGCCGATGCGGATGGTATTCCAGACTGGTTGGAAGATGATAATACGAATGGATTCCCCAACTTTTTAGATCCTACTCATCCGCTCTATCAAGATTCTGATGGAGACGGTTTGATTGATTTATATGATACGGATAATTTTGGTGTTCTTTCTAACTTACCTGATTTAGATGGAGATGGTGAGTATGATTTTAGAGACACAGATAATCAAATCTCCTTGCCAATTACGTTGATTTACTTCAATGCAATCAAACAAGGAGATCAGGTATTGTTAACATGGGCAACTTCTTCTGAAATC